>Ga0194051_1000726_pt1 | contig 18393 bp, 9 predicted proteins | sample SepL2320m_MetaG_FD_161275 | JGI IMG/M metagenome (GOLD analysis project Ga0194051, IMG submission 161275) | Anoxic zone freshwater microbial communities from boreal shield lake in IISD Experimental Lakes Area, Ontario, Canada - Sep2016-L239-20m | ecosystem: Environmental > Aquatic > Freshwater >... | reverse complement strand
AGGTAATGTCTCGTTGGCGAACACCTGCTCGCTCTTCGCGATATCGACGACCTTCTCCACGTGAAGGGTCTTCAGGTTCACGATCGACATCGTGGCGTAGATGAACGGCCAGTCGGCGCCTTCGCCACCCTTCTGGTCATTCACCTCGGCGACGACGTAGGCACGGTCGCCGACGCAGACAAACTCCGCGTCGTGTGCCCCTTTCACATGCGGCGCCGACACGCGGACGAGCCGGGCGAGCACCTCGTCGGCCGCAGCCTTGGGATTCCAGCCTGTCGGCAGGAGCTTTGGGATCTCCGCGGCGCGGCCGGCGGGCTGCGGGGGACGGCGGGCGAGGGGCCGGCTGATGAGCATCTTCAGCTTCGATTTCGGGCCGGTGAGCTTTTTCGCCAGCACGTCGGCCTCGGTGAACCGGGCGAGCAGGATCTCGCCATCGGTGTCGCGGTTGCGATCGTAGGAGATGAAGATCGTGCCGTCCGGCGCCTGAAAGCCGTCGGGATAGGAAACACCTGTGCGCTCGTCGAGCACGAGCCCCCCCTGCCAGGTTGCGCCGTCGTCGTCGGACAGCCACGCGCTCAACTGCACGCGGCCTTCGTGGGCGTCGACCTTGTCGCCGTGCTTCACGAGCAAGAGCCTGCCCGAGGCCAGCCGGCGGATGTGGAAGCGGGCGTTGGGCTGACGGATGCCCGGCGGCTCGGTCGGCTTGGCCCACGTGCGGCCGCCGTCGGTCGAGGTCGATTGCATGATGCCCTTCTCCGTCCGCGCGAGCATCCACAGCGACTTGTCTCGCCGCTCGACGATCATGTGCTCGAGCCAGTCGGGATTGGGAAACTTCAGAGCAGCCCGCCGCTGCCAGGTCGCGCCCTTGTCGGTCGAAACGAACACATTCGCGCCGCGTAAAGGGTCGAGTTCCGGGAAAAGACCCTTGAAGGGCCCGAACATTGGTGCCCAATCACCGGAGCCTAAGCCATCTCGTTGGTCAAGCGAGATCGGCAGCATCCATTCGCCGGTCGAGAGCACGGTGGGCTTGTTGAGCATCACGCCGTGCCAGATCCGGCGCGGCGTTGACCAGACGGGAGTTTCGGCGTCTGGATCGTCGCATACGCTCGCCCAGACGCCCGCACGGCCGTCGAATATTTCCATGCTCTGGTCAAAGAAGAGCCAGAGCCGTCCCAGCGGATCGGTCCAGAGATTGCCGACGAGGATGCTGCGGTCCCGGGGAAGATTCTTCGAATGCGAATCCACCACGAGTCGCGGTTTCGACCAGGTCTCGCCGTCGTCGTCGCTCGTGGCCAAGACGAAAAACGCCTTGGGGCTGTCGCCGCCCGCGACCCAGCAGGCCCAGAGCCGGCCCTTGGGCGTCCGCTCGATACCGATCGTCATGCCGTAGTCGAGCTTGTCGTAGTCGTACTGCGGCAACGGCGAGGTGTTGAGGACGGGCGGAATAAGCGCAAGGTCCGCCACACGCCGCAGCGTGTCCCGCTCGTAGGCCCGCACCTCGGCCGGCGTCATCGCGGAAAAGCGCGACTCGGGCGGGTCGTCCGCAAGCGAGGCATTGCAGGCAACGAATACCACGCAGAAGAGCAACGCGAGGAGACATTTCATTGGGATTGATTCAGTTTCCGTAGAGCCAAAGCCGTAAGATTCAAAGAGTTTATCGCTGCCGGTCACTCCTGACAATTGCCTTGATCCGTCAAATCGTTGCGGTTTTTTGGCAGCTTCCTCCAGCGCCCGTCGGCCGCTCGCGAAGGCATCAGTGCCCCATGTCACGGCGGTAGCGGCCGGGCGTGAGCCCTTCGCGGCTGCGAAAGAGGTTGGCGAGGTGTTGCTCCGACGCGAACCCCGCCCGGCGGGCGATCGCCTTGAGAGTCAGGTCGCTCTCGACCAGATCCGCCTTCACGCGGGCCAGCCGTACCTGCATGATCGCGGCCGTCGCCGACTGGCCCACGGCCGCATGGAGCAGCCGATCGAGCGTGCTCCGCGACACTGCGAGCGCCCCGGCGACGTCGTCGGCCGTGAGGCCATCGCAGCCACGTTCGCGGATCAGTCGCAAGGCCGCCGCGGCCTCGGCCGAATCGACGGCGATGATATCGGTCGACTGCCGGGTGACGACGCCGCGGGGCGGCAGATATCTCCGGGCGGAAACGCGACGGCCCCGCATCAGCCGGGCGAGCGCTGTCGCGGCCTCGTAGCCGATCGCGGTGGCATTCACGTCGACGCTGCTCAGCGATGGCGAGGAGGCGCGACAGAAGACCTCGTCGTTGTCGATTCCAAGCACAGCCGCGTCACCTGGAACCTCGAGGCCCAGCGTGAGCGCCGCGTCCAAGACGAGATGGGCCTGCTCGTCGTCGCAGGCGAGCACCGCGACCGGCCGCGGAAGACTGGCGAGCCACGTCATGAGAGCGACCGTTCCATCGTGCGACCAAGGCACGCGATGGGCCAGCGGCTGCGGTGCGTGGAATCGGTGGGACGTGGCACCGGCCTGCCGCGCCCGTTCCAGAAACCGGTTGCGGCGGATGTCGATCCAGCTGCGGCGGAGCCGGAACAGGTCGCACCAGGCGAAATGGCGAAAGCCACGCTCCCGGAAATGTTCGAAGGCGAGGTCGGCGATTGGCTCGTTGTCGACGCCCACGAGCGGCAACCCCGCCTCGGGCGCGCCGCCCCGCACGTCGATCACCGGCAGGCCCGTGGCCAGCACGGCCTTTGCCATCGGAGATGAGTCGCAGCGAACGATGATGCCGTCTCCCTCCCACGACCGCAGCCACGACGGCGGCCGGTCGTCGATATTGCGGGGCTCGAGCCGCAACGACCAGGCGGCGTGCTCGGCGGCGTATCGCGATACCCCTGCGACGATCTGTCGGCCGTGGCCCCGCGACGTCTCGACGATCACGGCCACACGGGTGCGAGCGGGATGCATGGCGTTTGGATCCGGGGCTGGGTGCGGTAGCACGTGACGATATCCGGCAATAGTTTGAAGACTTTAGGCAATTGACGAAAGCCCCGTCACAATGGAAAATTCTTGGTCGAGCCGCCCGGCGTTCCGGCCTTACCGGACAGAAAAGTCTTGCATGAAGCGTTTTATCGACCGGATCAACGGTCTCTACGTCGTCTGGCTGCTCGGGCTGTCGGCGGTCGCGTTCGTCGAACCGCGGACGATGCTCTGGTTTGACCAGCGTTGGATCTTCTGGTCGCTGGCGGTGTCGATGCTGGGCATGGGTTTGACCCTGTCGCCGGACGACTTCCGCTCCGTCGCCCGGATGCCGGGCTGCGTGGCGCTGGGGTTTTGCCTTCAGTACACCGTGATGCCGCTCGGCGGCTGGCTGATCGCCACCGTGCTGCAGCTCGACCCGGACCTGAAGGTGGGACTCGTGCTGGTCGCCAGCTGCCCCGGCGGCATGGCGTCGAACATGATCACCTACCTCGCCCGGGCCGACGTCGCCCTGTCGGTGGTGCTGACGCTCTGTTCGACGTTGCTCGCCTTCCTCTTCACCCCGATGTGGACGACGCTGCTCGTCGGGACGCTCGTGCCCGTCGACGCCTGGGGCCTCTGCCTCTCGGCACTCCAGCTCACCATCGCCCCGGTGGCGGTAGGGGTACTCCTGCGGTGGCTAATGCCGAAGACAGCCGACCGCCTCGGGGCATGCGGCCCCACGATCGCCATGCTCGCCTTCGTCTTCGTGACCGCCGGTATCGTGGCGGCGAGCGCCGAGGCGATCGCCACCCACTTCGGCCGGCTCATGCTCGCCGCGTTGGGCCTGCACCTCCTCGGGTTTGCCTTGGGATATGCGGTCCCGAAGCTGCTCCGATTTCCTGAGCCGGCGGCACGTACGGTGAGCATCGAGGTGGGCATGCAGAACGGGGGCATGGCGGCGTCGCTCGCCCGGCAGCACTTCGCAACCATGCCGCTGGCCGCCGCAGCGGGCGTGTTCAGCGGGGTGATGCAGAACGTGCTTGGCGGACTGCTCGCAACCTACTGGAAGCGTCGGGGGCCCAACGGATGAGCCGTCACGACATCCACGCGTGGAAGTGCGACCGCCCATCGGCATTCCAGGCAACACGGACCCCTGCCAGCGACGCCGAGATCGCCGGAGCGTTGGAAGGCGCCCTGCGTGAGCACTTCGGGACGTGGCACGTCGCCGTGCAACCTGGCGGCGGCCAGGGAAGCCATCTCACCTGGCGTGCCATCGTCGACGGCCAGCAGCTCTTCGTGCGGGTCGAGAACGGACCGGAACACGATGATCACCTGGCCGTCGAATCGGCGATCCTCGATCGCGTGCGGACCGTCGGCGTGCCCACGCCCCAGGTCATCGCCTGCGATGCCACCCGCAGCCGGGTGACCTTCGCCTGGCAGGCGCTCGAGCAGATTCCCGCTCCCGACCTCAATCACTGGTTCAAGGCCGGCACGCTCGATGTTCCCCAGATCGCCTTCGCTATCGGCGCAGCGATCGCCCGCTGGCAAGGCCTCGCGGTGGAGGGGTTCGGCGTGCTGGATGCGTCTCTCCGCGGCGCCCGCGGCACGTATGCCGACTATTTTCTGCTCAACCTCGACCGGCATCTGCACTTTCTCGTGGAGAACGGCTTCCTGACGGTGGCGGAGCGGATGGAGATCGCCGCCGAGATCCGGCACCACGAACCGCTGCTCGCGCTCGACCGCGGCTGTCTCGTCCACAAAGACCTCGCTCTCTGGAACGTGCTCGGCACGCCGAGCGACATCCTGGCGTTCATCGACTTCGACGATTCGATCAGCGGCGACCCGCTCGATGACCTTTCCCTTCTGGCCTGCTTCCACGACGCCACCTTCCTGAAGGCGGTCATGGCCGGCTATACGAGCGTACGGCCCTTGCCGTCCGACCATGGTCGTCGGTTCTGGCTGCATCTGCTCCGTAACATGATCGTGAAGGCTGTCATCCGTGAGGGGGCCGGCCTGTTCGAGCGGGACGACGGATACTTCCTGATCGGCAACGGCAGCAATGGCAGCACGCTGCGACAGTTCACACAGCAGCGGCTGCGGATCTCGCTGCATGGCCTTCGCGAAGAGAGGGGAATCGACGACCTATGACAACACAACTCACGCTCGGCACCTGGCTGTCGATCGGTTCGCCGGTGATCGTGGAACTGGCCGCGGTGTGCGGGCTCGACTGGGTGCTTCTCGACCTGGAGCACGGCTGCGGATCGGAAGCCGATGTGCCCGAGCAACTGCGGGCGGTCCGCGGCGGGCCGACGCGGGCGATCGTGCGGGTTCCCGGTGATCGGCCCGATCTCGTCGCCCGCATGCTCGACCATGGCGCGGACGGGGTGATGGTGCCGCACGTCGATCGGGTAGCTCAGGCCGAGCAGTTCGTGCGGGCGGCCTCGTATCCTCCGCGTGGGCAACGCGGCGTGTCGCGGACGGTGCGGGCCCACGACTACGGGCTGCGGCCGCTCGACGGCAAGCCCGCTCCGCTGCTGATCGCGCAGATCGAGACACTCGACGCCGTCCACGAGGCCGCCGGCATCGCGCGGATCGACGGCATCGACGTGCTCTTCGTGGGCCCGGCTGACCTTCAGCATGACCTCGCCCTGCGGCAGCCCAAGGCGGGCACGGGGTTCGAAGACTGCCTCGATCGCGTCGTCGCCGCCGCGCGTGCGGCCGGGAAGGCGGCTGGCATCCTCGTCCGCGAGCCCGGCGACCTCCCGCGGTGGATCGAGCAGGGATTCACGTTCGTGGCGGTCCAGTCCGACGTCGCGATCCTCAGGGAGGCATTTCGAAGCCTCGCGGCCCTGGATCGATTGCCGCGGCAGTGATGCGGACGGCACCGTCATGTGACGCTGCCCCCAACTTGGCGCCAGTCGAGTTGTTAGCCATGCAGGGTCAGTCGATAAGCATGCCCTCATCGCATGTTTCGCCGAAACCCACGGAATCCGCGTCACCGCGAGCCGAAGCAGTCAGCGCAGGCTCCGAGCGGATCCGTTGCGGAAGGGCCGCCGCGTCGAGGTCGAGGCCGAGCGCGTCGCGGTCCGCAGCAGCGAGCGCCGCCAGCCGATCATGGAGTTGGAGCACGTACACCGCGGTGGCGAGCGTGCCGATTGCCACGCTCGGGTCGCCACGCTCCAGTCGCCAGAGCGTGTCGCGACTCACAAAGAGGCGGGACGCCATGTCGGCTGTCGAAATCCGCCGCCGGAGGCCAACTGGCAGGAGAAACAGGCGGGTCATCGAGGTTTTCTTGGAAGTGTCACCACACCAAGAAGGAACCTGCGATGACCCACCAAGATGAATGTCCGGCGATCGACGACCTTACGGCCCAGTTCGACGGCGAGACTCTCACGGCTGTGACACCGCCAGATCGTCCACCTGCCGCACGGCCGGCGCCCGTCAGCGGAGCGTTTCGAGATACGCGAGCAGATCCGCGGCCTGCTCGGCCGTCAGGTCGCGAAGCTGGTGCTCCGGCATGAGCGACGTGGCCTGCGGCTGCAGGTCGTCGATGTCGGACACGGCGAAGGAGTGCTCCCGGCCCTCGGCGTCCCGGAGGACGACCCGGTCGGCGGTCCGCTCGACGAGCAGGCCGGACGCGACACGACCGTCGGCGAGCTGCGCAATCCACGTCTGATACTTCGGGTCGATCTTCTTCGAGGGCCAGAGAATGCTCTCGAGCACCTCCGCCCGTCCGAGCCGCGTGGCGATGCCCCCGAGCGGTGGACCGACCTCGCGGCCGGTTCCCTCGGCCACGTGACAGTTGCGGCACTGCGTCGCACCGGACTCGCGGAAGAGCGCGCGGCCCCGGTCGGCGTCGCCGGACCGGGCTAGCAGCGCCGCCGGGTCGATCGCCGTGCCGAGCCGCCGGACGCGATCCGGTTCCGGCACGTGGGGCTCGAACAGGGCGGCGATGACGGCGTCGGGATGGGCCCGCGCCACCTCGAGCACCTGCGTGGCGATCGCCGGAGGAAGACGGCCGTTGAGCAGCGCCCGCGAGAGCAGCACCGATCGGCCGGTCGAGGAGATCAGTTTGGCGATGATCATGCGCCGCTGCTCGGCCCGTTCCGCCCGCCGCTTGGCCGCGGCCTCGGCGAGTTGCTCGTCGGCCCGCGCGAAGTCCTCCGCGGCCGGCTCGTCGCGGAGCGCCTTCCGCGCGAGGCCGCTTGCCGAACGCCACCGCTGTCGCGGCAGGTCGGCCCGCTCGCGCTCCTCCACCGTCTCGTCGAGGAGGGCCACGAGGCGGTCGACCGCCTGCTCGTCGGCGATCCGGGCCGGAATCGCCGCGATCCAATCGTGGATGAGGGCCAGCCCGCGGGCATCGACGATCTCCGAGCCGATGTGCGGCATGCGGCCCGGGCCGGCGGTCGACATCCTGTAGAACAGCGAGGAGCGGTAGGGGTCGCCGGGGGCGATGATCTCCGCATTCTCGATGCCGAAGCCGCCCTGCCGCGGCTGGACGCCGACGGCCTGCATGTCGGCCAGGGGGAGCTCGCCGTTGAGCAGCACGTAGGCCGATCCGCCGCCTCCGAAGCGATGGCAGTGGGCACAGTTGGCGTGGAAGTAGGACCGGCCGCGAGCATCGAGCCGCTCGGCCGGGTTCCAGGGATCGGCCAGCCGCGGGAGCGTGTCCTCCGGCCCCGGCCAGCGGTCCTTGCCGAAGGAGCCGTCGGCGGGGTCGGCCGCGATTCGCTTGTCCTCAAGGAGCCCGACGGCGCGGAAGCGGCGGAGCTGGTTGACAGCAGCGCCGCGGCCGTCGGCCACGTCACGATTGAGCTGCGGCACGTTGAAGGCCAGAGCGTTCTCCGCCCACGGGTTGTGGCAGCGCAGGCATTCGGCGCGGCTCGGCAACGTCCAGTTCTGATGCCGCACGCCGCCGGGAGCGGCCGCGTCGACCACGTCGAGCTCGATCGTGCGGCCCGCTGCCGGCACGAGCTCGGCATCGGTCTGGGCCTCGTTCCAGGCGTACGTGTAGCCCCGCCACGTCAGCCCGTCGAAATGCAGAATCTGCGTCTCGAGCCGCCGCGCGGTCTCGGGACGGCCGTGCTCCATCTCCATCGAGAACGTCTTGGCGAGCACGGTACCGGCCGGAAAGTGGAGCTGCCGCTCGAACAGGGAGCCCGGCAACGGGGCGGCCGTGGCGTACAGGCCGATGGCTTCTGCGCCGGGGACCCCGACGTGCCGGACGGCGGAGGCATGGTCGGCCCAGGTCTCCGACTGGATCTCGAAGGGCAGCACGCCGGGCATCGGCGCGAGGGTGGCCATGTCGGCGAAGAGCCCGGTTCGGGAGAGCGTCGTCGGGAAGGGGGCCGTGTCCGCCTCGGCGTCGTTGCGGGCCAGCTCGTGGATCGTGCCGTCGTCGTAGTCGAGCACGAGCAGCTCGCCGTCGTTCTTCTCGCCGAAGGCGACAATCCGCAGCGTCGGGTCGACGAGATCGCGGACGGCCGCCGACTCCGGCCGCTCGGCGTCGACAGCCCAGATGCGGCGGGTTTCCCAGTCTCCGAAGACGTACTGCCCTCGGAGCTCGGGGATCCGGCTGCCCCGGTAGACGTAGCCGCCGGTGATCGACGCGGCATCGGAGTGCGAAAGCTCGACCGTTGGCGGCACGATCGGCGTCGGCCCGCGGGGCCAGTCGACGTGGAGCGGATGGCTCCCGTCGGTGACGCTCCAGCCGAAGTTATCACCGGGTTTCACCTTGTAGATCCACTCCCACATCTCCCAGCCGACGTCGCCGACCCACAGCGCGCCAGTTTGGCGGTCGAAGCTGAACTTCCACGGATTCCGCATGCCGTAGGCGAAGATCTCTCCGCGGGCCCCCGGGTAGGACAGCAGCGGGTTGTCGGGCGGGATGGCGTAGGGCAACCCGTCGGCGGTGCGATCGACGTCGATCCGCAGCACCGCGGCCAGCAGATCGGAGACGTCCTGGCCAGTGCGGTAGCCGTCCGAGGGCACGGGATCGCCGGAGTCTCCGGCCGATGCGTAGAGGAAGCCGTCCGGGCCGAACGCCAGGCAGCCACCCTGGTGGCCCCCCGGCTGCCAAGTGAGGAGCACCGTTTCGCTGTCGGGATCACACCGCGGCGGATTGTCGCGCGACGCTGTCAGCCGTACGACGCGGGCGCCGTTCTCGAAACGCGGCTTTGCCCCATCGGCCTCGTAGCCAACGGCGTAGCTGACGAAGACCTGCCGGTTCTCGGCGAAGTCGGGGTGGAAGGCGATGCCAAAGAGCCCTGAAACGGAGAGCTTCTCGTTGGGCTGCTTGGCCGTCCGCTCGGTGAGCCGGGCCACGAGTTCGGCCACGTCGAGGAACAGGTCGGCCTCACGGCACTCCGGGTCGTCGCGAAACGAATACACGCGGCCGCCCTGCTCCGTCACGAACAGCCGGTCGGTGCCGGGGGCGGGCACGATGGCGGTGGGCCGCTTGAAGGCGAGTTGCGGGTAGGCCCGGCGGGTCCGGAACGGCGGCGGCGGGTCCGGCGAGCCGCGGACGGCAGAGGCCGTCCAGGGAATCCGCCGGGCGGGGTTTTCACCGCCCGATTTTTCTGACACCGTGACGGCCGAGGAGGATCGCCCACAGCCGGCGGCCAGCGGGATCCAGACTGCAAGGAGGATGACCGCCATCGGCGGGTAGGAGCGGAAGTTCATCACGGAAAGTGTAGCCGGCGATCCGCGGTCCGGCCACGTCAGCCGAGCGTTCGCAGACGGCGAGATGGCTGTAGTTTTAGGCCGGGCCATCCTTACTTTATCAGCGGCGTTACGGTTTCGAACACATCGGCAGAAGTGCCGATCCCCGACAGGGGGCAGCGTGTTAACCTCACACGCTCGAGGATCTGCCGCCCTAGTCACACTACAGGATTGAGCCATGAACCAGACTCCCCCCCGCCGCCGCATGCTTCTTGTGATGGCGGGCCTGCTCGCCCTCCTGCCAGGCGTACACGTGCGCGGCGCAGAGACCGCAAAGCCGGCAGCGACGACCGAAAACAGGAAGCTCGTGCTCTGCTGGTACATGGTCTGCTTCGGCAACTCGGTGGAACGGTACAAGCAGGAGATGGAACTGGCGCAGCGGCACGGGATCGACGGGTTCCTGCTCGACGTCGGGGCGTGGAGCAACAACCCGACCTATGTCACCTCCACGGAACGGATGTATGAGGCCGCGAAGCAGCTCGGCACCGGCTTCAAGCTGGCTCTGGCACCCGAGTACCTGGTGCAGCCGTTTGCACAAGACGTCTGCGACATGGTGGCGAAGTTCAAGGATCATCCCAATCAACTGCGGCACGATGGCAAGCCCGTGCTCTCGGGGTATGCCCCGGCCCACATGTTTCCGGCCGCCGTGGAAGCCCTCAAGGCGAAGGGCATCGACGTCTTCCTCGTGCCCGACGCCCACATGCCCAATTGGACCTACAACCCTGGCTACGAGTCGTTTGCCGATCTCTTTACGACGGTGCCCCAGCTCGACGGCCTGATGACCTTCAACGTGGTACAGCTTGGAACCGCGATCGGCAACAACGCCACGGGCCGCCGCGTGACGCAGAAGCTCGGCAAGCTCTTCGCCGCGGGAGTGGTCCCGGCCTACAACAGCGCCAACCTCCAGGACTACCGCGGCTTGAGCGGCTACCTGGCCATGTGGGAGGGGGCCATCAACGACGGGGCCGACTGGATCAGTCTCGTGATCTGGAACGACTACAACGAGGACTCCGCACTCAACCCCGGCCGCTGGCCCGCGGGGGCGGAACGCTACCTCAACAGTCGCGACGAGAGTTTCCTGCATGCCACCGCCTACGCAAGCGCCTGGTTCAAAACCGGCCGCCGGCCCGCGATCACGCAGGACCGGTTCTTCGTGACCTATCGCAACCGCAGCAAGTGGCTGCGCCGGGCCTGGGACGGCACGAAGTGGGTGGATGCCTGCCTCGTGAAACCAGGCCGCTTCGACCAGATCCACGACGACAACGACGACCTCGTCTACGTAGACACCTTCCTCACGGCGCCAGCGAAACTGACCGTCCGCCTGGGCGGCAAAAAGCATGAGTTCGAGATGGCCGCGGGCGTCGGCCACGCCGCGGTGCCGCTGGTCCCCGGAGTGCCGAGGCTGACGCTGGAACGCGGCGGCAAGGTGCTCGCCGAGACCCTCGGCCGGCGGCAGATCCTCGGACCGAACGATCTCAACGAGCGAAACAGTTTCCTGGGATACCACCATGTCAATCGCACGTGGGCGGCCGGCACGGCCGTGGGGCCGGTCGTGAAGCGTCTGGAGGCGGAGGCCGGCAAACTTGGCCCAGAGGCGGTTGTCGTCGAGGAGGGGAAGGTCAAGGCGGTCAAGCCAGCGGCGGTGAAGGAGAGCGGCGTCACGCTGCCCGTCGAGGGCCTGACCACCGCCACCTACAATGTGCGGGTTATCTACCGCAACCCGGGTCCGGGCGAGGCGCGGCTGACGCTCTTCGCCGATGGCGCGGGGTTGGCCGAGGACGACTCCATCCCGAAACACCCTTACTTGTGGCCCCACTACATTCCGGTTCACCTGCCGCCCACGGATGGCAACACGTTTGAGACGGCCTCGTTCCTCTGGTCACTGTACGACGGCACTCGCACGCTCAAGTTGGAGTGGCAGCCCGGCAACTCTTGGGGGAAGCCTGATCCGGTGGACGACGACTACGGGACCGTGCTGGTGGATGCCATCGAACTGGTCAAGGTGGAACCGGTCGCCCTTCCGAAGGCCGAGGCGTCGGTCCTGCCCGAATTAGTGCAGATTCCGGGCGGCACGTTCACCATGGGCTCGGATACCGGCGAGCCCGACGAGCAACCGCGGCGCGAGGTCAAGGTCTCCGGCTTTGCCATGGGCAAGCACGAGATCACCAACAAGGAGTTCGAGCGGTTCAATCCGGAGCACCGGAAGTTTCGCAACGGCAACTCGTGGCGCGACCGCGAACCGGTGCTGGCCGTTTCCTGGGTGGACGCGGCTGGTTACTGCAACTGGCTCTCGGAAAAGGCGGGGCTGACCTCGGTCTATGCCGAGAAGGCACTGGACGCGGCGAAGCCGAACGAGAAGGCATGGATTGCGGATCTTACGGCCGACGGTTTCCGGCTGCCGACGGAGGCGGAGTGGGAATATGCGGCCACGGGCCGCGGCGAAGGACGAACGTATCCGTGGGGCAACGAGCCGCCTGTGCCGGGCGTCCACGGCCGGTTCCAACTCGCGGCGGCACAGGGGCCGCGACTGCCGCGGTCGGCCAACAACGACAACGGCGTGGTGGTCGTCGGGGCGTTTCCCGCCGGCGCCAGCCGCGACGGCGTCATGGATCTCGCCGGCAATGTCGGCGAGTGGTGCACCGACTTTTACACCTATCCGTATCCCGCCGAGAAACAGACCGATCCCTGCAACCAGACTCCGAGCAACTACCGGGCGATCCGCGGCGGGTCGTGGAGCTGGTACGGCGACAGCCAGCGGTCCAGCGACCGTGAGTTCAACAGCCAGAACTACCCCGGCCACGCGTACTACGGCCTGCGTGTCGTGCTGCCCGAGGCGGGCTGGAAGAAGGTGAAGAAGTAGGGAGTCCGCGAGCGTGATGCAAATGTCAAAAATAATTGAGACAGGGCTGGTTCTGGGCATGCTCCTGACGGCCTTTGTAGCGCGGGCCGCCGAGGGCCCGCAATACCCGGCGTTGGCAAAATGCAGAGAAGCGATGAAGGACAGCCAGCGGGTAAAAATCGCTTATTTTGGCGGTTCGATCACGTGGGGTGCGACAGCCAGCGACCCGCTCAAGACTTCCTGGCGGGCCCGGGTGACCTCGGCCCTGGAGACCCGGTTCACAGGCGCGCACATTCAGGCGATCGACGCCGCGATCGGCGGCCAGCCTTCCAGGCTGGGGGTTTTTCGGATGGATCGCGACGTGCTTCCCCACAAGCCAGATCTGTGTTTTGTCGAGTTCGCCGTCAACGACCGCGACTTTAGTGACAGCGCGGAGACCGTGGAAGGCATCGTCCGAAAGTTGCGGGCCTCTCGCCAGGACATGGCCATCGTGCTGGTGATCCTCGGCAACGTCGGTCCGGAGGGGATCTACGATAGCCCCGTTGCCGAGCAACAGATCAAGCTCGCCAACCACTACGGCCTCCCATACATCGACGTTTCTTCCGCCGTCAGTGCCAGGCTGGTGGGCGGGCTAAAAACCACGGAGATCCTCACCGACGGCACCCATCCCAATGACGCGGGGTATCGCCTCTACGCCGACATCATCCTGGCGGAACTGGAGCGTCTCTCCGACGCGAGGGGCCCGGCCAGGCCTGGCTCCGAGAAGCCCCTGACGCCCAACCGCTATGAGTCGGCGACGATGGTCGAACTGGCCAAGCTCCCCGATTTGGGCGGATGGAGAGCAGACCGCCCGTCGGTGGTGGGCACGTGGTTCGATCAGCAGCCGTCGCGGTGGCTGTCATCGGCCGTCGTGCCCGGCAAAGACGAGGCCGAACTGCCGACGGAGGTGCACTGCACAGGCCTGGGGCTCTATTACGAGCTGACGGGCGGCGGTGGGCCGGTTGTCCTGGCCGCCGATGGCACGACGGTGCTGGAGATCACGACCGACCAACCGTTCGCCTACCAGCGGGTGGGCTTCAGGTTCGCCCTGTTGGATGGACCGGCCCAGAACCGCAAGGTGACGCTGACGGCACTGCGGGCTGCCAACACCAAGGTCGCCTACCTGCTTCTTACGCGATAGGATTGCCAGATGCGTCTGCCTGCGAACACCAAACCGATCCACACGTGTCGCACTTTTGCCTTCAGTATCTTCGGCTCCGCCGTGGGGTTGGCCGGGACGCTCGCCGTGGCCCAGACGGCTGATCAGAAAACGCCGCTCATCCCGAACAACAACCCGGTTCCCGTGGTGGCTTCCGCCGCAGCGGCCCAGGGGGAGCTCGATAAATCGCTGGCGTCTGGACAGGCGCTCGTCGCCGATCTGACGCGCGGTAGTTTGAAGGATCCAAACCGATGCCCGCTTGTCCGTTCAAAGACCGAACTGTCTCCCGGCCGCTACCGGCTGCACGCCCTGGTGGCGACCACGCCGCAGGACACCATCGTCAGCGAGGCGGTGACGCTATTCGTATCGATTCGGGGCCGCTATCGGGGCTTCGAGCCGAAGGAGTTTTTCCCGGAGCCGGGAAAACTGGCGCCGGTGCATTTTGATTTCACGTTGGACAAGCCCGAGCAAGTCGAGGTCTGTCTTGACTGGCTTGTGGGCGACTCCAAGCTGGATAGAAACCTCGATCTTGGTTTGGCGCGCAACGCCTACCATAACTCGCGTCAGAACTTCATCCTCCAGTTGGGCCTGAAGAACGGGCCGGAGATGAGTTTGAAGGGGCCGGGGCCCGATGTTGCCGGCCTCGACGATCTGGACGACGAGCTCTCGGCCGAGGAAAAGCGGTTGCTGCCGCGGAGGATCAATGCCGCTGACCTGCCCGCGAACCGCATGCTGCTCACTGGCCTGGTGATCGAGCGGATGTCCCCGGTGGAGGTCTTGGCGGTGCGCACGGAACCGGTCGCCTTCGAGCCCGGCGCCACTGGCCGCGTGCTGGCGGACGTGCGCAACCTGGACAAGACTCCGACGACGGCGAAGCTGACGTGGACGGTCGAGGACGACAAGCGTCCGGGCGAGATCCTGGCGCGTTACGAGGAGACCGTAACCCTGGCGGCCGGCGAGCAGCGGACGCTCTCCATGACCGAACCGCTGGCCACCGCCGGGATCACGCGCCTGGGCTATGTGCGCCTGGAGGCGGTGAGCGAGGGCCTGATGCCGGATGCGTGCCGGACGCCGTTCGTCGTCCTGCCGAAGCGGACCGCGGCGCCGGCAAAGCGGCCGAAGAAAGTGTTCGCTCATTACATGGGCTGCTATCCGGCGGGGACGGGGATCACGAGTCTGCATCTGTTTGAAGACAGCGCAGGAATGCTCCACGAGAGCAACGACACGGTCGCCGCCATCGGCGGACGCTTCCGCAACTTCCCGCTCGTCTGGCAGGAGCCGGGGCTGATAAAGGGAAAGAATGGCGGCTGGCCGCTGACGGCCGAGGAGAGCGCGGACCTGGAAATACGCCAAGCCATGCGGATCGGCATCGACGGCTTCGCCGTGGACGCCTGGGCTGGCGGCAACGATGCGAAAAAGTCGTTCGAGACCCTGATCAAGGTGGCGGCGGAGAAGAATTATCCCTTCGAGATGACCATCTGCCTCGACGGCGTCGATCCGGTGAGCACGGTCAAATGGTTGCTCGAGAATCATGGCAAGAACCCGAAACTGGCGCGACGCGACGGCAAACCGATGGTCTTCGATTACAACTCGAGTTTCATGGCCAATGCCGTGCTGGAGGCCTCCATTGACGAGCGCATTCCCCAGAGCGATCGCCAAGCTGCGGTGCGACGGTTGCGGACGACAGAACTGGGTTGGCACCTGATGGGACAGACGTATCGCAAGTATGAGGAACTCATCGGCGAGCCGGTCTTCTTCTCCTTCGACCTCTGTTGGTTGTTTTTCGAGGTGCCGGACGTCAAACCGGACATGCCCGTCCGCGCGGCCGCGGCCATCGCGCGGCACGTGCCGTTGCTGTGGAGCTTTTCCACGTTCGGATTCCCGGGAAACGCCGATGAAATCTCGAAAGCGGTGCGTGAGGCTGGCGCCGAATGGGGGGGCGCGGCCAGCTATCACCAGAAGGAGAACTATTGTTCTGGTGCAAATTTTGAGGTCTTCATGCCCCAGGGAACCGAATGGCTGTTCTGGGGGTGGAATGACCTGCGGCGCCAGGAGGCAACCTGCCTGCAACTGGTCACCTGGAACGACTACACCGAGAACACCAACATCGGTCCCGCCTATAACACCCGCTACGGCATCTACGAACTGACCGGCCACCAGATCCAAAAGTGGCGCACCGGCAAGGACCCGGTTTCCGACCACGACCAGGTCTACGTCGTCTACCCGAAATACCCCAAGAACGCCAAGATCTGGCCGTTCAGGGGGCAGGGCGGCAATCGCGCCATCGAGATCAAGACGATCCTCACCGCGCCGGCCACCATCCGCCTTCCGGGGCGCAACATCGAATACCAGGCCAAGGCGGGTATGGACTGGATCTCCGATGACTGGGAAAATAAGGACTGGAACAAGGAATCGGAGGCGATTCGGGCGAAGGACAAGTTCTGCCGCGCGCAGGGGTTCCGGCAGTTCCCCGTCACCCCTGGCCCCGTGATCGTGGAAGTGGTGCGTGAGGGCAAGGTTGTGCTCCGGGTGGAAAGTCCCGAGCCGATCACCGACCGGCCGTTCCGCCAGGACTGCGGGGCGGTCTGCTGGTCCAGCGAGGAGGAGCGGAACTGGAAGGCCGACTTCGGCGACAGGCCGATGTTTGGCTACAGCGAGTACGGCGATGCCGACAAGGACGGACTTCCCAATTGGTTCGAGATGTACTGGTTCAGCAAGGAGCGCGGGTTTAAGCCGGTCGTGTCGGACAGTCCGGAGGAGTTTCTCGAAGGCCCAAAGCCTCATCCAGTCACGCGCTGGCCGGACCTCTCAACGCAAACGCTGGTCGATCCCAAGGACGATCCCGACGGGGACGGCAAGAGCAATCTGCAGGAGTACCTGGACAAGACCGATTCCACGGCCGGCCCCGCGCCGACCGTGAAGAACCTCCCAACTGACCTTGGGTTTTAGCAACGATTGATGTGAAGAAAGGTTGTGATTGGAATGAACGGAGATGACATGAAGTTGGCAAGCTGTCTGTACAAGAACACAAGAAGGAGAACTGAGATGGGCAAACGATGGAAGGCAATGGTGGCGGCGGCGTGTTCGACTGGGAAGTGGGGGCAAACCCGTGAGTGCGCCGCGCCGGCTTTATCCGTCACGAAAAGTGACGCCCGGAAATTTCTCATGAAACACGCCAGCATGATCAGCACCGGTCTGGCCTTCATTCTCGCCTTCATTCTCGGCGCCGCAGCGGCGGCAGCAGCCGACCTCGTCCAGATCAAGGTTGGCGAGCGCGGGCTTGAGTCGTTGACCTACCGCGGAGTCGAGTACTGCGACCCGGCGGGTGCCGGCGCGCTCGGGTTCACCGGCGCGGGAGCGATGCCGCGCGCCGCGAAAAAAGAAGACGACGCCGGTTTCGTCACCGCGCCTGTGTCCGCGAAGGTGGAAGGCACAACAGTCACCCAGGCCTATCCCTGGGGCACGTTGGTCGTGGCCTACGAAGCGAAGGGCGCGGACCTGACGGTCACGGCCACCTTGCGCAACACATCCGGCAAGGGGCTCGAGGGCTGGCGCGCCAATGTGTGCCAGCTCAACGATCGCATTGTGTTTCGCGGGGGAGGCGACCCGCACGACAACAGCATCCACATGCAGTGGTGCCACTACTACGAGCTGAACGCCGGCCTGCGAAAACCCTACGAGCATCTCACCCAGCAATACCCGCATGTCTATTGGTGGGTGGATTTCGCCGCGCCGTTCGACAAGCAGAACGTGAAAGTCATGTTTGCGGACCTGACCGGCACGTGGGACACCGGCGTGAACCGCATCAAGACCGACCAGGGCGACCGGTGGCCGGTGTTCGTGGCGGCGATGGCGTGGGAGATGGCCAAGCCGGACCAGGTCCAACAGAACACCGTCAAGGTCGCCATCCGGTTCCGCGACCAGGACGTGGCGCTGCGGCCGGCGGTCGAACAGCTTTACCAGCAGGCCCAGGCCGTGAAAGGGCCGGAGCAGGCGGCGGCGTGGAGAGCGTTCAATGCCGCCTTCGAGAAGTCCATGCCCTCGGCGCTCGAGGTCTGCGCAGACGGCTACGAGGCCTGGGGGCGCTCCAACGGACGCGAGGTGACGTGGACCGACCGCCGGCCAATCGGGACCTATTTCGGCTGCCGCGACGGAGTCACCAGCGCGAAGAACCCGAATGGCTGGTTCAAGGATCCCAAGGGCGTGGACACGACCACGCCGGAGGGCTGCCAGGCGTTTGCGAAGCGGTTGCTGGCGGAGATCGACTCCACCATCGGCATCCTCAAACAGGCCGGCGCCCAGGGGGTGATTTGGTATGATATCGAGGGGCAACACTACCCGCAGCCGCTGACGTATGTTGGCGATCCGCGGGTGCTCGATTCCAAGCATCCGCATTACAAGGCGTTCGCGCCCGAGTTGAACACGCCGGTCGAGTACAACGGCGAGACCATGCCGGTGGTCGATGCCTGTTTCAGGAAGTTTAAGGACGCGGGCTTCAAGACCGGCCTGACGATCCGCCCGCAGGTGATAACCTACGTCGGGGCGATCCCCGATGGCCAGAGCTACGAAAACGGCGGCAAGGAGACCTTGCCCAAGGCCAGGTACGCCCACGACCGCTGGGACTGCACCCTCTTCTACGTGGACAGCATCTCGGGCGTGTTTGGCTACTGGTCGATGGACGAGGCGGCGCGCGCGCTGCCCGACTGCCTCTTCCTGCCCGAGTGG
>Ga0194051_1000724_pt1 | contig 18401 bp, 15 predicted proteins | sample SepL2320m_MetaG_FD_161275 | JGI IMG/M metagenome (GOLD analysis project Ga0194051, IMG submission 161275) | Anoxic zone freshwater microbial communities from boreal shield lake in IISD Experimental Lakes Area, Ontario, Canada - Sep2016-L239-20m | ecosystem: Environmental > Aquatic > Freshwater >... | reverse complement strand
GACGAATTGCCGCAAGGATGGTTGCCACAGGATGGACTGGAGTGTTTCAGGTTCGGTTGGCACCTGAGGCAAAGAATCGATTTCTTTACGAGACTCGACGCACCATCAAGTGAAAATCGGCTGTGAGTCGCTTTGTTATTGGCCCCGGAACACCGTTTCCGATCGATCGGGAATCAATTTCCACAACCGGAATAACTTCGGCTGCAGTTCCAGTGAGAAAGCATTCATCGGCCGTGTAGAGATCGTGTCGAACAAGTGTTTTTTCTTGACAATCGATCTTCGCTGCTTCAGCGAGTTCAATGACCGCACCGCGAGTGATGCCTTCAAGAATTCCGGCATCCGAAGGAGGCGTGACAAGCGTTCCCGATCGCACCACAAAAATATTGTCGCCAGTACACTCAGCCACTTCTCCTTTGTGGTTGAGCATCAAGGCTTCCACGCATCCCGCTCGCAAGCCCTCGAGCTTCGCCATGATGTTATTGAGGTAGTTGAGGGACTTGATTCGTGGACTCAGTGCCGCGGAATGGGTTCGCTGCGTCGAGGCAGTGATAATCGAAAGGCCCTTGTCGTAAAACTCGCGAGGGTAGAGCGTGATTGTGTCGGCGATCACGATGACCTGAGGATGGCTTGTTCGATTTGGATCGAGCCCAAGGCTTCCGGCGCCTCGAGTAACAACCAGACGAACATAGCCATCGAGAAGTTGATTCGCTTCGAGGGTTGCATTCACGGCTGAGGAAACCTCCTTCTTGGACATTGGAATTTCCAAGCAGATCGCCTTTGCACTTTCCCAGAGTCGATCGATATGCGAATCGAGCCGGAACACCTGGCCGCCGTAGCTGCGGAGACCTTCAAAGACACCGTCTCCGTAGAGCAAGCCGTGGTCAAAGACACTCACTTTTGCATCGTTTTCCGATACGAGTGTGCCATTCATAAAGACGATGCGGGCCATGGAATCTCGCCTTAACAAAGAACTGTGACAAAATAGTGGAGTGTCAGCTCAAGCAGCCACGATCACTGCATCGTTGGGTTCACCGATATCTTCAACGAGTCCGGATACCAAACGCACAATGCGGTCGGATCTTGCAGCAATGGCATCGTCGTGAGTGACCATCACTATAGAAAGACCATCCTCCCGGTTCAACCTGCCGAGCGTGTCGAGGATACCTGCGCCGCTGACGGAATCGAGATTTCCTGTGGGTTCATCAGCGAGGAGCACTTGGGGCCGACCAACGAGTGCCCTGGCGATGGCGACTCGCTGCATTTCGCCACCGGAAAGCTGTCTCGGCGTATGGTGCATTCGCGCACCGAGCCCAAATCGTTCGAGCAGTTCACAGGCGCGACTGCGTGCTTGTGAACGAAAGCGTATCCAATCCAGTACACCGTACCGCACCAACAACGGTGCGAGTACATTTTCCATCGCGCTGAGTTCTGGAAGCAGGTGATACGACTGAAAGACCATGCCAATCGAGGTGTTGCGCAGCCTGTCTCGGCGAGAGGAAGAAAGAGTATCAATACGTTCACCCGCGAGTCGCACCTCTCCCGAATCAGGAGCATCAAGCAGGCCCATCAGATGGAGCAGCGTGCTTTTTCCAGATCCGCTTTGACCTTTGATGGCAATAAACTCACCACGTTCCAGACGTAAATCGACTCCGCAGAGTACGTCGAGTGATCCTGCACCGGAGCGGTATGACTTCCGTACTCCATGCACGCTCATCATCGGAGCATCGATCCCTGTGCCAGCAACATGCATGCGAGAATCTCCAGAAGCATGAAACGATGAATTAGTCATGTCGCAGAGCCTCCACGGGATGCAGACGAGCGGCACGAATGGCAGGCAGCACGCTGGAGCCGACTGCAATCACGACCGCTCCAAAAATAATCCACGACACGGTAAATGGATTAACGATCGTAGGAATTTTGAAGAAATAATAGATGGAGGGATCGAATACGCGTTGCCCCGTGAGCCACTCGACGCCTACGCGAATCGAGTTGATGTTCCAAGTGATCGCAAGTCCGATCGCGAGGCCAGCGCCGGCGCCGACAAGTCCGAGTGCGAGACCGTAACCAAGAAAAATCCCCGCCACTCCGGAAGCACTTGCTCCAAGAGATTTTAGAATGCCGATGTCGCGAGTTTTCTCAACAACAATCATGTAAAAAATCGCAAGAATACCGAAGCCGGCAACCGCGATGATCATGAATAAAAGAATGTTGAGTACCGCCATTTCCATATCGACAGCCGCCAAAAGAGGTCCCTGTTTGTCTCGCCACGTAGAAACTGAATACAGTTCGGCGGGAAAGATGCGACGGAGTCGATCTCGCACCTGCTCGGGATTGACACCAGGCTTGAGCTTAATTTGAATCGCATTGACGCTGGCAATTCCTGTTTGGGGCTCGATCATGCCCCGCATTCGCTGAAGCGATTCGATTGGTACAAAAACAAAATTCGAATCGTATTCACTCATCTTGCTTTCATAGAAGTCGACAATTGTGAATGTGTCGCTCACCGCCTTTGGTGGTGTGCCCGCAGTGGGAAACGTGACTTTCACATCGTCTCCTGGGAGGATGAGAAAGCGATCAACGCCCGAAACGTCTCGGTAACTTGCTAAACCAATGCCTGGCACGATACCGACAAACTGTTCCTGAGACGGATCCATCGTGCGGCCTTCCTGCGGTCGTGCCACGAGAAAGGGATCGTTCGTCGCGGGTGTTTCGTTCGACGGCAACGCATTGTCTGTGGCATCACCATTCTCGAAAACTGGCGGCACGAGTGGTTCAATTTCAGTATTCGCAGAATTATTTGTTGCAGGAAAAACCGTATCAATCGCTCTGTCTGTCGGATGTTCAGCAGCATCCACAGCCTCTAGTTTCTCGCGCCAGATACGTTCGCGCTCAACTCGCTTTCGGCGATGTGGCCACCCGGCATCTTCCATGGCGGGTCGCTTGGGCGTGGGATCATCCGACTGGCTGTCATGCGTGTCGTAGCCTCCTTCGCGAAGATCGAACGACAACTGCTCTCGATTGAGAGAATGCTGCAGGTAACGACCAAAGTCTCCAACCTGCGCATGGGTCTTTTTGTCGATGCCGATAAACATCACTTGGCGAGTCACCCATTGACCGCGAACCTGAAAGTTGAGCATTGCCGGAACTGCGACGGTTGCCGTCATGCCGAGAACGTCGTCACCAGAGGTTCGAAGAATCTCGTCCATGTGCCAGCGGGCGTCAGGGAAACCACCAAGGCTATGGCTTTCGAAGACCAGATCGGAAAGCACCCCGTGAATACGGCTTTGCATTTCGTGTGAGAAGCCGGCCATCACTGAGTTGACAACGATCATCGTTGCCACACCGAGCGTAACGCTCACAACGCTCGCGAGCGCGATCCATCGTGTGCGTAGATAACGCCAACATAAAATTAATTTATACATCAAAGGTCTCCGCGTTTATCACGCTATCATTCATCAGCCTGAGGCCGTTGAATTGGAAATAGAATCACATCCCGGATCGAAGTGGAAACCGTCAGGAGCATCACAAGTCTGTCGATGCCTATGCCAAGGCCGCCAGCCGGAGGCATTCCGTGACGCAGCGCCTTGATAAAATCTTTATCCATGCGGGCCATCGATTCCTCAGCCGCCAGTCCGGCAAGTTGAGTTTGAAAGAGCGACTCCTGCAGATCTGGGTCATTGAGTTCAGTGTAGGCGTTGGCCAGTTCCATCCCTGCCACGTAGAGTTCAAATCGTTCGGCAATGGAGGGATCAGTTCGCTTGCGTTTTGTGAGTGGACACAGTGCGGCCGGATAATCGATGACGAAGATTGGCCCCACGAGTGTTTGCTCGACTTTCGATTCAAAGAGATCACTTTTGATGACATCATGGTGACGACCTTCTGTTTCGATGCCAGCCTTGGAGGCAGCTTCAAGAACGCTCTGTGGATCGGCAGGGTTGCAGCCGGTCACTTCCGAAAGGAGGCTGTCGTACGATGCTCGTCGGAATGGCGATTCGAGGCGGATCGTATGACCCTGCCATTCAAATTGTTGTGGTGTTCCGGCGACCGATGCGGCATTGACGATAATTGCTTCGGTGAGATCCATCATCGATGAATAATCCCCGTAGGCTTCGTAAGCTTCGAGCATCGTGAACTCAGGATTGTGCCGGGGGCTGACGCCTTCATTGCGATAAACTCTTCCGAGTTCAAACACGCGTTCGAGTCCCCCAACAAGAAGTCGTTTGAGGTGCAACTCAAGCGCGATTCGCATCACCAGCGGCATGTCGAGCGCATTGTGGTGCGTCTTAAATGGCCGTGCGGCCGCTCCGCCTGCAAGGGTGTGAAGCGTGGGGCCTTCGACCTCGAGATAGCCCCGATCAGAAAGAGTGCGACGAACACTTTCAACGATGCGACTGCGTGCCACAAAACGTTCACGCACTCCTTCGCCATGAACAAGATCAAGATAGCGCATGCGTTGTCGAAGGTCGGGATCGACCAAGCCGTGGAATTTGTCGGGGGGGGTTTCAAGTGACTTCGTGAGAAATTCAAGACTCGACGCGAACACCGTCAATTCCCCTGAACGCGACCATGCCAGTCGACCATCCACACCAATGATGTCACCCAGATCGAGGCAGTTCACGATGCGCCACAGATCGGGTCCAATCTGTTTTTTCCCAAGCGCGACTTGAATTCGTCCGGTGCGATCAACCAGATCGAGAAAGACAAGACTGCCGCCGCTGCGCAAGAGCATGATTCGTCCCGCAACTCGAACCGTTGGCCCTTGATCATCTGTTTTTTCGAGCGAGTCTCCACGGGCGCGAATCGAGTCAATTGGTTGCGTGTGATCGAATCGTCCTCCCCAAGGATCAATGCCCATTGCGAGAAGTCGCTGAAGTTTGTCGCGCCGTGAGGCAGCAAGGAGTTCACCGGATCGCACAGGTGGCGACTGTTTGGGTGTGTCAGCGGTGGGCTCTGAAGATTGCGACATGTGTGGCCGTTGCACAAAGACTGAAACGATCGGCACAATCCACACGGTGTGGCGTGCTCGATCGGCACTGCGTGCAATTTGCTTGGATGCACTGAGAGCCGATCTCGAGTGGGCTATTGTGGGAAGAGATCCTGTTTGCGTGAAGGGCATCTGGTGGAGCGTGGCAAGGTGCGAGACATGCAGCGAATAGGCTGGAAGGACTTCTCTATTCCCAGGGTATTGGGTTACAACACTCTGGCGTTCTCCAAAAAAATGAGGAAAACGATTCCCTTGCCACTTGAAACAACAAACGATCGAAGCACAAAGCGAGTTATACGTGTCGAATCTTGGAGGCAATCGCCCGACGCTTTTCAGCGTAGAACTACGGACGCAACAGTGGCCGACCATGGTTGAGTGGTACCGTTGTGTCCTCGGTCTGCGAGTGCTCGTGCGGGTGGTTGACGATGGGTATGCACTGCTTGCAGCTGGTGATACGAGACTGGCACTGCTCCAGCGTCCCGATGCAGATCAATCGAGCCGTCGTTGGAGCCTCGGATTCGAAGTAGCCGATCTGGAATCGATTCAAGCGAGACTCATTGAGGCCGGAACTGAAATCGTAAAAATAAAAGAAGATCCCGAAGGCTTTCGGGAACTCGTCGCAACTGATCCAGACGGAAATAGAATTCGGCTTTTTGTCTGGTCGGTAGGACGGTAGTGCCAAAATCGCTCTGAAAACTTCTCACAGACTTTCACGACGGTCGATGCCGGGTGCGAGTCTCCGATGACCAAGTCGTAGGCAAATCACATCCGCTGGCAGTGTGTCCGTAGCGGTCTTGCGGTATGCAGGCTGCAAGGAGACAGGCGGTTGTGTGCACGGTGTCACAGATGGGCTCGACTCCGGCGGGAGCTTTCAGCGAAACGAAAAGTCCCAAGAATTTTTCCATGGATGCAGGCGTATCAAAATTCAAAGCATCACACGTGCTAGGAAAGAGGCGGAGCCGATTCAGTCGACGCAACGCGAAAGGATTGTGAGCCAGTGGACTCACATCGGCATAACGCATCCATCGAGAGAGAAGCTTGTCGCAGAGCGATTGAATGATCTTGTATCGCAATCGTGCCGGCTTTGCAGAGTGATGAGCCAGCATCGCATTCAGTGACGCAATCGATGGCGTATGACAAGCCACAATTTCCAAAGCGAGTTGCAGCGGTCGATCGAGCCGCCCTCGTGAAGAGGCTGCCAGCAATCCAGCAAATAATCGTGAAACCAAATCGCTCGAACCGATTTCCCACGTGAATCGCTCAAGCCGACGCAGTTGAATCGGACAATGGCGTTGCACCTCCCAGTCAAGGAATGAAAACTCTCGTTCCCAGTCGCAAAGAGCTTTTTTGTGTGCGTTTCGCCACTCCTTGTGAAGCTGGTCGTCAGAACGATTTCGCACGAGTGATCGTGGATCAATCATCGACATTCGGAGTGCCAGAGTTATAAAAGTAAGTTCCTGTTCAATCATGGATCGATCTGCTCTCGCTTGTTTTCAAAAGTTTTGTGTCGGTACAAAGACAGTGCAGATAGTGCGCCGATCGAGTTGGTGCAAAACAACTTTTCCAGAGAGGTCGTCTGGGAATGCATTTCTCCGTCACAATCGTTTTTGCCGGCAGTGCCCATAGAATCGAGGCAAGAAGGAGTGCAAATCAGCCGAAAAAAGGCTTGTGCGTAGCTTCCACAACTGCTGCCGCATGTCGACGCGTGTTGCCCTGCGGCATCAGCGTGAGTCAGGTGCTGGCATCGTCAAGCGATGGTACCTGCCAAAGAAGGTCGAGAATATGGACACAGCGGATCGTCGAAGCGTGCCGCCTTGCACTGGCGGCGAGCTGATCCACGCAGGTTGATTCTGCTGACACAATGCAATCGGCGCCAGAGTCGCACAGTCGCTGGAATAATCGATCGGCGCTGGCATGGGCATTCTCCGGTTCGCGCCGGTTTGCAATCCATCCAAATCCGCAACAGTCGTCCTGTCGTTGCTGGAAATCAATGACGCGAACAGTGGGAATGGAATTGAGCAGCGTGATCGCCTTGGCTCGCCACGGCCCTCGAATGCCGCGCGGGGTTTCCTCGCGCGGGCAGGCGATATCGCAGGCGTAAGGCATCACCACATTCCCCTCAAAACGAGACCATGGAATTTCTGAAACACGGAGCACATCGTGAATGAATGTCACGACATCGACTGTTCGCCCACGGAGTCGCGCCGCCTCGGAACTATCGAGCATTCGGTAGAGAGCCGGTCGCACATGCGCAACACACGACGTATCGGTCGCGACAACCCATTCACAACCGTTGAAGACCTCAACAAATCTTCCTGCCGCATCGTTGGCTGCCTTTCGAAGACCGCATTCGTCCTCGCGCCGACCACAACAGGTGGCCGGAGGAAGCAATCGTCTCTCGATCACAATACCGAGGTGTTCGAGCAGATCCGCAGCGGCATCCGCGATGCGAGGATGATGTTCGAGCGTGTGGCAGCCGGCAAAAAGTCCGATATTCATCGAGATGACCCCGGCGAGTTGGAGACGGCAACAGCCATTACTTGCTGGCCGCTCGATCAGCCGTTCCGAGTGGATTGCCGCGAGTGGCGAGTTTTATACGACACAAAAAAGAGTCGGCCGTGACGTAGAGCGTTTTGCCATCGTCACCAAATCCGCAATTGGCCGTGGCCTGTCCCGTCAGGATCGTTCCCAGATGGGTGCCATCAGGACGAAAGACCAGCACGCCCCCGGGACCGGTGGCAAAAAGATTTCCGGCCTGATCGACCTTGAGTCCATCGGGCAATCCTTTGCGCTTTTTGAGAAGAGCGGCAGCGTCGAAAAAAAGTTTTCCTTTATCGAGTGTGCCATCTTGAGAAACGGAAAAAGCATTCCAGAGAGGTCGCTCGGGATCAGACTGCGCCACGTAGAGCGTGCGTTCATCGGGTGAAAATGCAATGCCATTTGGACGCGTCATGGTGTCGCACAAAAGCGTCACTTCGCCGGAGGGAGCTATTCGATAGACGCCGCAGTGATCGAGTTCGCGGCGAGGATCGTCAAACTGTTTTGGAAGTCCGTAGGGAGGATCGGTGAAATAGACCGCGCCGGAGGAATGAATCGCCAGATCGTTCGGGCTGTTCAACCGCTTTCCTTTCCACGAATCGGCGAGCGTTCGCTTGCCGCCATCACGTTCCATGCGCGACACTCGACGATCGCCATGCTCGCAGGAAACAAGACGGCCCTGCGTATCAAACGCCAGGCCGTTGGAGCCTGGCTCTCCTCCGTAGGCACTCACACCGGTATATCCGCTCGGCTTCAGAAAGACGCTGAGTCCCTCGCCATGCTTCCAGCGATGAACGGTATTGGGTGGGATGTCACAAAAAAGAAGTGATCCGGTTTCGGCCGACCAGACCGGTCCTTCGCTCCATTGAAATCCGCTCGCAAGGACTTCGAGTACTGCATCTTTGGGAACAAGAGTGTCAAACCGAGGATCAAGCCGTTCGAAAGATCCAAGAACAGGCAGGAGATCGTCGTCTGCCACAAGAAAGCATGAGAATGAAACCAAACTGATCAACAAGACTAGAACCACGAGAATTGATTGAGAGAGCACAAAGCAGCGAGAAGACCGTTGGAACACATTGGGCATGAAAGGCTCCTTGTATAAAAAGTGTTGTGATGAAAGCTTGTGGGTTATGAAAGTGTTTGGTCAATAAGCCGTGTAAAATCTAGAGAGTGGATTGTTTGGCGGGCAGTGCGCGGGTGGCACCGGTCGTAATGCCGCCATCCACTAAAAGCGTCTGTCCCGTGACATAGGCACTGGCATCGCTCGAGAGAAACACGACCGCACCATCGAGGTCATCGGCCCGTCCAGGTCGACGCAGTGGAATGCGATCAATCAGATAGTCCAGCCATGCCTGATCTTGGTACATAATGTCGTTTTGTGCCGTTCGGAACCAGCCTGGGGCGAGACAGTTGACGGTGATACCAAGGGGTCCCCATTCGTCTGCCAGCGCCATGGTCATCTGCTTCACGCCACCGCGACTGGCACAGTAAGGAACAATTCCGGCGTAGCCAAAAACGCTCGTCACGCTGCCAATATTAATGATGCGACCACTGGTGCGTGACATCATGTGGGCCGCGATCTCACGGGCCATGAAAAACGTCCCGCGCAGATTCGTGTCGAGTACAAGGTTCCAGTCATCCCATGAAATGTCAATCGATGGTTTGCGCACATTGCAGCCGGCGTTATTCACAAGCACATCAATGTGGCCAAGGGCCGCAATGGCTCCCGCTGACGCATCGAGAATGCTTTGTTGAGTTCGTAGATCCAATGCAAGCGGAATGACTCGATGCCCAAAAGTTTCTAGATGACGGCAACTCGCAGCGAGCGAATCGATATTTCTGGCAGTCACGACGAGATCGGCTCCCGATCGTGCAAGTGCCTCAGCCATCTGCAAACCGAGTCCTCGGCTGGCGCCAGTAACGATTGCATGTCGGCCAGTAAGATCAAACAAAGAACGTTGTGTCATTGAGGATCCAATCTGCTTCAAGGCTCAAGAACTACTTTTACAAGTCCATCTTCGCGTTGCACCAGACGCCGAAACCACTCGGCTCCCTCGGACAGCGGCGCCACGCGACTCACCAAATGATCAAGATCGACCCGCCCGCTGGCAACCAGTTCGATTGCCTCTGGATAGCAGCCGGCCGAAGAGCACGAACCCAAAATTCGTAACTGTCTGGTCACAACTGTCTGGAGTGCAAATTCAATCCGAGGTGACACGTTGCCAACCAAGACGACAGTCGCGCCGCGAGCTGCCGAATCAATGGCTATTTGTACGGCGGCAGTTGTACCGACCGCCTCGACGACAAGATCCGCTCCGTCGCCCGATCCGTGCTGCTTGGCCCAAGCGACGACACCGGCCGCAACATCGGAATCATTTCCGGAAAATCCAATTGTGGCTCCATGTTTTTTGGCAGTGGCCAGTCGAGAGGCATCAATATCGATTGCCGCAATCGCCCTGCATCCTTTTGCCGCGAGTGCACTGATGAGTGTGAGTCCAATGGTGCCGCATCCTACGACCACCGCAGAATTGGTGTGGGCACCAGAGCCTCCGAGCCGAAGCGCATGCAGCGCAATTGTGAGTGGCTCGAGCAGCGAGGCCTGGACAAACGTCAGTGAATCCGGAATGACATAGACTGCGTGTTGCGGTACGACAACATATTCGGCAAAGCATCCGTGACGACGGTATGTCCCGCACGAGACGCCGAGCACTTGTCGCGACATGCAGAGATTCTCGCGGCCACTGCTGCAATCATTGCACGCTCCGCAGGCAATCGTGGAATCGAGCGCAACGCGAGCACCCTTCTTGATGTCTCGTACCTGTGAGCCGATTTGTGAAACGGTTCCGGCTGCTTCGTGGCCCATGACAAGCGGCGGAATCCTTCTGCCGGTCGAGCCATCAAGTCCATGAATGTCACTGCCGCAAATACCGCAGGCTGCAACGCGCACCACTACGTCGAAATCACCGCACGGAGGAGTATCCACATCTGTCATGGTGAGCGTTCCAGGAGCAGTCAGCAGCAGCGCTTTCATGAATTCCAATTCCTTCTTCATGGGAGCCCATAAGAGGGCTCCACCGGTTTTCATGCACACATGTTAGGTGCGTCAACGAGGCATCGTATCGTCGCTAGGGTACGAACGTCTGCCCCTCCCTCTCGAAAGGCATGCGGTTTTTTATAAAACTCAACTCAAGGCTGCGGACAACGGCGACGAAAGGTACACTTTTGATGAAGCAGAATCGACTGCTCGGGTTTTTGAATGAAACGACGAAAGGCTCACTTTTATGATGCGCACTGGAAATCCGGCACTCAACGACAAGACGTTTGAAAATTTCGGTGTCTATGCGAGAGATTCGATCGACAAAACCTCGGCAACGATGTCGATCAACGGTACGGTTCACAAGACGCTCTTTCTGCTGCTTTTGGCTTTTGGATCGGCCTGCTTTACATGGTCGCGAACATTCGAAGGTAATGCTGCAACGGCGATGCCGTGGATTTTGGGAGGTGCGATTGGCGGCTTCGTGTGTGCGATCGGGATCTGCTTTAAGCACACGCTGAGCCCGTGGCTAGCACCGGTGTATGCGATCGCAGAAGGGTTATTTTTGGGAGGTGTGTCAGCCGGTCTTGAGTCTCAGTACCCGGGGATTGTCATTCAGGCGGTGGGAGGCACGTTTGGAACCCTCTTTGGGCTTCTGATGGCATATCAATCAGGACTCATTCGCGCAACGGAAAATTTCAAACTTGGCATCGTCGCAGCCACCGGCGGCATTGCGCTGGTGTATCTGATTTCGTTTATCGGTGGCTTCTTCGGATTTCCGATTCCCTACATTCACGGCAGCGGTGCCATTGGCATCGGCTTCAGTCTCTTTGTCGTTGTGATCGCAGCACTGAACCTGGTACTCGACTTCGATTTTATTGAACAGGCTGCCGAACGAGGAGCACCCAAATACCTCGAGTGGTACGGCGCGTTTGCCCTGATGGTGACGCTTGTCTGGCTCTATTTGGAGATTCTCCGGCTGCTGTCGAAGCTCCGGGATCGATAACGATTTCCATCGCGTGCCCCGAAAATCGCAAGCGTACGTCTGAGTCCCCTTCGATTTTTCCGGAACGCACATTTGAATAGAGGATTTGACGAGACGATGAAAATATTTTTGAACACATCGGTCGCCTTGTTCATGATCGCGCTCGCAGTACGATCGGCTCTGGCGGAAGAGTCGTGGAATCAGTTTCGCGGTTCACGAGGAGATGGCCACTCAGAGTCACCGTCGCTGCCGCTTGAATGGAGCGAGCAGAAGAATATTCGTTGGAAAACTCCAATTTCTGGAAAGGCTTGGTCATCGCCGGTGGTACACGGCGGAATGATCTGGCTCTCGAATGCCACTGAAGACGGAAAGAAACTTTCTGCGGTCTGCATCGATGCAGTCAGCGGAAAAGTGAAGCACGACATCACGATATTTGAAATTGCTGAGCCAGCGTTTTGTCATGCCTATAACAGCTACGCCAGTCCCACGCCGGTGATCGAGGATGACAAAGTATGGATGCACTTTGGCAGTGCGGGCACCGCGTGCCTTGACTCCAAGACCGGCAGCACACTCTGGAAGAGGCAGGATCTCAAGTGCGATCATCACCGTGGCCCGGGCTCTTCACCGATCCTCTTCGAGCAATTCTTTATCGTGAACTTTGATGGATTCGATCTGCAATATGTCATTGCCCTCGACAAGAACACCGGAGCAACTGCCTGGAAGACTGACCGCTCAATCAACTACGGCACCAACGACGGCGATGCGAAGAAGGCCTACTGCACACCGACCATCTTTGAACATGACGGTCGAACGCAATTGGTGAGTCCTGCGGCGGTGGGCACGGTGGCCTACGATCCACGAAGTGGAAAAGAACTCTGGAAGGTTGAGCACGGTGGGTACAACGCTGCCGCGAGACCAATCTATAGCCATGGCTTGGTGATCATCGACGTTGAAGGAGGACAACGCATGGTGGCCGTGAAGCCCGATGGATCGGGAGATGTTACCAAGACGCATATTGTCTGGGCTTTTGGAAAATCGACGCCCACGCGGCCATCGCAGTCGGTCGTCGGCGATCATCTCTATATGGTGAACGATACCGGCATCATGACCTGCTTACATATCGTTACGGGCGAACCAACGTGGGTAGAACGCAAGAGTGGTCGTCATTCGGCATCTTTGGTGGAAGCTGGAGGCAGGCTGTACGCCTTTGATGAAGATGGCAAGTGTCTCATCGTTGAAGCCTCGCCCAATGAGTTTCGGTTGATTGCTGAAAATCAGCTTGAAAGTGGTTGCATGTCTTCTCCCGCAGTTATTGAAAATGACCTGATTGTAAGAACCAAAACCCATCTCTATCGGATTGGCGAGTAAATTCATTCGCTTCAAAGAGAGTGCGGTCGCTCCTTCTGTGTGGTATCACTTGTCCGCATGCAATGACAGGATTGAAAAGCGGTCTTGTCATCGTAAGCGGTGATGGACCGACGCAATGACAGGGGGAGCAGACGCATGCCAATCGAAAAAATCAATCAAGCTCCTACACGCGCAAGAGATATGGTGCTTCTGTTTGCGATCACACTCGCGGTAATCACGTATGTGGACCGAGTCTGTATCTCGCAGGCTGCACCAGAAATGCAGAAGGATCTTGGTCTGACCAAAGAGCAGATGGGTTTGGTCTTTACAACGTTCAGCCTCGCGTATGCGCTATTTGAAATTCCTGGCGGATGGCTCGGCGATCGAATCGGACCTCGCAAGGTGCTGATGCGTGTTGTGGCAATGTGGTCGATCTTTACTGCCGCAACCGGATGGGCATGGAATCTTTCCTCGTTGTTGGTGTGCAGATTCTTGTTTGGCGTAGGAGAAGCGGGTTGCTTTCCTAATCTGACAAAGGCCTTTTCGCTCTGGATGCCGGCCAACGAACGAGTCCGCGCGCAAGGCATTATGTGGTTGAGTGCTCGATGGGGCGGAGCATTCACGCCGCTGTTGGTCGGATGGATGCTTTCAAAAGATCATCTTGGCCTTCACTACAAGTGGACGTTTCTCATCTTCGGAAGTCTCGGTGTGGTGTGGGCCGTCTTTTTTTATCGGTGGTTTCTTGATAATCCCAAGCACCATCCCAAGGTAAACGCGGCTGAACTGCAGATGATTGGGAACACTGCAGAACACGAGATTGGACATGGTGCAATTCCATGGGCACAACTCTTGAGCAATCGCAGCGTATGGCTCTTGTGGTTGCAGTATTTCTGCATGTCGTTTGCGTGGTATTTTTACATCACATGGATGCCAACATTTATAAAGGAAACATTTCCACATTTTACGGATATTCAGCGTGCGCTGATCGGTTGTGTGCCGCTTTTTTTTGGTGGAATTGGTGCACTTTTCGCTGGGCTCATAGCCGCGCGAGTTGCAAGAAGCCTAGGGGGGATCAATATCGCCAGACGTGCAATGGGCTTTATCGGACTCCTCTTGGCGGCAGTGATGCTGCTGATTTCAGTCTGGCTGCGACAATCGGTGGCGAATGAAGTAGCAGGGCAATCGCTCATACCGATTCTTTCGATGTTCGCCGTTGGTCTTGCAAGCTTTTCAAATGATCTCGCCTTACCAGGTGGTTGGGGGGCGTGCATGGATATTGGCGGAAAGCACACCGGCTCGCTTTCGGGAAGCATGAATATGATGGGCAACTTCGGTGGTGCGATGCCCGGCTTCGTGGTACCGATTGTTCTCAACTATACAAATCCAGCGGGAGCGGCGGTTTTGAACTGGAACGCGGTCTTTTATATGTTTGCATTCGTCTACGGCATTGGCGCAGTCAGTTGGCTGTTTATCGACTCGGTCACGCCACTTGAGGGATATTCCAACGAACCGCAGACGCACCGGTAGCAAGGGCTACTGGTTTTTGAATTCAATCGAAGGGACGCATGCGTCGTTTTTTTCGCAGCGGCTCTGCAGTGAATGGATGTGATTCGATGAGGGGATTCATAGAAAACACGGTTCCATTTTCGCTCACCATCAGTCGCTGATTGACGGCAATGTTTGTGAGCACACGCGAACCGCCCCCGGGCCACTGAATCACAATACGATCGACGACCTCACTGCTCCCGAGTCCGAAATGCAGTCGCGAACCGTAATGCCCCTGATAGCCTCGGCCGCTATGAACTTCATCGAGAAGAGCGAGTTTTCCAGCGGTCAGCCGCACGTTCGCCCCAACCGCTTCTCGATTACTGAAGGTGCCTCGCAGTTCGATCTGAATCCAGTTGTGCTTGAGCGACAGATCATTTCGTAGAATTGTGGGAGCTTCGCGGGAGTTAAGAATCACGACGTCGATATCACCGTCGTTGTCGAGGTCATCGAAGGCAGCACCGCGGCCGCAGTGGATTCCGCGGAGACCCTCTCCTGCATCAGCAGTGACATTTTTGAAACGACCATCACCACCGTTTCGAAGGACTGTATTTGGGCAACGGTAGCAGGCACCGGAATCCCTCATCTCAATGTTGTCTTCGGTATGTCCATTGACAATAAAAATATCGCAGTGGCTGTCGTTATCAAAATCGACAAGCCCAGTTCCCCATTTGACTCGTTCGAAAGTTCCGTCTCCGGCGCCGCAGAGGGTTGTAACGTCCTGAAACTGTCCTTTCGAAAGATTGCGATAAAGTACCGGCATCTGACCACGGTAAGTCGTCATAAAGAAATCGAGCAGACCGTCGTGATCGTAGTCTGCGCAATCGACTCCCATTCCGGCATTTTCGTCTCCGAACTGGTTGTAGGCTGTGCCGTTTTTCAGTCCGCTTTCTTCAAAATGTCCGGTACCATCGTTCACCCAGTAGAAATTGGGATCAACATCATTCACGACAAAAATATCGGCATCTCCATCAGCATCAGCATCTGAGCAGATGGTTCCCATGGCCCGCGCAGCTTTCGCCGCGATGCCCGATGAGTCGCTGATATTCGTGAACGAACCATCTCCCTCATTGCGAAAGAGGGTGTCCGCAACGGAAAAAAAATCGCGGGGAGAAGGATATGTTGGCAGGCCATTGATGGTCTTTTCGACATGTGACTCATAATCGAGTTTGAGATAATTGCCCGCATAGAGATCGAGATCGCCGTCGGTATCAATATCCACGAAGCATGCCCCTGCACCAACGAGTTCACCATTTGATACACCAGCACATGCCGTAACAGGAGTGAATGTGCCATCGCCATTATTCAGACAAAGAACATTGGGACCGTGATTGTTGAGATAGACATCGGAAAAGCCGTCGTTGTCGTAGTCTGCAATGGCAACTCCCAGACCAAATCCGGGATCGTCTAATCCGCTTCCATGTGAAATGTCTTGAAAATGAAAGTTTCCAAGATTGCGATAGAGAGCGTTGCGGGGAGGAGTGTCGTATTGTGTTCCTGGGAGCGCGGCACCGTTGAGAAAGTAGATGTCGATTCGGCCATCCCGATCGTAGTCAAATGTCGCAAGCCCTGCGCTCATCGGCTCAACAATGTACCGCCGACCACTGCTGCCGTCGGTGTGAATAAATGAAATTCCTGTTGATGCGGTGACATCGCGAAACGAAATCGAACGGGAGGACACGTCACGTTGATTGCGTAACACAGAGAATCCGCAGATCGTCGCTGCGAAAAGAGTTCCACAAAAGACAATCACAATTATTTTACGTGCCACTGTGGTCCTCGAACCGTTCGGAAAAATCTTCTTCAAGCACAGTGAGCAGTTGGTCTACGGGCACATCTGCCAGAACGCGAGTGTTTCCGCCGAGCCACTGGATTTCGATTCGATCTACACGCTCGCTGACTCCCAAACCGAAATGGAGTCGAGCGCCACAGTGGCTCTGATAGCCTCGACCATTGTGAACTTCTGCATACTGACGAGTGCCACCGGCATCGATTCGGACGCGTGCGCCGATGCTGTCGCGACTGGCCGATGTGCCGATGAGCCGGAGTTGAAACCAGTGATGCCCAGGATGAGATTCATTCCGAAGGATGGTCGAACGATCACGTGCGTTGAGAATTGCCACATCGATTCGTCCGTCGTTATCAAAATCATCGAAGGCCGCACCGCGACTGCTCATTGCGGAAGCAAGTCCGGTTCCGGCAGAGCGCGACACGTCACGAAACACTCCACGATCATTTTTTAAGAGCACATTACGCACTCGATAACTCGTGGAGGTGTTGGTGAGATCGATGTTGTCCTGAAGATGACCGCAGGCATAAAAAATGTCGCGAAAACTATCATTGTCGAAGTCGATCATTCCAACGCCCCATTTCACATGCGCAGCAGTCGATTCTCCAGCATGCGTAACAGCGGTTGCATCTTCAAAACTGCCATTTCCAAGATTGTGAAAAAGAACAGGCATTTCTCCCTCATAGGAAGTGACGACACAATCCAGCCAGCCATCGTGGTCATAATCTGCACAGTCGATTCCCATGCTTCCAAGTTCATCGCCGTTGCCGTTGAATGCTGCGCCGGTTTGAAGCCCAACCTCCTCGAAGACACCCTTGCCATTATTTCGAAACATAAAATTTCGAAAAACGTCATTGAGAACGAAAAGATCGGTGTCGGAATCATTATCAAAATCACCGCTGATCACGCCCATTCCAGAACCCGGATGCCGGGCAATCCCAGAAGATTCACTGACATCAGAAAACGTGTGGTCGCCATTATTCCGAAAGAGTTCATGCGTCTCGGGTTCGTAGGAGCGAGGTCCGGCATATTGGGGATGACCATCCTTTGAAATGACAACATGATTTTCAAATGTAAATTTGACATAATGAGCAACGTAGAGATCAAGATCGCCGTCAGCATCAATGTCAAGAAATGTCGAACCGGCCCCCACCTTTTCTCTGCGACCAACACCGGATGATTCCGTGATATCGCAAAATGTTCCATCGCCGTTATTGTGAAAGAGTTTGTTGATTCCAAAGTTGCTGACGTAGAGGTCTTGGAATCCATCATTGTCGCAATCCGCGGCAGTCACACCGACACCGAAAGAGGTGTCATCAACGCCTGCGTGTTTCGACACGTCCTCGAATGAAAAACCGCCGCGATTGCGGTACAGCGCGTTGTGTGGAAGCGTGTGGGACGATGGATCGATTAAAACCGAACCATTCACAAAATAAATATCAATGAGTCCATCGGAATCGTAATCAAAAGAACCGAGCCCGCTACTGATCGTTTCGACGATGAAACGTTCTCCAGAATGACCATCGCAGTGGGTAAACTCGACTCCGCTTTTTTTTGTAACATCGGTTAGCGTGATGGACGCAGCCACGGTTGGGGTGGGTCGTCGAAAAAAAGAAAATGTCCCCACCGCCAGGATGAACACGATCAGGCAGAGAACAACAAAAAATAGCGATCGAATATTCTTCATAGCGGGTTTTTCTTACTTTTGACAGCAACGTTTCTCCGCTGCGACGAGGCAGTAAAGAGGCAGTAAAGAGGCAGTAAAGAGGCAGTAAAGAGGCAGTAAAGAGGCAGTAAAGAAAAAACCCCGTACATTTTCGAGGGAGGGAATGCTTGATCTATTCAATACTTTGAAATACAAATGTCGATAAGAAACGTGATTTGTGCAACATTTTTTCCGGCCCGTATCTTCCCTGCAGGGCTTTGGAAACTAGACTTCGCTGTTTGATTGATTGGTTATTTTTTGTTCATGATGGTTCATTGATTCTAAAAGGAGAGTCGTATGACGTTATCCAAAAGAAATTCGCGTGGTTTTACGCTGGTTGAACTCTTGGTGGTGATTGCCATCATCGGCGTGCTTGTTGGGCTTCTGCTACCGGCTGTTCAGGCCGCGCGAGAAGCAGCACGCAGGTCGACTTGTATCAATAATCTCAAGCAGTTCGGTCTTGCGGCACAGACC
>Ga0194051_1000722_pt1 | contig 18414 bp, 18 predicted proteins | sample SepL2320m_MetaG_FD_161275 | JGI IMG/M metagenome (GOLD analysis project Ga0194051, IMG submission 161275) | Anoxic zone freshwater microbial communities from boreal shield lake in IISD Experimental Lakes Area, Ontario, Canada - Sep2016-L239-20m | ecosystem: Environmental > Aquatic > Freshwater >... | reverse complement strand
CATTTAGCGAGTGCTCTCAATTTTTTACAACGCGATCCAACCGTATTTTTGCAAAGTACAACCTTGGCTCAGCAAAGTACCGATTCAGTTGGGCTGAGTGCTGAATTAATTGAAGCGCAAATTGCCGCAAGAATCGCCGCCAAAGCAGCGCGTGACTTTACTCAAGCCGATACAATTCGACAGCACCTTTTAGAGCAGGGCATTGTTTTGGAAGATCAGTCCGGAGGCGTAACCATATGGCGCCGCGCGTAATTCAAGCTAGCGCTGCTAAAGCAGCCCCAGCTAAGACAGTAATTAAAAAAAATCTTGCTAAATTGCCAGCTGGAAAAAAAGTTGCCGATATTACTGCGCCAGACTATTGGGAGCAAGCTTGTAGTGAATTAATGAAACAGGATCGTATTTTGCGAAAACTCATTCCGCGCTATGGCACCGGTTTTTTAGTCACTCGAGGTGATGCCTTTAATACCCTTGCACGAGCAATCGTGGGTCAGCAAATTTCCGTAGCAGCTGCACAAGCAGTTTGGAATAGGCTAGTAATCAATTTAGAGAAAAAAGTGAACCCCGCGCAAGTTTTGACGGTATCAAGCGAACATTTGCGCAGCGCCGGATTATCTGGTCGAAAAGTGGAGTACATCCGTGATTTAGCCAGTCATTTTCACGAAGGGCGTTTACATGCGAAGCAATGGCAAACAATGGATGATGAAAGTGTGATTCGGGAATTAACCGATATTCGTGGCATTGGGCGGTGGACTGCAGAAATGTTTTTGATGTTTAACCTCATTCGGCCCAATGTTTTGCCCTTAGATGATATTGGCTTAATTCGGGCCATTTCCTTGAATTATTTCAGTGGCGAGCCCGTTAGTCGCCATGAAATGCGTGAGGTAGGCGAAAATTGGGCGCCATGGCGTACAGTAGCAACTTGGTATATGTGGCGCAGTATCGACCCAATTCCGGTGGAATATTAGAATTCTGAGATGAAAACGATTTTTTTAGACTTTGAGCAATCGATTGGCGAGTTAGAAGCCAAAATCGAAGAATTGCGTTTTGTACAAGATGAGTCGGCAGTAGATATTTCAGCTGAAATTAAAACCCTGACTGAAAAAAGCCAGCAACTCACTAAAGATATTTATGCGAATTTAAGCCCCTGGCAAGTTTCCCAAGTGGCTCGGCATCCACAAAGACCTTACACCTTAGACTATATCAACGCCTTATTTACCGATTTTCGGGAATTGCATGGCGACCGCACCTTTGCAGACGACCAATCGATTATCGGTGGACTAGGACGTTTTAATGACACTGCTTGCCTGATTATTGGTCACCAAAAAGGCCGCGATACAAAAGAGCGGGCTTTACGTAACTTTGGGATGAGTAAGCCCGAAGGGTATCGCAAAGCCATGCGTTTAATGCGCTTAGCAGAAAAATTTAAGTTGCCTGTTTTTACTTTCGTGGATACGCCAGGTGCCTTTCCGGGCATTGATGCTGAAGAGCATAACCAATCGGAAGCGATTGGCAGAAATTTATATACCCAAGCTGAGCTAACGGTGCCGATCATTTCAACCATTATTGGTGAGGGTGGTTCTGGTGGGGCCTTAGCGATTGCAATGGGGGATGTAGTGTTGATGTTGCAATACTCTACTTATTCAGTTATTTCGCCAGAAGGATGTGCCTCTATTTTGTGGAAAACAGCCGAAAAGGCGCCGGAAGCTGCTGAGCAATTAGCCCTTACAGCGCAGCGTCTGAAGACTTTAGGCTTAATTGATCGCATTGTGAATGAGCCTGTAGGCGGCGCTCACCGTGATTATGAAAATATGATGATGGCCATGCGTAAGGCTTTAAGTGAATCTTTAAAGATTTTTGAATCAATGGGTAAAAAAGAACTTCTCGAGCGTCGGCATGAGCGTTTAATGAGCTATGGCAAATTCAAGGAAGCTGAACTCAAAGCTACCTAGCCGTAGCAGTAGTCGGCTTATCAAGCCTCAGCTACCAAACGGCAAAGATACAGCGATTGGTATTGCTTTGAGCGGCGGGCTCGATTCGATGGTGCTTTTTGACGCAGTGATGCGCAATCTTTCTGCCCCGAAAGCCAACTCGAAGACTCAAAAAAAACCGATTTGGGTTTTTCATATTCATCATGGCTTACAAAAATCAGCGGATGCTTGGCTTGATTTTTGCGCCCTAGCTGCGAAGCGTAAAAAAGTTCATTTCGATTTTCGTTTATTGCAATTGCCAGCAAACACCAATGAGGCCGAAGCTCGTCTAGCTCGTTACGAGGCCCTAGCTGATTTATGTGAAGTTCATGGTGTTAGTGATTTATTGCTCGCTCATCATCAAAACGATCAAGCTGAAACTGTGCTCTTGCAATTGCTTCGTGGCGCAGGTGTACGTGGGTTAGCAGGTATGCCAATGACGCGGACCATGGTGCAAGCAGAGACAAAACCCGTTACCTTATGGCGACCTTTGCTCGATTTATCCCGCGCAGAGTTAGAGGCTTATGCCCATCAATATAGGCTTGAGTGGGTGGAAGATCCCTCGAATCGTAGTTTCATTTATCGCCGCAATGCGGTACGCCATTCACTGCTGCCAAAGCTAGAGCTAATTCAGCCAGGCGCAATTGCAAACTTAGCCCGAAGCGCAAAATTATTGAGTGAGTCGAATCATTTACTAGAGCGTTTAGCGCAACGAGACGGCGCTGAAATTTTGCTAACCTCAAAAACTGTCCCACTGAAAATAATCTTAAAAGTAAAACCCTTATTGGCTTTATATCTAAAGGATTCCGCAGCAGCGAATAATGTCGTGCGTTATTGGTTGGATCAACTGGGTTTAGCAATGCCATCAGTAGAGCGTTTGCAGTCGTGGTGGTTAGACTTGCAACGGGTGCGTAGTGATGCTCGCTTGGAATTTATGCATGATGGTGGGGTAATTCGTCTATGGCGCGGGCAATTAACTTATGAAGCGTTATCAAATCAACAGAATGTTCTCAAAGCTTCAGCAGGGAAGTGGGTTTTTTTACCTTTGCCTTTGCGAAGTAAGCGTTTAGGCCTGCCAGCAGAATGGGTGGAACAAGCGCAGCTGGGTGGCGTGATTGAATATCGCTTGCGCAAAGGTGGGGAACGTTTTCAAAAAACGGCCCGTAGCGCGACTAAAACGCTCAAAAATTTATTTCAAGAGCAGGCGATTCCGCCATGGCAACGCCAGGCTCCTTTGCTCTATATTGATAATGTACTCGTGGCAGTTGCCGGTATTGGAGTGAGTCATTCGCATTTGGTTGCCACAGGTAAACGGGTTTGGCCTGAGTGGCAAGCTTGAATACTTTGGCTTGAGCGCCTCAAACCTTGTAAAATAAAGCTTTTAAGCAAGCTTTCTATCTTCTTTATGGCAATTATTGTTCACAAGTACGGTGGCACATCGATGGGCTCGGTTGAGCGCATTCAGAATGTAGCTAAGCGCGTCGCTAAATGGATGCGAGCCGGCCACCAAGTGGTGGTAGTGCCATCGGCTATGTCGGGTGAAACCAATCGCTTATTGGGTTTAGCTAAAGATATTCACCCTAATCCTAATCCGCGTGAATTAGATCAAATTGCCTCGACCGGAGAGCAGGTTAGTTCGGGTTTATTAGCCCTGGCTTTGCATCGCGAGGGTATCGATGCAGTTAGTTATGCGGGATGGCAAGTAACGATTCATACTGATTCTGCTTTTACAAAAGCCCGCATTATGGGTATTGAAGATGAAAAAATTCGCGCCGATTTAAATTTAGGTAAAGCAGTTGTGATAACGGGTTTTCAAGGCGTCGATCCGCATGGCAACATCACTACTTTAGGTCGTGGTGGTTCTGATACATCGGCGGTGGCAGTAGCTGCGGCACTGAAGGCAGAAGAATGTTTAATTTATACGGATGTTGATGGTGTCTATACCACCGACCCCCGAGTTTGCGAAGATGCACGCAGACTCGATAAAATTACCTTTGAAGAAATGCTGGAAATGGCAAGCTTAGGTTCAAAGGTGTTGCAAATTCGTTCAGTTGAATTTGCTGGCAAGTACCAAGTTAAAACTCGGGTACTGTCTTCGTTGACAGATCCCTTAATTGCGCTTGAACAAGAAATGAAGTCGGGCACATTAATTACATTTGAAGAGGACAGCACCATGGAAGCCGCCGTTATTTCGGGTATTGCATTTGCACGCGATGAAGCCAAAATTACTGTCTTAAGTGTGCCTGACCGCCCGGGTATTGCGTATCAAATTTTAGGCCCCATTGCTGATGCGAATATTGACGTTGACATGATTATTCAAAATCAATCGGTTGACGGTAAGACCGACTTTACCTTTACCGTGCCAAGGGCTGAATATCAAAAAGCCATTGATTTATTGAAAAACTCAGTACAAGCGCATATTGGTGCCAAAGAAATTACTGGCGATCCTAAGGTTTCCAAGGTTTCAGTAGTTGGCGTTGGTATGCGTTCGCATGTGGGTGTTGCCAGCAAAATGTTCCGCACGCTCTCGGAAGAGGGTATTAATATCCTGATGATTTCTACTAGTGAAATTAAAATTTCCGTAGTGGTCGATGAAAAATACATGGAATTAGCTGTACGGGCTTTGCACAAATCATTTGAGTTAGATCAGGCTTAGTTTTACCTTGCTTAAGCAGCCTTGGAAGGGGCTGTGAGGCCATATTTGGCCGTTTTACCAACACTCCGTTAAACTAGCGGCTGTTGTAATTATTGTGACTGAATACGGAGACGTGGCCGAGCTGGTCGAAGGCACTCCCCTGCTAAGGGAGCATCGGGGCTAAAACTCTGATCGGAGGTTCGAATCCTCTCGTCTCCGCCAATATGCTATATAAATCAATAACTTACAGAGTTTTTATTATTTATATACCTACCTATATGCCTAAAACAGAACAGCTTAACTCTTAGGCTTTCGATCCCTTATTTATTTTTCCCCACGAAACTACTATTTGATCAGTTTTGCCACTAAATCAAATGCTCTACTGTTTAAAACCTCAGACTGTAGATCAACCGTCATCAGGTAATTGGGATTCTGGAAATAGACCCACCTCTTAACGATTTGTCATAAACCCGACCTCACCGTACCCCCGCCAGCCTTAATCGACCTCTTCAGTACGCTAGCCTATACATAGTATTTTGCTCGGGGGGGTACCTCTTAGTGAAGTTTCCAGAGTGCGGCTAAGCGGCTTGAAATAAACAACCTCGTCAATGTTTCAAATCAAAATAGGGGGGGGGATTAATTTTGGTATTTGTAATTAAAGTACTAAGATATAAGTAGGAACCTTAACTTTTTAGGGTCAAAGGAGACATCTCATGAAACTCATCAAAATCGCAGTCTTTTCAGTAATTGTCACAATTTCGTTAATTAGTAATGCACAAGTAACTAGTTGGGAGAATTCTCCAATGAATTACAACAATTCTCCAATGAATTACAACAATTCTCCAATGAACTATAACAACTCGCCCATGAACTACAACAATTCACCGATGAACTATAACTCAAATAACGGTGTCTACGATAACAATGGTAATAGAGCAGGATACGAAGTCAGGTCTCCTTCTGGTGTAACAAACTATTTTGATAATAACGGCAATAGAACTGGCTACTCACCACCTAAAAGATAAGTTATGAAAAAAATACTTGCAGTTCTCTTGTGCACTTTTTGTGAAGCTATATTTGCTGGGTCTTATCTGAGTGGTAATGAAATATATGAGAACTTAATTAGTGGTTCAGAAGATTTAGCTGCCCCAGTAGCTGAATTTGTTGCTGTTAAAACAGCAATACAGAATAGTTCTTATTTAATGCTTGAGGCTGCACATATTTCAAATATTGAACGCGAAAAATATTTTACGTCAGCCGTGTCTAATTTTTTAAAACTTAACTTATCGACGTAGTCAACTAGAGAAACTTATAAATGGTCCAGAAACGACTTGGTGTAGCAGTAATTGGATATGGCTGGTGGGGCAAAACTATTGTTGCTACCCTGCAGGCCAACCCTTTAATAAAGGTTGAAATGGTGGTGGAGGTAGATCCTGCTATTTGTGCAAATGCAAAATTGCTGGGCGATAAAAATGATTTTATTGTTTCATCGTCGTTTGATGATGCGATTACTAGTACAGAAGTTGAGGCAGTAATTTTATGTACCCCCCATTTATTTCATGCACAGCAAATTAAAGATGCTGCTAAATCTGGAAAGCATGTATTTTGTGAAAAGCCTTTGTGCCTTACGTTTGCAGATGCAGTAGGATCAGTTGCAACCTGTAAGACTGCTAATGTGCTATTAGGCATTGGGCATGAGCGGCGCTTTGAACCAGCGATTATTGAGCTTCGGCGCCGCATCGTGAATGGTGATTTAGGTACTATTTTACAAATTGAGGGCAACTTTAGTCAGGATAAATTTTTTGCATTACCGCCAGATAATTGGCGCTTATCTAATGAATTGGCTCCATGTGGCCCTTTATCGGCAACTGGAATACATCTAGTAGATTTAGCAGTTGCTATTTTAGGACCAGCTAATAGTGCCTTAACGCGCTTAAACACATTGGCAAGCAATTTTGCTAATGGTGATACCTTGGCCATAATGTTGGGATTTCCTAGTGGGGCAACTGCGCTAATTAGTGCAATTTTAGCAACTCCATTTGATGGGCGCTTTGCTGTTTATGGATCTAAGGGGTGGATTGAGATAAGGGATCGAACTCATCCTGAAAATCCAACAGGTTGGGATGTCAGTGTTGTCTTAAGCGGTAAAGAGAAAGTGACTCATTTTGAGGAACCCCACACTGTAGTTCGTGCTAATTTAGAAGCATTTGCGAACGCCGTTCGTGGGGCATCATCATATCCAGTTTCTCATAAAGAACTACTTTCAACTGTAGCTGCTTTAGAGGGAATTATGAAATCAGCCGTGACTGGCCAAATTGAAAAAATACCCGTAGTTCTTAACGAGTACGAATAAAATGAATAAGTACTAAATACAATAAAAATTTAACGGAATATTGCGATGAAATATAGCACCTTCATGATGCCTTTGCATCCTCCGGGTCGTAACTTGGTAGAAACTCTTCATGAGGATCAGGAGGCAATTATTTTGGCTGACCAGCTTGGTTTTTCTGAGGCTTATGTTGGTGAGCACGTGACTGATGCATCGGAAACGGTAACATCATCAATGATTTTTTTAGCGTCATTAATTAACCGCACTACTAATATTAAATTAGGTACTGGCACAATTAATCTTCCGAATTCGCATCCAGCTAATGTTGCTGCGCAGGTTGCCATGTTAGACCACCTGTTACAGGGCCGTTTCATCATGGGCATTAGCCCTGGAGGCTTGATGTCTGATGCAGAGGTTTTTGGTAACTTCGATAAAGATCGAAACGCGATGTTTGTAGAGGGCATTAATACAGTTTTAAAAATCTGGGAATCAGATCCTCCATACAATATCGAAGGCGATTACTGGAATATTTCGGTGGAGAAAACAATGATTCCTGAGATCGGTCAAGGTTTTATTATGAAACCATTTCAGAAACCGCACCCACTGATTGTGGGCACTGCTGTTGCGCCATTTTCCAAAGGTGTTACCGAGATGGCAAAGCGGGGTTGGCAGCCTATTTCAGCCCCCTTTTTGATGCCTGAGTGGGTAAAAACGCACTGGCCTAAATATGTTGAAGGACGTGAGGCCATCGGAGCAGTAGCACAGCCTGATGAGTGGCGGGTTGCTAAAAGTATTTTTGTTGCAGATGATGAGACTACAGCAAAACGCTACGCGCTTGAAGAGGGCGGGCCATATCATTTTTACTTTAAACAATTGGTACGTAAATTAGTAGGCGGAGGAGGGCGAACGAATTTATTTAAAGTAGATCAAAGTATGCCTGATTCAGAAATAACTGCAGATTATGCAACGAAGCGTTTAGTTTTGGCCGGTACAGTTAACTCGGTAGTTGATCAAATTTTGGCCTTCAGAGAACAGATTGGTGAGTTTGGTCAATTGCTTTACGCTGGCCATGATTGGATGGATCCAGGATTAGCGAAACGATCAATGCACTTATTTGCCACAGAAGTGATGCCACGAGTAAACGCCGCCATCAAGTCATAAAGTTCGAATAAAGATATTTTAGGATTCTGCGAGGAATAAATGAATGAGTTATTAAGTGATCGAGTAACATATTCTGCAATAATTGACAGACAAAAACTCGTCTTGCCCGAATCTGCCCGAATGGTGGTTTGGTTGATAGTTAACATTGAACATTGGTCTATCGCAAACTCAATGCCTCGTACCGTACTAAGCCCGCCTATGGGGCAGCCATTACAGCCCGACCTACCTAATTGGGCTTGGCATGAGTATGGCATGCGAGTTGGGTTTTGGCGTATATTTGACGCCCTAAATCAACGTAAGATTATTCCCACCCTAGCGACTAATGGAATTGTTTGTACATCATATCCACGCGTAGCCGAAGCCGGACTGCAAAAAGGTTGGGAAATGATGGGTCATGGCTATATACAAGGGCCAATGCATAAATTACCTAATCAATTAGAATCGATTGAGCAAACCATTGAAGCGATTAAAAAATTTAGTGGGAAGGCGCCAGTTGGATGGGAGAGTCCTGGTTTAACAGAAAATGATGAGACTATAGACCATCTATCTCAGGCTGGTATTGAATACGTAGCTGATTGGGTATTAGATGATCAACCAGTTTGGATTCAGGCAAAACCAAATTCTGTTCTTTCAGTGCCATACACGGTTGAACTTAATGATATTCCAATGATGCTTTTGCAGGGAAATCGAGCTGATGAAATGCTCAGAAGGGGAATAGACCAATTTGAAAGGCTTTGGTCTGATAGTGAAAGTAATCCACGAGTAATGGCGCTGAGTGTTCACGCTTATATTACTGGTGTGCCCCATCGAATTACTTACTTTGAAAAATTGCTCGATTATATTCAACAGAAAGATGGAGTATTAATCAAAACAGGGGAATGGATTTCAGATTGGTACCGAAATCAAGTGCCAGCCCCAAAATAATGCTTAAATGAATGATTGATAAGGGAGGTTGCAATGGGTTTAAAGTTTATGGAGCACATTTTAATTTTGACCCATGATCCCGATGGTACAAGAGATTGGTTTTGCAAGCATCTTGGATTTCGCGATGGGTATCATCCCGATTTTGGTTTTCCAGTGCACTGGCTATATATTGGCAACCAAGATGTCATTCATATTGGTAAGGCAAAATTTTCTGATCATCAAGATACTTACTTGCGCACCCCCAGCGATAAGCAAGTTCATAATTCCCCATCTTCTGGAGCAATGGGATCTGGCAGAGTAGACCATATCTGCTTTAATTGCGAAGGAATCAATGAATTTCTCGAGCGCCTGACGAAAAATAATATTGAATTTAGCGAGCGTAAAGCACACAGCTCTAATTTATATCAATTATTTATGCGGGAGCCAATTAATGGCATCAAAATTGAGCTTAATTTTTCTGCTGAAGAGGCAGTACAGGCCGGCCGTGTCCCTGGCTGGACGGATGCCGGTGTCTCTGCTAAACAGGTTTTCTGATGTTATTTGTTAAGTTTATTTCCATACAGCCCCGTTGGCTTAATTAACAAGATAATTAACATCATGGCGAACGGTGCCATGATGGCCAGTGGAGCATAGATTAGCGATCCAATAGACACAACCTGACCCACAATGATTGATGAAATTAAGGTACCCTTAATACTGCCCAGACCACCAATAATGACAACCATAAACACAAATGCCAGAATTTCTAGTCCCATACTCGGATCAACCATAATTAGTGGCGCGTAAAGCCCGCCACCCAATGCCGAGAGCGCGCCTGCCAGTACAAAGGTAATGGTAAAAAGTCGTGAGGCATTAATGCCAAGTCCCTCAACGTGGTTCATGTCTTCAATACCAGCACGAATGGCTTTGCCAATAATGGTTTTATTAAGAAAAAGCCAAATACCGATATAAACTAAGCCCGCAATTGCAATAACTAAAATTCGATAGGCAGGAACATCGGTTCCCAGCAGGTCGATTTGATTAGCAAATGGAGGCTTAATAGGGCGCGGGATAACTCCCCAAATAGCTTTGATAATTCCAATTCCACCTAAGAGGATACCAAAAGAAGTGATCATACTAAATGTGAGTTCGCGTTCGTAGATACGTCTAAAAATTAGTCGCTCAACAATAAAGGCAACCAGACCACCCACCATAACCCCAGCAATAATACCCAGCCAAAAATTATTGCTTACGGTTACAACTGAATAGGTTATATAAGCACCAATCGAATAATAAAGTAATTGATCAAGGCTAATAATGCGCATTAATCCAAAGCACAGTGACAAACCAATAGAGATTAAAAAATAAATACTAGCTAGACTTAGACCAAAAATAACACCAGAAAAAAGTAGTTGAATATCCATTTATTTTGGTTTCTTTTTATTTAAATTCGAAACCCGCGCTTTTTCTAGCCATTTATTGAGAGCATTCTCAGCCCCCCCGTATAAACCACTGGAATTAGTTAGCATAATAAATACTAGAATGAAGCCAATAAAGAGCTCCCAATTACCAATCATCTTACTAATGACATCGCGAAGTCCGGTATAAGCGATAGTGCCAACCAAGGGACCAAATAACGTACCTACACCACCTAAAATAGTTACAACAATAGGATCTGCTGTGCGAGAGGGGCTAGTAATTTCAGGGCTAACTGAACCAAGATAGACTGCATAGAGACAGCCAGCGAGGGCTGTGCTGGTATTGGCAATCACAAAGGCCATTAAGCGAATACGAAAATTGCTATAGCCTAAAAATTGAAATTTAGTTTCATTAATTTTAGTAGCTAGACAGCAGGCTCCGAAAATAGTGCCATCAACGTATTTATAAAAAGCCCATAAAACAATGGCAATAAGTAAAGCGAAAATAAAAAAATCACTTGGTTTAGTTAGGTCTAAAATTGGAGTAGAAGTAATATTTGTTAAAAACCATAAACCATTATCGCCCTTAGTTATCTTTACTAAAACCTTTTGCATCATATAAAAAATAATGACTGCTAATGCTAGATTCACTAAGGCAAAATAATCACTTCGCAAGCGAACAAATAAAGGCGCTACTATGAGAGCAAAAATAAATCCAGCGGTAACTCCAGCGAGAATTCCAATATATGGATTTGTGCCAAAGTAAAATAAATAAAATGCTGTTCCATAGGCGCCAATTGCTAAGTAAGCAGGTTGACCAAAGGATATAAACCCTACGCGACCAAGCAGGAAGTTGCAGCCAATAGTGTAAATAGAAAAAATAAGTACTTCATTGACAAAGGGTAACGGTAGAAATAGGCGTCCGATTGCGACTAGCGAGAATGCAATGATAATTCCGCGCCACCAGCGCCATGCGTTTAACATTAAATAGCCTTATAGATAAGGTTCGCAAACATTTGGGGTAATTTCATCAGGGGTTGTTAATTCGGCCACTATCCGGCCTTCACGTATTGCATAAACACGATTAGCAAGGGCGCAAATTAAGGGTAAATTTTGTTCAACGATAACGATTGAAGTTTTTTTACTTAACTCAGTGAAGACATGACGTAAGTGAGTAACGATACTGGGCGCTAAGCCTTCGGTAGGCTCATCGATTAAAAGCAGTTTTGGGGCCCCTAAAATAGCCCTACCAATCATCAGCATTTGGCGTTCCCCACCACTTAAGAAGCCAGCTTTTCTATCTAGTAATAGTTTTAATTTTGGAAAATAATTAAAAACGGGCTCCCAGTTATAGTCTTTACTGGCATAACTTCCTAACTCTAAATTTTCTCGAACCGTTAGATCGGAAAATACTTTCTTATCTTGTGGCACATACTTAATACCAAGTTGTGCAATTTGGAATGGATGCAGGCCAACTAAATTATGGTTTGGTATGTTTACTTCGCCTGAAGAAAGTTTTATAAATCCAGAAATAGATTTCAGGAGGGTAGTTTTCCCCGAGCCATTCCGACCTACACAAGCAACAATTTCATTTGGAAAAACCTTAAAATTAATATCAAACAAAACTTTTGATTCACCGTAAGCAGCGTTTAATTGAATTACCTCTAAACTAGAGAATGAATTAGTCATTGCCTTCCTAGTCTGCTTCTATTTGCCAGTAACTACGTCTTACCTCTGGATGGTTTAGGCAATCTTCATATCCGCCTTCGGCAATAACACGACCCTCATGCATTACCATCAACCGCTCAACAAATTTTTCAATATGAGAAATTTTATGCTCTACCAACACAATAGTTTGCTTGCCAATATGACGGCGAAGTACTTCTAATACACCCCTAATTTCTGAGTCAGCAAGGCCCGCAAGTGGCTCATCTAATAAAAGTACTTCTGGTTCAGCTAAAACAGCCATAGCAATTTCTAGCCGCCTTTTTTCCCCGAGACTAAGATGTTGAACCTGGCGATCTTTTAGTTCAAGTAAATTAAAAGTTTCAAGAGTGCTTAGAATTTTTGGATTGTTATAAAACGATTTTCGAGTAGTTAGTAACAATTCTTTTGCAGAGGTCTGATGATTTGCACGGAAATAAACAAGAACCAGATTATCGGTAACATTTAAGTTATCAAAAGTTGAAGTTAGTTGAAAAGTTCGGGTAAGTCCTTTCGCAACCCGTTCTTGTGCGGTCATCCGAGTAATATCTTCCCCTTTAAGCGAAATACTACCTTCGTCAGGAAAAAATAAACCTGTTAGGAGGTTGAAAAAGGTGGTTTTCCCGGCACCATTTGACCCAAGAATTCCAACAATTTCAAATTCATTGACGGAAAAATTGACGTTATTAACAGCCTTAAGACTACCAAATTTTTTGCTTACTCCATGAGCCTGCAATATTGCTTTTGACATTAGTTTTTATAAAAATCAACCGAGCTAAGCCTAGGCGATATCTGTTTATTAGTAGCCTAATGATTTAAGGGATGGCATTACTTGTTCTCCACCAGCTGAGCCTATTACTGTAAAAAGATCCCATTCATTCTTTTGCTCTTTTGCGCCTTTCCCTTTAACTAAAAATGCAGCATATTTATACTCTGCTGCATGATCTTCTCTCCAGCGAGCGGCACCTTTAACGCCAGTATTAAATTTTCCACCATTAGTTTGAATTGCGGCAGCAGATTTGATTGGGTCGAATGATTTTGACAATTCAAATCCACGAAACATTTCTAAATATGCAATATAGGCTATTGCAGCATAGGCGTCGGGAGGGCGTCCATACTTTCCGCGGTAAAGGTCGGTAAATTCCTTGGCACTTTTAGCCAATTCCTTATCTGGAAAATTCTCTAGGTCATAGTAGAAGTAGTGCATTGCATACACACCTTCCAGGGCTTCTGGGGGAAGCCCTTTAGCAACTACATTAGTTATGAAAGCATTGAAGATTGTCATTTCTTTATTTAAACCCATTTGCTGCGCTTGTTTTAGAAGAGCAACAGCATCTGCAGCAAACTGGGCTGCAATAAACACATCTGGTTTTGCCGCCTTCACTTTTTGTAAAACAGTTGTGTAGTCTGCAGTGCCAAGCGATAATTCATCGTAACCAACAATTTCAGCGCCATATTCTTTGGCGGCAGCATATACGCCATCACGAATATCCCAACCAAAGCTATCTGCACGGGCTAGAAAGAAGATTTTTTTCTTGCCAAGAGTTTTGATTGCGGCTTGGCCTGCCATGTAGCCTACAGTCCATGGGCTATATGCAGTTGCAAAGGTCGTTGGTGATAACTTACCTTTTTCAAATGCTTCTTTAGCCATCACGCAGACTGGAAAGTAGGGTAGCGGATCTTTCTTCACCATGGCATTAATTGCATAGGCCAAGGGCGCAAAGGTTTGTCCACCCAAGCCTTTTACACCTTCATCAACCATATACCGATAACGGCGTACTCCTACGTCTTGCTTAGCTTCATCATCAGCAACTACACCCTCAACCTTAACTTTGCCATTGGGCATATTGAGGCCACCGCGCTTATTAATTACATCAATTGCTAATAAAGCACCATCTCGTTGGGTTTCTGCTACTGCAGCAAAGGTTCCAGTGAGTGGTAGCAGGATTCCAACCTTAACTGTGCTTGGGTCGGCTGCGTGAGCACTATTTAGAAAATTACTAAAAAGAAAGCTGAAAAAAAGCGGAAGGATATAAAGTATATTTTTCATAGTCACACTTTTCAAAAAATTGTCATTAAAGCATACAGTAAATCTAGGGCTTTAAGGGTAGATATAAACCCTTATATTTTGTTTGGCCGTGGAAGCTGGCCCGATTATTTTGTTGTATATTTAGTGAATCCGTTGCTCAATTTAAGGTAATTTTGACCTATTTTGATTGAGCTAAAAAAGGGAAGAGACATGAAACAAATTAATCTTGGAATTATCGGTACTGGTTGGTGTGGCGGCATTCGAGCCGAGGCAGCCAGAGCAAGTGCCCTAGTAAAAAATATTTATCTTGCCGAAACCAATGAACTTCGTCTAAAAGAAATTGCTGATTTAGTAGGGGCTAAAATAGCGACTACCGATTATCGTGAGATATTGAAGATCAAGGAAATTGATGCCATTATCATTTCTGCGACCCCAGAAACTACCCACTTTCCAATGGCTCGCGATGCTTTGTTAGCTGGTAAGCATGTTTTTTTAGAAAAGCCAATTGCTCTTGAGTTAGCCGAGGCAGATGAGTTAATTGTATTAGCTCGTAATGCTAATTTGAAATTTACCATTGGATATTCTCAGCGCTTTAATCCTAAATTTGCTTACGTAAAAAAATCAATAACCACTGGCGCTATTGGTAAACCTGTGAGCATTTTAGTTAGTCGGCATATTACTAGAGGTTTAGGTAAGAAGATTAGCGGTCGCGTTAAGTTATCACCTGCTGCAATGGAATCAACTCATGATCTTGATTTTGTCTTTTGGTGTTTAGAGCCCGCTAAACCAGTAAAAGTATATTCGCAAATAAATTATGGTGCAATGCGCGAGTCAACCGGTGCTGATGTGCCTGACTGCCAATGGATTACGGTAACTATGGATAGCGGGCTTTCTTTTGTAGTTGGGGGTGGCTGGAGTTTGCCTTTAGGATACCCGAATTTTTCAACTACTTGGATTGAGTTTATTGGTACTGAAGGCGCTGTAATGGTTGATGATAGCCATAAAGATGTGATGATTAATACCGTTACCAAAGGCATGCAATTTCCAATGTCAACCATGCCAGGAGAACGAGTTGATCATGTTTTTGCAGGACCTATGGCAACAGAAACGGTCCATTTTATTGAGGCTGTTGCTTTAGATCGGCCGGTATTGGTGACTGGTGAACAAGCTCGTACTGTGATGGAGGTCTATATGGCCGCCGATATTTCTGCCGAAACTGGCGATCCCGTTTACTTGCCTTTGTCGAAAGAAAAATTGAAGCTAGTAGCTAGTTAATTTATGCGTGATCGTCAGGCAAAAAATATTGGTTTAGCTATTGTAGGCGCGGGTCGCGTTGGGTTATTTCGTGGTGAAGTAGCTGCACGCCATGCGCAAGTGGGGTGGATTGGTATAGCGGAGAAAAATCCCGAGCGAGCAAAGTTTGTCGCTGAAAAATTGAAGGCAGATTTTGTTACCTCTGACTATATGGAGTTACTTAATCGACCCGAGGTAAATGCCACAATTATCTCTACCGATGAGCATTTACATGTTGCTCCAATCTTAGCCGCAGTTGAACGCAAGCATTCATTATTGATTGAAAAACCGTTAGCAACTGATTTAGCTGATTCAGCTGAGATTCTTAAGGCAATAGAAAAGGCAGGTGTTGATGCGGTTGTTGGTTATACCCAGAGATTTCGTAGACGCTGGTTAGCCGCCAAGGAAAAGGTAAGCACTGGCCAATTAGGCGATGTTACGCTGGTTTCCTCTAGGGCTTTTATGAATAGACTAGTGGCAATTGATAACTATAAGCGCACTGATCAACCTGAAAAAATTTCGCCCATGGTGATTTCGGGTACGCATGCTTTAGATATTGTGATGTGGATGATGGAGGATAAAACCCCAGTAGAAATTTATGCTCGATCAATAGATAGAGCACTTGGTCCTGAGTGGAAAGGAATAGATGCAACCGCTGGTGTAATTACTTTTTCAGATGGAACTATTTATCAGTCGACAATATCTTGGGCTTTACCGATAGTTTGGCCGGGGGCTGTCTATAGCTTAGATATTGGTATTGTAGGAACGGAGGGCGTTCTAACCATTGACGATACCCATCGTGATATTGTTTTAGCAACTAGCAAATCGCAAAGCGAGGGCTATGCACCCGACGCCGCCCGTCGTGTCGATTTCATGGGTAGCTATCCTCCTGGGGATATTGCCTTAGGCGAATTGCGTGGACCCATGAGAGAAGAAACAGAGTCATGGCTCAATCGAGTCTCATTAAACCTTCCTACACCAGCTGCAACGGCAGCGGAAGCTCACCGAAATTTAATGCTTACCAAGGCTTTTGATTTATCTGCGCGCTTAAAAAAACCCATTTCTTTACCAATTTTGTCAGCAGACGATATTTATTGATAGCCTCTATTTAATTTTGGAGATTTATGAATAATTACCTGAAATATAGAGTCAGTTTTTTTAAAAAAATAGCTTGCTTGCTTGTCTTAGTAGGTCTGCATATTACTGCCGAAGCGCAGCCTGTTTCGTACCCAAATAAACAAATCAAACTGATTATTCCTTTTGCCCCTGGTGGGGCATCAGATTTTATCGGTAGAATTATTAGTGTCAAGTTAAGTCAAATTCTTGGCCAGCAAGTGGTTGTTGATAATCGTTCTGGTGCGGCTGGTAATATCGGCATGGAGGCAGCTGCAAAATCAGCTCCCGATGGATACACAATCTACCTGGGAAATATTGGCACTATTGCTATCAATCCTGCTATATTTCCAAATCTCAATATTAACCCCTTGCGTGATTTCATACCGATTGCCCAAGTAGTTGATGTTCCAAGCGCCTTAGTAGGCAATATAGACTTTCCTCCGAATAATGTGACGCAATTAATTACTTATTTGCGAGCCAATCCTGATAAATTTAATTTTGCTACTCCAGGGGGTGGCAGTGCCAACCGCCTTGAGATGGAAGTTTTTATGAAGCTCACAGGAACCAAGATGACACATATACCTTATAAGGGCGGCGGCGGTCCAGCAGCCGTTGGTTTGATTGGTAGCGAAACTCAGGTTATGTTTAATACACTTCCCTCTGTTAAGCAATTTATGGTTGCTAATAAACTTAAAAGCTACGCTGTTACAGGGCTAACTCGCCAACCAGGACTACCTAATGTGCCTACAATGATTGAGCTTGGATACCCTGAATATAAAACGGGTTCTTGGCAAATGATCATGGTACCTATAGGAACACCAAAAGATATTGTTAATAAACTCTTTGAAGCCATAACTCAAGTAATGACAATGCCAGATGTGGTTGAGCGCATTGTGAATGGTGGGGCGAATATAACTTTAAGTAAGTCTCCGGTTGAAGCTAAAGATTTTGTCGCAGCCGAATTAAAAAAGTGGAGCGGTGTAGTTAAAGAATCTGGAGCCGTTTCAGATTAAGATCTTCTCGTCAGAAAATCTTACCTTTTTTATATCTCTGCGCCTAGGATTAAGGCTTTATTTGAGGTGATCTGACTTGATTTTTAGTAACACTCCAAAAGAGAGGAAATTTGACAATTTAATACTACACCTTTAAGTTCAGTAACTTTGCTGCATTGCCACCTAAAATTGCAATTCTTTGCGCATTACTAAGTCCAGGTGTAGCCATCACGTGCTCAACGGGATACTCTTCCCAAGGAATAGGATGATCTGTGCCAATTACAACTTGACTCGCGCCAACTTGGGCTACTAGATGACGCAAAGCCTCGGGGGTAAAGACAAGAGAATCAAAGAAAAGTTGGTTAAGGTATTCAGTCGGCTTCTTTTTGAGAACAATATTAGGGTCACAATTTTGTGGTGATACAAAACAGCTGTGGTCCATACGGGGTGCATAAGAACCCAAGAAACCACCGCCATGCGCAGCCAATATTTTTAACTGCGGATATTTATCTAAAACTCCTTCATAAATGAGGTGCTGCAGAGCGATTGTTGTATCGAGTGGGTTACCAATCACATTTGACATCCAGCCATTGCCTTTAAAGCGTTGGGCAAGTTGAGGAGTGCTTTGTGGATGAATAAATAGTGTGACGTTAAGCTCTTGGGCCTTAGCAAGCACTGGATGGTACTTTGGGTCGGCAAAGTCCTGACCTAAAACACTGCCACCAATAGCAGCACCACATAGACCTTGTTTTTTAAGTGCATATTCCAATTGTTTAACAGCTAATTCTGGAAATTGCATAGTGAGTGATGCAAAAGCAGCAAATTTATCAGAACGAAGAGCGCATAGTTCAGCCAGGTGTTGATTAT
>Ga0194051_1000720_pt1 | contig 18438 bp, 17 predicted proteins | sample SepL2320m_MetaG_FD_161275 | JGI IMG/M metagenome (GOLD analysis project Ga0194051, IMG submission 161275) | Anoxic zone freshwater microbial communities from boreal shield lake in IISD Experimental Lakes Area, Ontario, Canada - Sep2016-L239-20m | ecosystem: Environmental > Aquatic > Freshwater >... | reverse complement strand
GCGTCGCTGCCTCTAGCGGCGTCCCTGACTCTAGCGGCGTCCCTGACTCTAGCGGCGTCCCTGACTCTAGCGGCGTCCCTGCTCTACCTGGAAAGCCCGGAATCGAAGCCAAACAAACTAGAACTGAATCTCTGCTTGATCCACCTGATTCGTTCGAGCAAAGCGGCAGAAAATCTGCTCCCATCCAGCTAAGCGTGCGATTGCGGATCGACATCATCGACGAGACCGAGGGGAATACCGTTCCCGGCGAGTCTGCTCAAAAGGATCCCCAATGACTCCTGACGATACCCGGCCTGAGGTGACCGGTGGCGGCCGGGTGGTCACCATCCGCTGCCGCTTCGACGGGCCGCTGGTCGTCGAGGTATCCGAGTCACCCGCAGGATCGCATTCACACATTCAGATTCTGGTGATCGACCATCTGGGAAATCCTTTTGCCTTACCGACCAAAAAATTGCTGGCACTTTGCCGTTGCGGCCAGACAAAAACCCGACCATTTTGCGACGGATCTCATAAAATTTGCGGGTTCGAGGCAGCCGATCTGGCTGCGGGATAATGGGTCGTATTGTGCCGTATAGCAAAGCCGTGCGTGCGGCGGAAGGTGTTCCGTGCAAACCACTTGCGCTAGGGCTCAATCGCAAAACCTCGGTTTTGCAGGCTCCGAGCGATCTGGACTCATCTGAAAAGGCCATGTACGGTTAAGGGTCTCAATCGAAAAGATCTACCTCGCTCCAACATTTCCGATATATTCACAGCACGATGTCGCATCACACACCCAATTTTTATCAACGGTACAGCGTTGGGATCATGGCGGTCCTGGTTTTTTTTCTGCCCATGGTCGTGGTGGGAGCAATCAAGGCCAAGGGAAATAATCGCAACGACGTCAAGGGCTGGCTGCCGCTGGAATACCCGGAAACGCAGGTTTACAGGTTTTTCAGGCGTAATTTCCAGGGTGAGGAGTTTATTCTTCTGAGCTGGGATGGGTGCACGATGACCGACCCACGGCTGGAACTGTTTGCCCGCAAACTGCTGCCACCGCCGGAGGAAGCCGCTCGGATCGACCGGCCAATCTACTTTAAAACCGCCCTGACGGGCCCCAGAGCCGTCGAGCGAATGACCTCCGAACCGCTCAATTTAACGGCTGAAGAGGCCATTTCTCGACTGACAGGAGCCCTGATCGGCCCGCCCCAAGCGGGGGTGACGGCTTTGTCGGCAGAGGACAATCTCAATCATCGACAAACCTGCCTGGTGCTGACGCTTGCCGACACCGCCCGTGCCAACCTGCACGGGGCGATCGATATGATCAAGCAAATTGGCACCGACGAGTGTGGTATCCCAGAAAAAACACTTCACATGGGGGGGCCCCCTGTAGACAATGTCTCGATCGATAAAGCTGGGCAAACGAGCGTAACTCTTCTTTTTGCGCTCTCGCTGGTGGTCGGCTTTTTTGTCAGTTGGTGGAGCCTGAAGAGCAAACTGCTCGTTGGCTTGGTGCTCGCTTCGGGTGTCTACAGCATGTTTTCCAGCCTCGCGGTGGTCTGGTATTCAGGCTATCCAGTCGATGCGATCCTGCTGACGATGCCGTCGCTTGTCTATGTGGCCACAACCAGCGGGGCGATCCATTTGGCCAACTACTACCGCGATCAAATTGCAGAAACCGGAATCGTGGAGGGGGCGGCTGGCCGCTCGGTGCATCACGCCCTCTTGCCCCTCTCACTGGCCACCGGCACAACAGCCATCGGTCTGGCCACGCTGGCTGTCAGCGAATTGGTGCCGATCCGAATGTTTGGCATCTTCTCGGCGATCGGCGTTGTGGTCAGCTTTTTTGTGCTGGTCCTATTCATGCCAGCGGCGCTGGAGCTCTTTCCGCCCAAGCTCACTGGCAAATTTGACAACGACGAATCCGCCCCGGGATGGCAGCCAATCGAAGCCAGTCGCTGGTGGCGATGCGGTCAATGGGTTACGCGGCACAACGGATTCGTCGCCACGGCCTGCCTGCTAGTGATGGTGGCTGTGGGCTATGGCATGACACGGGTCGAGAGCAGCGTGCAACTGATGCGGCTCTTCGCACCAAATGCGCGCATTCGTACCGACTACAAGTGGCTGGAAACAAACCTCGGCCCACTGGTGCCGATGGAGATTCTTGTGCGGATCGACGACACTCAGTGCAAACTTAACTTCCTCGAACGGATGGAACTCGTTGGTGATATTCAGCGGCAAATCGGTACGCTTGATGAAGTGGGAAGCTCCCTGTCAACAGTGACCTTTGGTCGCAGCCTCGATTCGGGTGAGGGTGGCAATGGCCTCGGCGGAGCTGCCGCTCGAGCCTTTGGCTTGGGAGCTCGGACAAAACGGAGTGTTCTCAATCGCCGTTTGATGGCCCATCGACAAGATTTTCTCGACGGTGACTACCTCCGCGAGGCGACGCTTGACGACGGCCGCGAACAGGAACTGTGGCGAATCAGCGCTCGAGTGAGCGCCACCAAGGAAGTTGACTACGCGTTGTTTCAACGCGATTTGCAAACCCAGATTGAACCAATTTTAGATGAGATGAAAAAGGATGGTGTGACGGGTATTTCAGTCGACTATACGGGGCTCGTGCCGCTGGTCTACAAGGCACAGCACTCTCTTCTAGACGGTCTGATCTTCGGCTTTGTCACCGACTTCGCAATCATTGTGGTTGTGATGGTGTTGCTCTGCCGGGCCACTTCCGCTGGGTTTGTGTTGCTGCTGCCCGCAGCCTTTCCTGCGATCGTGGTCTTTGGGGCGATGGGCTGGGGGAACTCGCTCTTTCAGACACTCAACTACGGCACACTTTTAATTGATATTGGCACGGTGATGGCGCCGAGTGTGGCGCTGGGCGTGACGGTTGACGATGTTGTGCATTTCATGCTGTGGTTTCGTCGCGGTATCGCCGATGGCCTAGATCGCAAACAGGCTGTGATGCTGGCCTACAAGGGCTGTGCGCGGGCCATGTATCAAAGCTGGGGCGTGATCGGCATTGGGCTTTCTGTTTTTTCGCTGTCGCCGTTTGGGCCGACACAGCGGTTTGGCCACATGATGCTGGCGATGCTGACGGTCGCACTCGTCGGCAATTTGGTGTTGCTGCCGGCGCTGCTGGCCGGTCCTTTAGGGGCTGTCTTTAGCTGGAGCGTGCTGCGAATCGAACGCAAAAAAGCGAGCCGGAGTGATGGTCGCAAAGTGATGGCCGATGCCGGCAGCGACGCTCTGCCGGCCCCGCACGTGCTGCCGAGTCCGGCTGCCAAGCAGGTCGTGCACGCGTAGGCATCGCGGCGACGACAGGCCGAGGAAACACTCCAATCGAACCACCGAACCGGACCCTCGAGCAATTGGACAGTGACACGGGGTTGCCGAAGGCGACAGTGATTCTCAAGCCAAAGCGGGCCCGCCCTTTTTTTGGCCGTCATCCGTGGGTGCTGGAGGGTGCGGTCTTGCGGGTCGATGGCACGCCCGCCGATGGCGATGTCGTCGACTTGGCAACGCACGATGGCATGTTTGTGGCCAGGGGCCTCTGGAATGCGGCCAGTAAGCTCCGCGTTCGGCTCTATGCTTTTGATCCGGCCACAAAGCTGGATGCCGCTTTGTGGCAATCCCGGCTGGAAGCGGCGATTGACTTACGGCGGGCACTGGGCCGCAATGATCCCTATGGCGGCACACGACTGGTCAACAGTGAAGGCGATGGACTTTCCGGCCTGATTGTCGATCGCTATGCCGAGTATCTTTGTGTGCAGGTGACGGGCTTGGCAATGTCGCTGCGATTGGAGTCGATCTGCGAGAGCTTACAGACACTGCTAACGCCTCGAGGAATTCTGTTGCGAGGTGCGGAGCGAGGGCTCTCCAAGCTGGAGGGACTGCACCTGCCAGATAGGGTGGTGCGAGGCGTAGCGCCCACGGGCCCGATTTTTGTGACCGAGCACGGCCTCAAGTTTGGAATCGACTTGACCGAAGGCCAAAAGACGGGCTTCTATCTCGATCAACGCGACAATCGACAGGCTGCGGCGCAACTGGCTCAAGGCCGCCGCGTGTTGGATATGTTTTGTTATTCGGGTGGTTTTAGCGTGGCGTGTGCGGTGCAGGGATCGGCTAGCAGCGTGCTGGCTGTCGATTCCAGTCTCAAGGCCACAAGCATGGCTCGGGCAAATGCCGATTTGAATGGGGCTAAAAATGTGACGGTCGAGACAGCCGATGCATTTGAAAAAATGCAGGCCCTGCAGGTGGCAGGCGAAAAATATGGCTTGGTCATTCTGGATCCACCCAAGTTTGCCAGAAGCCGTGCTTCTCTCGACGATGCCGTGCGGGCCTACCACCGAATCAATCGGCTGGCAGTCGATCTCTTGGAGCCTGGCGGGGTGCTCGTGACCTGCTCCTGCTCAGGCGCCGTTTCGCGAGAAGATTTTTTAATGATGCTTTCGGGCGTTGCTCAGCGGAGCGGCCGCTCGATCCAAATGCTCGCATGCCGTGGCGCCGCCGCTGACCATCCGGTGAATGTCAACTGCCTTGAGGGGGAATACCTCAAGTGCGTGATTGGCACCATCGGCTAAGCAGCCGATGGTGGGGTGGTCATTTCAGCTTTCGCCGGTCATCGCAACTTTCGCCGGCTATAGCTTTCGCAATCGCGTGTATTCGTCCATCGTCACGGTTGTGAGTTCGCCATCATCTCTGGCCAGAATTAAAACGTCGCTGTAGACCTTGTCGTCAGGATTGCGGCGAAAATGTAGGCCGTGGCGACGCCGCTCGCGGCGCATCACTTTACCAACGGTTGTCGTGCTCCACGTAGCACTCGACCCGACCGTGACGCCATGAATCACCTCGATCCGGTCGCCAGGTTCAAGCTTTTCGTACAGCACGCGTGATAAAAACTCTTCTGGTGTCATCAGGCTCTCCAGATCGTCAGGTCGTTCTTAGACTTCCTTCGAATCAATCCACTTCATCATCTTGCGAAGACCACGGCCGGTTTCTGTGAGCTTATGCTCGCGTTCGCGACGACGGGTCGCTTTAAACATCGCCGCCCCGCCACGGTTTTCCAGAATCCAGTCGCGGGCAAACTCACCAGAACGAATTTCCTCCAAGATCTTCTTCATTTCCTTGCGAGTCTCGTCGGTGATAATGCGTTTGCCGCGGGTGTAGTCGCCGTATTCGGCTGTGTTGGAAACGCTGTAGCGCATGTACTCAAGCCCGCCTTGATAGAAGAGATCGACGATCAACTTCATCTCGTGAAGGCACTCGAAGTAGGCCATTTCCGGTTGGTAGCCCGCTTCCACAAGCGTGTCGAAGCCGGCCTTGATGAGTTCTGAAACGCCACCACAAAGCACCGCCTGCTCACCAAACAGATCGGTTTCTGTCTCCTCGGCAATCGTTGTTTCAATCACGCCGCCCCGAGTGCCGCCGATCCCCTTGGCGTAGGCTAGACCCATTTTTTTGGTCTCCTGCGAAGCGCCAGCACCCAACGCAATCAAGCAAGGCACGCCGCCGCCTTTGACATATTCACTGCGAACCAAATGGCCCGGACCCTTGGGCGCTACCAGCAGAATGTCGTGGCCGGGTGGCGGCTCGACTTGGTTAAAGTGAAAGTTGAAGCCGTGGCTGGCCATCAGCACGGCACCCTTCTTAAGGTTTGGCTTGATCGAATTGCGGTAGACATCTGCCTGTAACTCGTCGGGCAGCAAGATATTGATCAAGTCGGCCTGCTTGACCGCATCTTCAACAGACAAGGGCTCAAAGCCGTGGCTCTTAGCGAGTTCATAGTTAGGCCCACCGGGTCGCTGGCCGACGACAACCTTGAGGCCGCTGTCGCGCAAATTTTGCGCCTGAGCATGGCCCTGACTACCATAGCCGAGGATGGCGATTGTTTTGCCTTGGAGGACCTTGAGATCGGCGTCACTGTCGTAATAAATCGTGGCAGGCACGGAAAACTCCTAAAGGGGGTGAGGAACGAATGAGAAAAAAAGAATGAGGAGACCGACTCGGCACATAACTAAGCAAATGACTCCCGCGACGAGGCGTTGTCGGCCGGTCGGGCTCCATCGGCTGCCTCAGTGAGTTCACGGGTGGGGGGGCTGCCGCGCACCATTGCAATCCGACCCGTGCGCACCAGTTCTACAATGCCCAGCGGTCGCATCAACTCAATAAAGCCCTCTATTTTCTTTTCTGTGCCCGATATCTCCACAACCACGCCATCGGCTGCCACATCGACGATTCGCCCCCGAAAGATCTCGGCGAGTTCCTTGACTTCCGTCCGAGCGGAGCCAGAAGTGGCAGCCACTTTGATCAGCATTAAATCGCGTTCGACATAGTTTCTAGAACTAATATCTTCAACGCGGACGACCGTGACAATTTTCTCGAGTTGCCGACGCACCTGATCGAGCACGCGGTCGTCTCCGCGGAGCACAAAGGTCATGCGCGAAAATCCCCGGTCTTCGGTCTCTCCGACGGCGAGGCTATCGATGTTGTAGCCCCGGGAGGCCAGCATCCCCGCAACATGCGAGAGCACGCCCGGGACATTTTGAACGGTAGCCGAAAGGACATGTCGCATAGCGTTTGATTGCTTTCGGCAAAGACTTGCCGTAAAAAAAGGAAACTTCTTCGAGGACAGCGAATCAGTCTGCCAAAAACGACAAAAAGACTCGGGCAAAACCGATCGAAGTCTAGTGTGGGTAAAGCGGCCGATTCAAGCCTCAGCCATTCACTGCGGGCTTCTGGCAGGCAGTGGTTTGCAGTCGGGCACGGGGAACAGGCACTTGCGTTGACACGGGACACAAAAAACCGATAGTTTTTCAAGTCCGTCTGGATTTTGCTTTCTTTATTGTCCTCTCGATTCCCCCCAACCCCTGCGAGCGTACCTGCGTGTCGAACGTTTTGGCCCAAGAGTTGATTGAAGCGGGCGTGCATTTTGGCCACCGTGCCAGCCGCTGGAACCCAAAAATGCGACCCTACATCCATGGGCGTCGCAACCTGATCCACATTATCGATGTTCGGGAGACGATCCGCGGACTGCTGCGAGCCAGAAAATATTTGAAGCAGGTTGCATCGACAGGCAGCCTTGTGTTGTTTGTTGGCACTAAGCGTCAAGGAGCCGAAGCGGTGGCCCGAGAGGCGGCCCGTTGCGGCATGCCCTATGTCAGCGATCGCTGGCTCGGTGGCACGCTCACTAATTTTCGTACGATCCGCAACCGACTGGCCCGACTGGAGCAACTCGAAAAGCTGATGCCTTCGGATGAGTTCGGTGCCTATTCGAAAAAAATGCAGTCGTCGCTACGGCGTGAATATCGCAAGATGCTACGCAATCTCGGCGGCATTCGCACGCTCTCGCGGCTGCCAGAGTGCCTTGTGGTGTTTGATCCAAAAAAGGAAAAGAATGCCATCAATGAGGCACGTAAGACGGGCATTACAACCGTGGCTCTAATCGACACAGATTGTGATCCAGATGTGATCGATCTGCCGATTCCCGGCAACGACGACTCGATCCGTTCGATCGAACTCGTTGCTGCTCGACTGGCCGACGCGATTTTGGAAGGCAAAGCCGCCACAGCGACTGAAGCTCAAGTCTCAGCCGAGGGGAGCGATGTGGCTGTGGGTGAGGACGGCTCCGGTAAATCTGCCAAGCCGGCTCCAAGGGCACGGGCCTCGATTGCCAAGCGTGCTGTTCCCAAGCCGCCCAAAATGTAACGCCGCCGTTCATCTGTATCTGATACCGCTGCCGCTCGGTCCCAAGCGATCTCAAGTGATCCGAGGGGTGGTGTGATCCCGATTCCGAATCACAATTCCGTTCCCTTTGAGGAGAAACCAGAATGGCCGATATCAGTGCAGCTGCAGTCATGAGTTTGCGCGAAAAAACCGGACTTCCGATGATGGAGTGTAAAAAAGCACTCCTTGAGAGCGGCGGAAATACCGAACAGGCTGTTGAGTGGCTGCGGAAGCAGGGGATCAAAACGCAGGCTATGCGGGCCGATCGCGAAACATCGACCGGCCGTCTGGCTGTCTACAGCGATCTGGCCAAGGGAGTCGCCGCAATGATCGAGCTCAAGTGCGAAAGCGCCCCGGTGGCCGTCAGTCAGGACTTTAAAGACTTGGCCAATGATATGGCCAAACAGTTAGCGCTTGGCCCAGGCGCCGGCAGTGCCAGTGAATTGCTCGCTCAAAAAAGCCTCGCTGTGCCTGCCCGCACACTCGGCGAACTGAAGGACGATCTCTTCAACCGCATGCGAGAGGTTTTTGAGCTGTCGAGGATCTGTCGGATCGACGCTCCCTGCGGAGCCTACGCCCACCACGACGGCACCAAAGCCGCTTTGGTTGAGCTTACTGGCAAGACTGCTGCAGACGATGCTGCTACGGTCGCGAAAGACATTGCCATGCATGTTGTCGCCACCGATCCCAAAGCCTTAACAAAAGAAGATCTCGACCCACTTCTCGTGGAAAAAGAGCGAGAAATTCTCAGCGAAGCCGCTCGCAACGAAGGCAAACCTGAGAACATCATTGCCAAAATGATTGAGGGCCGGTTGCGTAATTTTTTCAGCCAGTGCGTTTTGCTTGAGCAACCGTTTGTGAAGGACGACAAGCAAACGGTCGGGCAGTTGGCGAAGGCCGCCGGTCTTGAGATCAAGCGGATGGAGAATTGGAAGATCGGCGGCTGAAAATGTCTGCGCTCGATTCAGGCCCTTACAGTCGCGTGTTGCTCAAGCTCTCGGGGGAAAGCTTTGCGCGGCCTGGTGAACGAGGAATCGCCATGGACGAAGTCGTGCACATCGCAAAGCAGACCGTCCAGGCTGTCTCTCGCGGAGTGCAACTGGCTGTTGTTATTGGCGGCGGTAATATTCTACGCGGCGGTTCGTTCACCGCAGGCAATACTTCGATCCAAGAGGCAACAGCCCACTCGATGGGCATGCTTGCCACGGTCATCAATGGTTTGGCGCTGCAGGATGCTCTGGAAAGCTTCGGTGCGCAAACGCGGCTGATGACTGCCGTGCGAATGGATGGCGTTGCTGAGCCCTACATTCGGCGGCGGGCCAAGCGTCATTTGGAAAAGGAACGGATTGTGATTCTGGCTGCGGGCACCGGTAGTCCTTTTGTCACAACCGACACCGCTGCGGCACAGCGGTCCCTCGAATTAGAAGCTGATATTCTCATGAAGGCCACGCGCGTAGACGGCGTCTACTCCGACGATCCCGAAAAGAATCCTCACGCGATGCTCTATAGAGAGTTGACCTACCAGCAAGTGAGAGAGCAAAACTTGCGAGTTATGGATGCCACGGCGATTTCGCAGTGCATGGAGCACGCCATGCCAATCCTTGTCTTTAACTACCGCAAGGAAGGCAATATCGAGCGGGCCTTGGCCGGCGAAAAGATCGGCACGCTCGTCAGCGGCCGCCGCGATTAGCCCGGAGTTCTCGGCGACCCTTACGGCCTGTGGGGTTCGGTGGGTTGTGCGTGGCCGCTTGCCTCCCCGGCATGGGTCCTGCCAGAATTGGGGATTCGGGAAACTATCCCCGCCAGAGTCAATCCGCACGCGAAGGAGTTTTTTATGTCGGTTGAAGATATTTTGCTCGATGCCGAAGAGCGGATGGAAAAGGCGACGGAAGTCTTTCGCCATTCCTTGAGCGGTATTCGCACCGGACGAGCCAACCCCGGCCTAGTTGATTCGCTGCGGGTGGAGGTTTACGGTTCACCCACTCCGATCAAAGCGCTTGCCAGCGTTGGCGCTCCCGAGCCAAATCAGATCGTGATTCGGCCCTTCGATCCCGGCACCATTAAAGACATTGAAAAAGCCCTGCATGCCAGCGATCTGGGGTTCAATCCGCAGAGTGACGGCCGCGTCATTCGGATCACGATCCCAGCCCTCTCGACTGATGTGCGTCGTAAGATGACCGCTCGCATCAAGGAGCTTGCTGAAGAATCGCGGGTCTCGATCCGCAGCGTGCGACGCGAGGCTAATAAAGCCTCCGACAACGAAAAGTCAGACGGCACTCTGACGGAAGACGATTGCAAAAGCACTCACGAAGAGGTCCAGGAACTCACGAAGAAGTTTGAGGCAAAGGTCGGCGATCTGGCACGCGCCAAGGAAGCTGAAGTGATGGAGGAGTAGGATGCTGCCAGAACCGGCGATCGATGTCGCTGATCTCGTCAAACACTACCACGCCAGCGATGGCAGCGTGGTGCATGCCGTTGATGGCGTATCCCTGAACGTCTTTCCTGGTGAGATCGTAGGACTGCTCGGTGCCAATGGGGCTGGTAAAACATCGACTTTGCGTGTGATTGCCACGCTTCTCTCTCCGACAGCAGGCACCGCTTGCGTGGCTGGCTGCGATGTGCGACTGGATGCGATCTGTGTCCGTCGGCAACTCGGCTATGTGTCGGCCACCACCGGCGTTCCCGACAGGCTGACGCCGCGAGAGAGTCTCTATTCCTTTGGCCGCTTGCATGGAATCCACAATGATGAGCTAGGAGAACGGGTGGAGTGGCTGCTGGAATTGCTCGATTTGTCGGCGTGTGCGGATCGGCCGGCGGGCAGGCTCGTCCGGGCAACGGCAGCGAGTGTCGCTCGGCCGCGCCATCGTCCACGATCCGCCAGCCTTAGTGCTCGACGAACCGACCAACGCCCTCGATGTTGTGGGCTCTCGGGATTTGCTCGGTTTTCTCACACCGCTTCGGGCGGAGGGGCGAGCAATCCTGCTCTCCACACACCGCTTGCATGAGATCAAACTTCGCTGCGACCGGTTTGTCATTATCCACTCTGGTCGGGTCGTGCTCGCAGGCACGCGGGACGAAGTGGTGGGCAATCGAAGGGATCTCGAAGAAGCTTTTTTTGCGGCTCTTGTGCCAGATGACCTCTGTGCGGCAAGGGAATAGCAAGCCTTCTTATGCAGCGTCCCTCCGATACAAGCCGACGACTGCGGGCCAGCCTCTCGATTGCCAAGCGGGATCTACTCGAATTTATCCGAGACCGCCGCACGCTTTTTATCACGCTCTTGTTGCCGATGGTCACCTATCCAATCGTGGCATTGGCCAGCGCCATTGGCGTGCGTACGGCGATTGTCGATCGGGACACTCGGAGACTGCCGGGGCCGATTGCGGTTGTTGTATCGGGGGCAGACTCCCAGGAATTTGCCTCCCAGATTGAAGATTTTCGGCACCGTCCAGCCCGTGATCAGGCCGACTGGCCAGCCGATATTGATTGGAAAATTGCGACGCTCGAAACAGCCCCGCACTTTCTTGACAGCCGCAAGGTGGATCTGTGGGTCGATCTACCGGAAGGATTTTTAGCTGCCCTCAAGCAACAGGGAACGGTGTCTCTTCGAGTGCATCTGCCGGTGGCGCCGCTGCTTCGCCCACGGGCCCAACAGCAGTTTGTAGCGCTCATGCGTAGTCTTGCAGAAGAGGTACGAAAAAGCCGTGTGATCGAGGCGGGCTTGCCGCCAAGCGTGCTGGAGCCAATCCGGCTGCTCTTTCCCGGGCAGTCTCGCGGCGGTAACGCACTGGTCGTCCCCACAGAGAGCCTCGTGCCTCAAGTGTCTGGCGCGGTGCTCGTGCTTTTGGCAGTGCTCACAATGACTGGTGCTTTCTATCCGGCCATTGATGCCATTGCCGGCGAAAAAGAACGCGGTACTATCGAAACGCTGCTGATCGCGCCTTGCGGGGCCAATGATATTGTGCGAGGAAAGGTTTTGGCGATCTATGCTGTGACACTGGCGACGCTGGCGGCGAATGTCATTTCGATTGTGCTCACGGCGATTGTCACGCTGAGGTTTCTCCCGGTTCAATCGGCCGCTCCAATTGGCAATGTGCTGCTGGCCAGCGGCGTGACAGTCGTGGCCTTTTGTGGCTTGGCTTCGCTGGCATCTGCCACATGCCTTGCGGTGACCACTGCCTCGAGAAGTGTCAAGGAAGCGCAGAATACACTGACCCCTGTCATTCTCCTTGTCAGTGCGCTGGCTGGCGTGTCGCTGATATCTGGTATGCGCAGCGACGGCTTGCTGGCGGCGGTGCCGTTCGCCGGGCAGGTGGTGGTGGCGCGGTCAGCAATCTCTCTTTCCCAAGAAGTTTCCAGCGTGCCATCGCAGACGGCCAAAGAGGTGGTCTGGCCGCTCTTCATGACGCTGCTTTCTTCCGGCTGGCTTTCGTGGCTACTTTTGCGGGGCACAGCGGTGATGCTCACTGACGAAGAGATTCTCTTTCGTGGGCCGGATGCTGCCGGCGGGTTTTTGAGCCGGCCTGCCAGAAGGAGAGTCCCCAGTCTGCTCCAGGGACTCATCGCCGTAGGGATCGGGTTGGCTGCAATGTGGTATTCGCAGGGCATCTCACCGGCCGCTCTGGTCTGGGCGATTCCCTGTCAGCAGGCTTCCGCTGTGCTTCTCCCTTTGGCGGCAATGGTCGCGTGACAGCGGGTCGACGTGCGTCAGACATTCGCCCTCTTCTGGCCGGGCCGGGTTGCCTGGAGTGCCTTTGTCCGGGGCAGCGACACAAGCCTCAGCGCGTGGTGGTTCGGGGTGGGCTGCGTGGCGGGAGCTGCTTTGGTTGGAGCGGTTTTATTTATTGGCGGAGCCAATGCGCTCTTGGCCGTCAAGGGAACTCACGTTTCGCCAGAGATGAAGGACCTCTCCTCACAGTTACATCTCCTTCTAAAAACCTCGCCATGGTGGCTGACGTGGGGATTGATTACGGTGCTGCCCGCGGTCTGCGAAGAGTTGCTCTTTCGCGGTTGGGTGCAAAGTGCCTTCTTGGGAAAGCGGCCGTCGCGGCAGCGAATGATCGCGGCAGTGGTAGCACAGGCGGCAGTCTTTGCCCTCTTTCATCTGATTCCAGAACGGATGCCCCAGACCTTTGTGCTGGTGCTGGGGTGGCTGGTGCTAACGACTCGCAGTCTGCTGCCAGCAATCGCCTGCCATCTCGCACACAACAGCATGCCGCTATTGCTTTACAAAATGATTGACTGAACAGGGCGGTGTTCGGCCACACGCGAGGCAGTTGCCCAAATACCTGCCTTGAGTCCCTTGGATAAGCCGCGGGAAAACGGAGCGGAAGCGAGGCTGCTGACTGCTCGTTGACGGCCCCACCGTTGTGAACGTAGAGTGAGACTAGTTCTGTAGAAAAGAATGGTCTCTTTTGAAAGGTCTCGATTCGCCAATGGCCACCCTCAGCAAAAAGCTCAGCAAAAAAACTACTAGTAAAAAATCTGCCCTGAAGGAGGGCGGCAACTCTAAGAAGGCCAAGGCGGGGCGGATGATTTACTTCTTCGGCGCAAAAAAATGTGATGGCGACGGCACGATGAAGGCCCTCCTCGGTGGCAAGGGGGCCAATCTGGCCCAGATGACCAAGATCGGCCTGCCCGTGCCCGCCGGATTCACGATCACGACCTCTGTTTGCATCGATTACTACACATCCGGAAAAAAATTCCCCAAAGGCCTGGAAGAAGATGTTCGGGCCAATGTGAAACTTCTGGAAAAGGAGACGGGCAAGAAATTTGGCGATCCAGCCAAGGCCCTGCTTGTCAGCGTGCGGTCGGGTGCTCGCGACAGTATGCCGGGCATGATGGATACGATCCTCAACCTCGGCCTCAACGACGAAACGGTCAAGGGTCTGGCTGCTGCCACAGGCAATGGCCGCTTTGCGTATGACTCCTACCGTCGCTTTATCCAGATGTATGGCGATGTTGTGATGGGAGTGCAAAAGCGGCATGAAAACGAAGACGAACCATTCGAAGAGGTGATGGACGGCCTCAAGCACCAACTCGGAATTCATGAAGACACCGATCTTTCTGAAGAGGCACTGCGAGAATTGATCAAGCGGTATCTGAATCTGATCAAGCAGCGCACCGGCCACAACTTCCCGCAGGATCCGTTTGAGCAGTTGATGGGCTCCATTGGCTCCGTTTTTGGGAGTTGGATGAACGAGCGGGCCATTCTCTACCGTCGCAAATACAAAATCCCTGACGAGTGGGGCACTGCTGTCAACGTGCAGAGCATGGTTTTTGGCAACATGGGCGAGGACTGCGCCACAGGCGTAGCCTTCACTCGCGACCCTGCCACCGGCGAAAATGTTTTTTATGGTGAGTATCTCGTCAATGCACAGGGCGAAGATGTGGTTGCTGGTGTGCGCACGCCCAAGCCCGTTCTTGAAATGGCCAACGATGCGATGTTTGCCGACACCTATCAGGAACTCGAGAAAGTACGGCAGCGTCTGGAAAAGAAGTTTGGCGATGTGCAAGACTTTGAATTCACGGTCGAAAAGAAGAAGCTCTACATGCTGCAAACTCGCAACGGCAAACGAACGGCGCTGGCCTATGTAAAAATTGCTCACGACATGGTGAAGGACAAATTAATGACGCCAGAGCACGCGATTCAGAGCGCCGATCCCGACGCTCTCTCGCAACTCTTGGCACCAATCTTTGACCGAGCCGACTACGACAAGGCCGGCAAGAGCGGGCGATTGCTAACGACGGGCCTGCCTGCCGGGCCCGGAGCGGCCACGGGAAGCCTTGTATTTACGGCCGGCAAAGCTGAGGAATTGGCTAACTCAGGGCACAAAGTGGTGCTTGCCCGCGTGGAAACAAGTCCTGAAGATCTGCGGGGTATGATTGCCGCCGAGGGCATTCTTACCAGCCGAGGTGGTGTCTCCAGCCATGCAGCACTTGTGGCAAGGCAGATGGGCAAGGTGTGCGTAGCGGGAGCGGGCGCGATCCAGATCGACTACTCCAAAGGCACGCTCACCTGTGCCGGGAAAACGCTCAAGGAAGGGGATTCCATTTCGATCAATGGCAGCACGGGCGAAGTCTTTGCTGGCGCGATTGCCACGGCCGATAGCGAACTCAAACAGGTGCTGATTGCCGGCACAATGAAGCCGGAGGACTCGGCTGTCTATCGGTATTATGCGTTTGTCATGAAGCTTGCCGACAAGTATCGCAAACTCGGAATTCGCACCAACGCCGACACTCCGGAGCAGGTGCGGCATGCCATTGCATTTGGTGCCGAGGGCATTGGGCTGACTCGCACAGAGCACATGTTTTTTGAAGGCAACCGCATTGATGCCATGCGGGAAATGATTCTTGCGCAGACGCTTGATGCTCGTCGTGAGGCGATTGCCAAGTTGCTGCCCTATCAGCGAGATGACTTTGAAGGCATCTTCAGGGCCCTGGAAGGCAGGCCGGCAACGATTCGCTTTCTTGATCCTCCGCTGCACGAATTCGTTCCTCACGATGAAAAGTCGCAGGCTGATTTAGCGAAGACATTGCGGCTTTCAACGGCCGTCGTAGCCCAGCGAGTGGCTGATTTGCATGAATTTAATCCAATGCTCGGCCATCGCGGATGCCGCCTGGGCATTAGCTATCCGGAGATTTCCGAGATGCAAGCTCGCGCGGTCTTTGAGGCAGCATCAAAAGTTCAAAAAGACGGCATCAAGGTTAAGCCTGAGATCATGATCCCGCTGGTCGGCTTTAAGAAAGAACTCGAGCACCAAATCGAAATTGTGCACGCCGTAGCGGCCCAAGTTGCTCAAGAGACGGGGGAAAAGGTTAAGTATTTAGTCGGTACGATGATCGAGATTCCTCGGGGTGCCCTGACGGCCGACGAGATCGCTGAATCAGCTGAGTTTTTCAGTTTTGGCACTAACGATCTGACGCAAACTTGCCTGGGTATGAGCCGCGATGACTCGGCGACATTTCTGCCGCTGTATGCAGAAATGGGCATCGTCAAGGCAAATCCTTTTGCCTCGATTGATGCCTCGGGCGTCGGCCAGTTGATGCAGATCGCTGTGGAAAAAGGTCGCCAGACGCGGAAGGATATCAAGCTCGGCATTTGCGGCGAGCATGGCGGCGATCCTCACTCGGTGATCTTCTGCCATCATCTCGGGCTCGACTATGTGAGCTGTTCGCCGTTCCGTCTGCCGGTAGCCCGTTTGGCGGCCGCACAGGCAGCGCTTGGCAAAACATACTGATCCAGCGAAATACTGAGCCAACCGATCTTTCCAGAGGGCCGATCTTGGGCCAGTTCTTGTTGCCGGGTCTTTTGACTCGACTGCGACAAACTCCTGGCATGCGTAGTCTCTTTGTGCCATCCTTGCTCCTGTAGTTGTCTGTCAGGCTTTTTCATTCCCCCTCTTTCTTGCCGAGGACCTTCAGATGGTTGCCACGATTTCTCCGAGTCTTTTTTGTGATCTTCGCCGCCGGGACGAGAAGATCACATTGATTGATGTCCGTACACCTGCGGAGTTTGCCGAGGTGCATGTCGACTGTGCCCGTAATGTTCCACTCGATCGCCTCGATCCCAAGGACATTGCCGCGTCGGTGCGAGTCAAGGGCCCCATCTATTTCATCTGTAAGTCCGGTGGCCGCAGCCAGAAGGCCTGCGAAAAGATGATTGCGGCGGGCATCACTGAAGTGATAAGCGTTGAAGGTGGCACCAGTGCCTGTGAGGCTGCGGGTGTGACGGTGGTTCGTGGGCGCAAGGCGATGTCACTTGACCGGCAGGTGCGAATATGTGCCGGTGCTATCATTAGTGGGGGGTGCGCGATCGCTGCTTTTTGCCCCGACCTGTTCTGGCGGCAAATCGGCATTGGTTTGGCGGGGTTCATCGGTGTAGGACTCGTCTTTGCTGGCGTCACAGACACCTGCGGTATGGCGATGGTGATTGCAAAGATGCCTTGGAATCAGACCTGTTGCACGTTGAAGCGGTGATCGTGTTTGTTCTTGGAGCCTGACAGCAACCAATCGGCTTTGTGCACGCCTCCACAAGCGTTGGCTAACTCCAGAGCGATCTGCCAGATAAATCGGTTAGAGTGTGTCGATGCCACTCTCTTATGAAGCACAGGCCCTAGCCGCTATCCTCTTGGCGGTGGTCGCTCTCTGGATCACCGAAGCCCTGCCCCTGCCGGTGACGGCACTCTTGGGAGCTGTGGCTTGCGTGATTGCAGGCGTGGCTCCGGCCAAAGAGGTGTTTCGACCGTTTGCCGAACCACTGGTATTTCTCTTTATCGGTTCGTTCATGTTGGCCGAGGCGATCCGCGTGCATGGTCTCGATCGGCGTCTAGCCTACAGCGTGCTGGCCATTCCATGGGTCGGCGAACGACCGCAGCGCCTCCTGGCGGCAGTCGCTGTTGTCTGCGCAGTGATCAGTGCATGTATCTCTAACACTGCAACAACGGCCATGATGGTGGCTATCATCATGGGGATTCTCGTAGCGATCGAGGAGGCGGCCACGCAGGAGACTGCACGGCAAGCCCAACGGCAACAGCCGCACACTTTTATACCCGCGCTTGATCCCCGCTTTGGCACTGGTCTTTTGCTCTGCGTGGCATTTGCCTCGTCAATCGGTGGACTGGCCACACCGATCGGCACGCCGCCAAATCTGATCGGCCTAGCATTCATCAAAAATGAACTCGGCATCAATGTCTCGTTCTTTGCCTGGTGCTCGATCGGCGTGCCGGTGGCGGCACTCCTCATCGGGTTTACAGTGATCCTGCTCAACTGGTTGTTTCCGGCTGGAGTTACCAGGCTCGTGGGCGTCGCGCACTTTATCAAAAACCAGCGGACCCTCTGCGGAACGTGGACCCTTGGGCAGCGGTCTACGGCCGTGGCTTTTGGCGTGACGATTACTCTTTGGGTGCTGCCCGGCATCCTCTCGCTCTTTCTGGGGCAGCAGCATGGAGTTGTTTCGTGGTTGGCCCTGCGGCTACCCGAGGGTGTGGCGGCCCTTGTCGGTGCCATCCTGCTTTTTGTATTGCCTGGCAATGCACGACCCGGGGGGGGCCGAGAACGAGCACTTGAGTGGCCTGATGCTGCCCGCATCGACTGGGGCATCATCTTGCTCTATGGTGGCGGTATGGCTCTGGGCGAACTGGCTTTTTCAACCGGCTTGGCGAGCGCTATCGGCCGTAGCTTCACCAGTTGGCTGCCAGCCGACACTAGCGGCATAACGCTTGTGGCTGCCGCTGCCATAGTAGCGGTTGTCACCAGCGAGTTCACGAGCAACACCGCCAGTGCCACTATGGTTGTGCCCGTGGCCATTGCCCTGGCGCAGGCCACTGGCGGCAATCCATTTATTCTGGCTTTGGCGGCCACCTTTGCTGCCAGCCTAGGTTTTATGATGCCCGTCAGCACGCCTTGTAATGCAATCGTTTACGGAACCGGCCGGGTGCCGCTCAATGCCATGATGAAAAGTGGCGCGATTCTCGATTTGGCCGGAGCCATCGTGATTACCGTCGCCATGCTGGGCGTGAGCCGATTTTGGTCAACGCCGTAAAATCTAAACGAACCATCTGAGGCGGCCAGTAACGCCGTCGCGGACCGACCGGAGCATGCATTCCGGCCGGACCGCTTCAAAAGGGTTTCATCTTCTACCTTCGCTCGGATCAGGCGTCGCGTTCAATCGAGGGGCTACCATGCGGGCGCACGCAGGGCTCAAAAACCTCCGTCGATCATCGCGCCGCACTGATGGC
>Ga0194051_1000719_pt1 | contig 18452 bp, 9 predicted proteins | sample SepL2320m_MetaG_FD_161275 | JGI IMG/M metagenome (GOLD analysis project Ga0194051, IMG submission 161275) | Anoxic zone freshwater microbial communities from boreal shield lake in IISD Experimental Lakes Area, Ontario, Canada - Sep2016-L239-20m | ecosystem: Environmental > Aquatic > Freshwater >... | reverse complement strand
GCCACCATCAATTGGGTCGATGGATCAATGATCACCGCCCTTGAGCCTGTCGCCATGGCAGACATTCCATTGTGCAGTCGCTCGACAGTCATGCAATGTAAAATGTCACGATTGTGCGATCGAAAGAAGATCACAAGATCATCCAGCACGATCATCCCGACATACAAATGGAGCGGAGGAGGATCGAACTCCCAACCTCGGCATTGCGAACGCCGCGCTCTCCCAGTTGAGCTACCGCCCCGGCAGGGATTTTCGATCGTAAGGCAGGCTTGCATGGCTGTCTAGCCCGTAGGCAGGGCCTCCCAGACGATCTCTTTTGTGCGCTACAATACTACCGAGGCCACTCTCCTTTTTCGTCATTCAAGCATGCACATTTCACCAATCGTTGTCCGCGGTGCGCGAGAGCATAATCTGCGCGATGTGACCGTCGGATTACCTCGCGGACGGCTGATCTGTTTTTCCGGGGTCAGCGGTTCGGGCAAGTCGAGCCTTGCCTTTGACACCCTCTATGCCGAAGGGCAGCGCCGCTATGTGGAGAGTCTCTCCACATTTGCCCGACAGTTTCTCGGTCAATTGCCCCGGCCCGATGTCGATAGCGTCACGGGCCTTTCGCCTTCGATCTCGATTGCGCAAAAATCAGCTGGACACAATCCTCGATCGACCGTCGCCACCATGACGGAGATTCACGATTTCCTGCGGGTGCTTTATGCGAGGTGCGGCCGCGCCCACTGTCCGCAGTGCGACAGCCTGCTTGAGGCGCAGCCCAGGGACGCCATCGTGGAACTCATTCTCTCAGCAAGGTCTGGCGAAAAGGTGATGGTTCTAGCGCCGCTGGTTCGCGAGGCGAAAGGGGAGCACCGCGATCTGTTCACGGATTTGGTGCGGCAGGGTTTTACGCGGGCGCGTGTTGATGGCCGCATCGTGCGAGTCGAGAATCCGCCTGCCCTTGAAAAACTGCTCAAGCACACGATCGACGTTGTCATCGACCGCATCACGCCCACTGACCAAACGCGCAGTCGAATCGCCGAAGCGGTGGAACTGGCCCTTCGCATCGGAGACAGTCAGGTGATCGTGGCCCGCGAACCGGCAGCGGACAGTGATCGCGGCGAGGAGCGTAACAGTGACTCCAAAAGCCGCGCTGTCAGCGACCGTAAAAAGGGTGCCGCAAAAAAAGGTGATGATCTGATTCTTTCCAGCCGCTACGCCTGCGTGCCGTGCGGCATCAGTTATGCTTCGCCCGAGCCACAGCTTTTTAGTTTTAATAGCCCGCAAGGTGCCTGCCCAACCTGCGATGGACTCGGTGACATTTACGGCATCGATCCCGAGAAATTAATCGCGGACCCAGAACGTTCGATTCGCAAAGGCGCCTTCAATGTGATCGGTAGTTTCCGCGACATGCCCCGCTGGATGCGGCGACTGTTCTTGAGTGTGGCCGCCCACGCCGAGTCCAACCGCAAGTTTCCCGCTGGCACGCTCTTTGACACTCCCTGGCAACGCCTGACGCCGCTACAAAAAAAGATCTGGCTGAATGGCACCGGTCTGGAAGAGATTGCAATCCGTTGGAAAAGCGGACGGTCCGAGCGGGGGGGCAGGACGAAGTTTGAGGGCATTTTAGCGCTGCTCACCAACCGTTGGCGGAATGCAAAAAGCAGCATTATAAGGCGGCAGATGGAAAAACTGATGTGCGTTACTCCCTGCCACGACTGCATGGGAGCTCGTCTTTCAGCCCAAGCCCGAGCTGTGCGAATCACAACGGCTTCGAAAACATTTCAGAAAAAAGCTCGCGGCCTAGCGGTCAAAGAACTCTCGCTCGACGCCCTTTGCCATCTGCCGATCAGTGATGCTCGCGAGTATCTTTCCGAGATAGCTTTTGACGCCACGCAAAAAGTAATCGCGGGTGAACTCATGAAGGAGATTCGGTCACGACTGGCCTTTCTTGATCAGGTGGGCTTAGGTTATCTCGCCCTAGACCGCAAAGCCCCCACGCTGTCTGGTGGCGAGAGCCAGAGAATCCGGCTGGCGGCGCAGATTGGCTCGGGCCTTTCCGGTGTGCTTTATGTGCTCGACGAGCCATCGATCGGCCTGCATGCCCGCGACAATAGTAAACTCCTCGGGGCGCTTGAGGCCCTTCGTGACAAGGGCAACACAGTCGTTGTTGTTGAGCACGATGAGGAAACGATTCGCGCGGCTGACTGGGTGGTCGATTTTGGCCCCGGACCAGGGAAGCGGGGAGGCGAGGTGGTGGCTGCTGGATCGCCCGACGATGTCGCTGCTGTGGAGCGGAGCATTACAGGTGCGTTTCTTTCGGGCCGCGATGCGATTGAAGTGCCTGTCACACGCCGCACGCCGGCTGGTCAGTCGCTTGTGCTCAAGGGGGTTCGCCACAACAATCTCAAAAACATCGATGTGGAAATCCCTCTGGGACTCTTGGTCTGCGTGACGGGCGTCTCGGGCAGCGGCAAGAGTTCGCTCGTAGGAGATGTGCTGGAGCCGGAACTACGCCGCCTTTTAGGCAGCGAGATCGTGCAGCCCGGGGCCTTCGATTCGATTCACAACGCTGACAAAATCGATAAAGTAATCGTGATTGATCAGTCACCGATCGGTCGCACTCCGCGGAGTAATCCTGCCACCTATGTCAAGGTGTGGGATGACATCCGCAAACTTTTCACCATGTTGCCGGAGTCAAAAAAAAGGGGCTGGAAGGCGGGCCGCTACAGCTTCAATGTGGCCGGCGGTCGCTGCGAGGCCTGCGAGGGGCATGGCTCGACCCGGCTCGATATGGACTTTCTAGCCGATGTCTGGGTGACGTGTGACATCTGCGGCGGCAGTCGATTTTCTCGCGATACACTGGAAGTGCGTTGGAAGGGGAAGAACGTTGCCGAACTTTTAAACATGGAGATTGGCGACGCCCGGGAGATCTTTGCCGACGCCCCAGACATTGCCCGCAAACTTGAGACCCTCTGCGATGTAGGCCTCGACTACCTGCATCTCGGCCAGCCCTCGCCGACGCTCTCCGGCGGCGAGGCGCAGCGTGTCAAGCTCTCGCGCGAATTAGCCAAACGCTCGACGGGGAAAACACTCTACATTCTGGACGAGCCGACAACAGGCCTGCACATGGCCGATGTGCGGCAACTCGTCACGGTGTTAGAGCGATTGGTTGCTGCGGGCAATACAGTCTTAGTCGTGGAGCACAATCTTGACGTTGTCAAGCGAGCCGACTGGGTCATCGACCTAGGGCCTGAAGGCGGCGGCGGCGGCGGAAAGATCGTCGCGGCAGGCACGCCCGAACAGATCGCTCGCGTCAAGGCCTCGCACACCGGCAAGGCGCTAGCACCGGTCTTGGAGGCGGCGATAGCCCGGCTCAAAAATATCATTCCCAAAAAACGCACCGCGCGACTGCGTCGCAAAAAAGTGGCTGATCCGGCCGCTCTTACCGAGGCATCGCTGGCCAAGATCACCGCTGCCTCGCGCGATCCAGGGCCCCCCTGCATCATTGTGCGAGGTGCCGCCCAGCACAATTTAAAACAGGTCGATGCCGACATTCCTCGCGGGGCGATGACCGTCTGCTGCGGCCCCAGCGGCAGCGGGAAAACATCTTTGGCCTTCGACACGCTCTACGCCGAGGGACAGCGGCGGTATGTTGAGAGCCTTTCGCCTTATGCACGGCAGTTTGTCGGACAGGTGCCCAAGCCACTTTTTGAGCGGATCGAAGGGCTTTCTCCGGCGGTGGCGATCGAGCAGCGGGCGACAGGCAGCACGCCTCGTTCGACCGTCGGCACGCTGACAGAGATGTACGACTACTTCCGCGTGCTTTCCGCTCGGCTGGGGGTGATGCACTGTCCCGACTGCCAGATTGAAGTCGGTACGCAGAGCGTCGACCAGACAGTCGAAAGGCTTTTGGAATACGAAAAGGGGACACATCTTTTATTGCTGGCACCAGTGGAAGTCCGCGTCGGTCAGTCGCCTGAAGCTTTTTTTGCCGGCCTGCGGGCCAGCGGCTATGTAAGGGTGCGGATCGACAGTCGCACGGTTCGTCTGGATGAAAAGTCGGCCGATGAACGGCTGTCGCTCGACCGCAAACGCAAAAGCCGGATTGAGATTGTCATCGATCGCGTGGCGGTCCATTCGACCGACCGCAGCCGATTAGCGCAGAGCGTCGAGGCCGCCTTTGAGGCTGGTAACGGTACGATGCTCGTGGCCCGTGCGATCGAGTCAGTTGGCAAAACGGCCGTCGAGGAACCAGACTGGCCGGTGGAAGTGCACAGTCGAAAACTGGCCTGCCCAGCGTGCGGACGGGGCTTTAAGCCACTTGAGCCGAGGCAGTTTTCATTCAATAGTCCGCTGGGCTGGTGTCCGAGTTGCGATGGAATTGGCACGCGGATCGGCGTTGAACACAGTGCACTGGTGCGAGATGCCTCCCTTTCGCTGGCCGCTGGGGCGCTGGACCTATGGCCGAGTCTTGCCGCGCCGATCAGTCGGGCCATGCTTGAGGCGTTGGCTGCGGTTGCCTCTCTACCGATGGATGTGCCGCTGGTCGATCTGCCCGGATTTCAGCGGCGATTTTTATTTGAAGGCACAGGCGAAAAATGGATTCCTGTCAAGCGTCCCCGCAGTGCAGCGGGGAGGGGGGCGAGTGGTCCGTGGTTTACCTTCCAGTTTAAGGGAATGGAGACGGCCTGCGAGGAGGCGGCAAGGCTAGTCGTCGGCCTCCGCAGTAAAGTCGATGCGGTAATGGGGGAGGTGCCGTGCAGTGAATGCAGCGGCACGCGGCTAGCCGATGTGGCCAGTGCCGTCACGCTTTGGAACCGCTCGCTCGATGTCTGGGGTCGGATGCCGCTGGGCCGCTTGCAGCAGGAGTTGCAAGCCATTGAGCTCTCAATCGAGGAGAAAAAAATTGCCGGTGATCTGCTTCGCGAGCTCCTTTCACGCGTCGCATTTTTAGTCGATGTGGGGCTTGAGTATCTCGACTTGGCAAGGCCGGCCGGCAGCCTCTCCGGCGGCGAACTCCAGAGGATTCGGCTGGCTGCACAAGTCGGCAGCGGCTTGACCGGCGTGCTCTATGTTTTGGACGAGCCGACGATCGGCCTGCATCCTCGCGATACCCACCGACTGATTTGCGCCCTAGGGAAATTACGTGATCTGGGCAATACGATTGTCGTTGTCGAACACGATCGGGACGTTGTTTCAGCCGCCGACCACGCCCTCGATTTTGGTCCTGGCAGTGGCCGTGAGGGGGGCCGCATCGTGGCCCAGCAGAGCCCGCTCTTATTGCAACAAAATAAACAGAGCGTGACGGGCCCCTATCTCAAGGCGCGTCATGCCTGCGACGAAGTGCTCACACGCAAAGCGTCTACCGGCCGCCGTGAGCCAAAAAGCTGGCTGGAAGTGCGAGGCATTCGCCACCGCACGCTGAAGGGAGTCAATTGTAAGTTTCCGCTTGGCGTGCTCTCGGCCGTGACTGGCCCGAGTGGCAGCGGCAAGACATCGCTTATCTTGGAAGTGCTCTGGAAGGCACTGGCGCGGCGGCTGCATGCGGCCCGTGAGCAGCCCGGCTCACACAACTCCATCAAGGGCCTTGAAAAAATTGATAAGGTGATTTTAGTCGATCAGGATTCGATTGGTTCAACGCCCGGATCAACTCCCGCCACATACACCGGCGTCTTTGATCACATTCGCGATCTGTTTGCCAAAGTGCCTGAGTCGCGAACGCGTGGGTTTACGCCCCGCACCTTCAGCTTCAATGTGCCAGGTGGTCGCTGTGAAACCTGCGAGGGACTTGGGCAGCGTCGAGTAGAGATGCATTTTTTGCCCGATATATGGGTTCGCTGCGAGGGCTGCAAGGGCCGTCGCTATTCGCGAGAAACCCTCCATGCCAAATGGCACGGCAAGTCGATTGCCGATATTCTGGAAATGAGCGTGGCCGATGCCGCGCAGTTCTTCGATACCGTGCCGCAGATTGCCAGGATTCTCAGTACGCTTGTCGATGTAGGGCTGGGCTACATCACGCTGGGCCAACCAGCACCACAGCTTTCTGGCGGCGAAGCGCAGCGAGTCAAACTCTCTCGCGAACTCGCTAAGCCGGGCACTGGCAGCACGCTCTACATTCTCGATGAGCCGACGACGGGCCTGCATTTTAGTGACATCGAAAAGCTCCTGCATGTGCTGGAGCGACTGGTTGATAATGGAAACACAGTGATTGTTGTGGAGCACAATCTGGAAGTGATTGCAGCCGCCGACTGGGTCATCGACATGGGCCCCGAGGCGGGGGATGGCGGTGGGAAAATAGTCGTGGAAGGCCCGCCAGAAGACATCGTGATCCACGCCAGAATGTGGCAACAAGAGCAGCAGAAAAAAAATAAAAACGCGCTCTCAAATCAGCCACCGGCGATCCAAAAAGAAACAGGCTCCTCCGTGGAACTTTTACAAAGTCACACCGGAGAAGCCTTGGATGCGTTTGGCGGCTTGGGGGCGTGTGGTCTGCTGGCTCCCCAGCCACTAGGGACGGCCGAACGACCAGTGCCGCCTTCTACCACCGCGCCTCAAGCCCCGTCGTCACGCCGTGCAGCAGCACGCTCCCGTGCGTGTTGATCGTGGCGGTGGGTGGCGTGAACGTTGTCCGAGACAGTTGATCGGCTGATGTCGCCACTCCGCTCAGCCACAATAGAGAATACCCGGCCCGCCACGAGAGCCAGTCTGTTAGTCTCACGCGGTCGTCGGTCACAGGCCCCTCCCATGCGACCTTTTTTCCCCATGCCATCCGCTGCGTGTCCGACTCACCCTGATGCCATAAGACCGCACGCACCCCGTTTGGTCCAAACGGCTTCACGCACTTGACGAGGTTCTTATACAACCCGTTGTCAGGCGGCAGCCAACTTTTTACTTCGGTCCACGTCAGCGAGGCGGAGCGAAAGCAGACGGGAACTCCTTCATCGCTGGCAATGAGATCACCCAGGATAACCCACGGACTGCCACCCCCACCACAACCCCCGGGAATCAGGTCTTGGGCTGGCAGGTACGATTTACCGTCAAAATAAACGCCCCGATTATCCTCGGCCCTCTGTTTTGGAGTTCCAAAGTTTGCCGAGTTTGACTGTCCGGCCGTCACAAAAACTTCGCCAACCCCGTCTTGTCAATCGTCGTCTTTGCGACGATCTGCGCACCCTTCTGAGCACGCACTGTGATGGTATACCACCCGCCAGCCTGCAGAGAGAGTTCCCCGGCAAATGTGCCGCGGGACAGATCGTCTTTGTCGGCGATGAGAACCCACTCGGTTTGCTTGCCACGCGTTGCACCCTCGACCAGTTCTGCCTTCGCTTCGACAGTATCTGCTGGCCCGCTCAGTGTGCCCTGAATGATTACGTCGGCCTGATCGTCTGCCGTGCGTTGAAAGACCTGAAGAGTCGTTGGTGAGGTGATCACCAGCGTAGTGTCCGCCTCATCTGCCCGAGCACAGATAGCGGAAAAAAAGAGCCGCCGACAGCGAAAGGGTTTTCAGCGTGTGCCTCGAGTGTGTTGATTGCATGGTTACTGAATTCCTTTGTAAAGCATCCAAGCGGAAACTTTTTCGGCCCATAGTTGCCCGTGCTTCTGCAGTCCCTTACTGCTGAAATGCACTCCATCGCGCAGTGCTCCTCGCAGCGCATCGCTGTCGGGGCCTTCCACGGCGATGCCCTCATCCCAGAGTGATTGCTGCGCATCCCGCAGTTCCGACACCCCCTCGCCACCATGGGAACTCACCAATGCCACCACCCACGGTGCTTCCCAGCCGATGTCACGCCGCGAATCCCGAATAAGTTGTTCCAGCAATTGCCGGTAGGGTTTGCCGATCAGCGTTCGCTTAGGATCTGGCTGATCCGCGTCGGACTCGCCCTGATGCCAGAGGACAGCACGGAAACCGTGTGGCCCGAGCGATTTCATCCTCGCCGTAAACATTTCGTAAATGTCGCCCTTACTTTCCCAACTGCCGTCGGGAAGTTTGCGTACATGGCCTTCTAGGGTCGGTGGATTAGGAAACTTCGTGCCCTTGGGCATCCACTCGCGCACGCTTGTGGCTCCGATTCCGCAGGCGATGATGCCAACCGGCACCTTGAACTGTTCCGCCATGGCATCGCCAAAGGGCGGCATAAAACTGCCCTGCCCCCCACTGGCTCCCGGCTGCGGATCGTTGGCCACTTGCCATCGCTGGCCGTTGAAAGCAGACACTAGCCCGCTTCTTGGGGTCTGTTTTTCCTGTCCATGGTTCGACGAGTTTGACTGTCCGGCCGTCACAAAAATGTCGCCGACACCAACATGCTCCACTGTTGACTCTGCCAGACTCACCGGATCAGCCGCCGACGCGCGGAAACGAACCGTGATCCGATACCAGCCACCAGCTTGCAACGGGATGCTACCGGAAAAGTTGCCGTCTTGAATCTGCGTGTCGCTCGCGATGACTCTCCAATCCACGGCCTGTCCGCGTGATCCCGGTGGAAGGTCAGCCTTGGCCTCAACGAGGGTCACATCCGGCGGCACTTTCCCACTAACGCTCACCTCGGTAGCTTCATCGTCGCGGCGCTGAAAAACCTGCCACTCGAGCGGGAGTTCCAAGCTCACCGCGGGCGGGCAAAAAAACCATGGCAGAAGACAGACGGCAAGTCGCTGTAAAAATCGAAGAAGCGATGCTGGCGTCATGATTATTTGAGACCTTGTGATTGTAGAATGAGAGGTTTGTGTCTACTGCGGCTCAATCAAGACTTCGCAGAACGTCAGCGCGGCAATGCCGTTGCTGCCGTAGAGCAAGGTCTTGTGGTCCCACGTCTTGTCCACCAGATAGGTTACCGTTTTTGCATCAGACGCAGATGTGAGCTTGAGCGTAAGAATATTCCCACTGGACACACCCGAACGTATGTGTCCAGCCACACTATCAAGATGAAATTGACTCGCCAGCGATTCGGTCCATTCGACTGGTTGGTCAAACTCCAGCCTAATACAATCCTGCTGAACGCTTGTGTACAAGGCCTTCAGTAAATCGGGCGCGGACACGGAGCGAGCAGACTTCTGTCCGTGGTCATCTCGCTGCACCAAGAGGGCCATCGCATGACCCATCTTCTCGTAATCGCCCTGGAGAAAGTGGCAGCCTCCAGAGGGTAGGTGCAGGGTGGGAACAACGCTCAGGTTGGAATAGAGACGCGACAGTTGCCGCTGCACATCACGGAGCTTGTCACTGTGCCGGTTGCCGCCTTGGCTGCAGGCATTAGGCCAAATTTGGAAAAGAAAGAAGTGCCGGATATTTGGGTAGTCGTGCTTCCACGCCGCCGTCAGATCGATCCAGTATTGCTGGTGAGTCTGGCAGCCATAGCAGTTGTCAGGGCCGTCGTATCCCTGGTCGGCTTCACCTTGATGCCAGAGCACGCCGCGAATGCCATGTGTCATCCCGGCAGCACTAATCCGCTTGAGTAGGTTGCGGTAAATGGAGTGCGCTGTATTGGTTGTGTTCAAGCGATCGGTGGGATCGGGCATGTGCTGGTCGATGCGAGTGCCCCCCACTGCGCCGTTAAAAATACAGATTGGTAGTTTCTGTTCCGCAACCAGCTTTCTGGCCATGGCCATGGGCCAGGCACCAATAAAATGAACACGATCGGGCGAAGTAGGAGTCAGCCGTTCAATGACTCCGTTACCAAAACCACCTCCCAGCGGGTCGTTCGCTTCGCCATTGCCGCCGAAGCTACGGATCCACGTGCTGGTATATTTTGTGATCTCGGGGTGCTGGGTGTCGTTCTCGTAGTTATAGGCCACGGCATTCGACTGGCCGTCGACAATGTAGGCATCGCCGCAGACCAAATCGCTGACTGTATTCAACACGACCTCGGCATCGCCACTCTTCGTTCCCAACTCGACCTTGTAGACAATGAGTCCCGCCTTGAGCCGAAATGCGAACGCATAGGTTCTGTCGAGCGGAAGTTTCTGGCTCTCCGTTTTGATAAGCATGTCGTCGGCATACAGCTTTAGAAAAACTGTCTCCGCCGCTTCCGCGAGAGTTCCGTTGTAGTAAAGGGTGCCCTCATTTGTGTCGTCGCGGGCGTAGAACTGATGATCCACCGGCTTTTCATCCTGTCCGGGCGTCCGCTCGGCCCATGGGTCGTGGGTGGGTTCTTTCACAACGATCTCCACCGACTGCGTGACCGCCTGGCCGCCGTTCCTCGCCACCGCGGTCACCTTGAGATTGCCGCTGTTGTGCGCCCGCTTGAGGGTCAGTTTTCCCGCCGTGACTTCCTGAATCACAGCCATGCCCGCAGCTTTCCATTGATACGTTACCTCTCCGGCCCCCTTTGCCTGCATTGCTGCCAGATTTGTGATCTGTGGAACCACCTCAATGGTCGTCCGTCCGTCCCACTCCGCCGGTGCTTGCAGCGTGTAGACCGGATCCGATATGCCCTCCCGGATCGTCACCGGGATTTCCACAGTCTTGGCTTCACCAGCATAGACCGCCTTCAATTGAATCGTCAGTGTCTGGTCTCCGGACACCCGTCCAGCATCCAGCAAAAAATGAAATCGGTCGGTCGCAACTACCGTCTCCTCATTGCCCCGTTTGATCGTCCAATAGATCTTCCGCACCCCCCCCGCCTTCGCCGTAAGAGTGGTGCTCTGGCCCTCGAGCAAAGTGACTCGGTTTTCTGACACCCTCAGCTCGCCGGCTGGCTGCACGAGCGGCCCCGTCACCGTCTGCAGGGGCTTCTGGTTTTCGTACTGTAGTCGCACCCAATCTGCGGAGCGAGCCACGTTTGAAACCCGCACTTCATCCATGTCGCCACGAAACCCGTAGGCCTTCCATCCACCCATATACATTTGCACCGGGCTCTTGATCTGGTAGGCGGTTTCTTTGGACGTTACCTCCCCGTCGAGATGACCATTGAAATAAACACGCGACTGACCGTTCTGGAACGTGTGCGTGACGTGCACCCACTGGTCCATGGCAAACGAACGTTTCCCACGGACCGAGGCCGGGCCATAGCAGTCCACGACAACATGTGGCGGCTTTCCAGACATGATCTGCACCATCGTCCGAGGTCCATCGCTACCCCAGCAAAAAATTCGGTCACTCGGATGCCTACACCGAAACCAAAGCTCCGTGGAGTGTGGGCAGTCATTCCTCGGAAACGTCGTGATCGCCTCCCCGCAGTTGATTCCATAACCGTTCGAAAAACGCCGACCCTTCCCGATCACTCCGGGTGAGGGCGTAGTGCCATGATCGTTTGCCTCCAGCACGCCGACCGAATCCTTCACCGAATCGTTGAGATGAAAGACGCCGGAATAGCCATTGGACTCATTGAACACCCCTTTGCCACTGGACTCACTGACTGCATGTGCCTTGCCCCAGTGCAGCGTAATTTCCTGCTGCTGATTGCCCTTGATGAGCGGCACTCGCACCCACACAGCAGACCGCCCTGTTACCGCGTCCCACTCTTCAATCTCGTAATTCAGCGGCTGTCCCCCGACGGAAAAGCGAATATCCTCGCCGGCCGCCTGCGCCTGCTGGAAGTCGAACCAGTCCTTATCGAGATGCACTAGCAGCGGGAAATTTTCTAGCACCGCTGAGACCGGCAAATTCGCGCCGTCCGGTGAGGTCACAACGACGAGCGAACCCGAATGCTGCCAGCTTGGGTATTGGGCAGACAATGTTTCGCACGATGCCAGTAGCGTGAGCGCAAATAAGAAAAGACGTTTTGACATCGCCGGTGTTGTACCTTGTCACCAGACCATATTGTAAGCAAATGAAGGAAGCACTCTAGAGACAATGAGTTTTGTCGACGCGATCCATACGCCAGAGCGATTGGCCTAGCATTAGGTTAGTATGAAACGCTTCTGGCCAATGGTCCTTGTCCCAGTGTCACTAGCTCTCAGGACAGCGGCTACAAAGAATCCCATCAAGCTTCTAGACTTCTACGCCTGCTCCACTACTTCGTACGCACCGCCGCTCATTTGTCGGCTGAAGAGAATATTGAGCGTGCGGAGGTAGGTGTGCAATCCGGCGTCCTGAATAGGCAAAATATGGGCTGGCGACCCCGATTCGTTGTGGTGAGAGTGCCAGAGCCCAGGCGGCGTGATAAATGCCGAATGGGGCTGCCAGTCGAAACGCGTTGGATCCTGAATGCGAATTCCCTGCTTGGGATCGGCTACTTGCTCGGCAGAGAGATCGAAGTTTTCTAGACTCTTTCCCACCAGCGTGTAACAACCCGGCTGGGCGTCGACCACCAGATCGATGGCCACCGATTGGTGCCGATGCGGCGCCTGATTGGCGTTCACCGGTAGCAGGCCAAACATCGCCCAGAGTACATGGGTGATTGTCTTGGTTTGCGGAAAGCTCTGACTTCCCAAAAGCACGCTGAGGCGATTGGCTGTGGCACTTGCCGGATCCTGTCGAATAGCTTCGAGCGCTGTCACGATTGCCTCATGCTGGTAGAGAGTCGGTGCAAATTGCTTTCGCAGCGCATCGACCCCTAAATACTTAAGCAAGGGTTCGTCGTGTACCCAGTAGATCGCGGCATCGCAGTCTGCCACGTGTGTCGCTCGGCTCTGTGCCGGGAGCGTGAAGAGATCACCTGATCGCCACTTGAGTTGGCCGCCGGAGCCATCTGCCAGACGCGTTGAGCCCTCGCCCCGCATGACAAAGAAGAGCTGGCTCGTGGCATTGACGTCGGTGATCAGAGCATCGCCGGGGCAGATGTGGATAAAATTTGCGCACAGCCCGGGGGATGTTGCCGGGCCAACGCAGCCTAGCGTCGCGCTCATATCCAGCGGCAGCGTCGAGGTGGTTCCCCTCTCGTGTAATTCAGCGGCAAACTGCTGGGCCACAATGGCATTCATCGAGCCGTCAGCCATCGGATTGGAAGCGTAGCGATAGTCGTGAAACCTCGCGGCCTCTGTCCAGAGGAGGTCGGGCGTACGTTCGGTATTGGGCTGAAGCATTGAAAGGGACCTCCCAAAAAAATCAAAACAAACGAGACTTAAGACCGAGACATTGAGACAAACTCCGCTCCCATCGACTACGATCGTACCGCCCGGGCACCGGGAGAACTACGCCGACTTTTTACCACCAGACGTACAATAACAATGCCATGAGTGATCCGAGTCTCACTTCCTGCCGTATCGTTTCGCTCTTGCCAGCGGCAACAGAGATTGTCTGGGCACTAGGACTCAAAGAGCAGTTGGTTGGCAGGTCGCACGAGTGCGACCAACCGCCGGAAGTTGTTGGCTTGCCGAGTTTGACGCGGTCCAAAATTGATGCTTCCGCATCAAGCCGTAGGATTCATGAAGCAGTGGCCGAGGCGTTTGCCAATCCAAAGGGTGACTCGGGGTGTGCGGGAGCGTCGACATCGCTCTACAGTCTCGACATCGCCCGATTAGCGGCCCTCAAACCAGATGTAATTCTCACGCAGGCCGCCTGCGAGGTTTGTGCGATCTCGGCCAACGATGTCGTAAGAGCCGTCGAGGCATCGGGGCATGAGGCGCATATTCTGGCTCTCTCTCCAGCCACACTGGCAGATGTTTTCAACGACATTGTGCGCGTTGGCGATGCCACCGGCACGCTCAACAAAGCTCGCGAGGTTGTGGCGAGGCTACGGGCCCGCGTCGATTCGGTTGCCTGCCGTGTGACTGCGATTGGGCGTGTGTCAGGCAGCGATCGGCCACGGGTGGCAATCATCGAGTGGCTCGATCCACCGATGGCTGCAGGCAACTGGGTGCCGGAACTGGTTCGGTTAGCTGGCGGTCACGATTTATTTGGCAAAGCGGGCGAGCATTCCGACTGGATTCGCTCGGAGGATTTGGCCGCAGCCGATCCCGACCTGATCGTTCTATCCCCCTGTGGATTTACGCTCAAGCGAGTACAAGCAGAGGCAGCGTCGCTAGAGTTCCGGGTGCAACTACAAAAGCTCCGCGCCTTTCGGGAGGGGCGTGTCTATGCCGTTGACGGCCACCACCTCTTCAACCGTCCCGGACCGAGGTTAGTAGAATCGCTAGAAGTCTTGGCGGAACTCTTCTACCCGGGGGCGTTTCGATTTTGTGCAACAGAAAAATTTGCCGCGATCGTGGCTTGAAAGAGGAGTGCAGCCAGAGGCATCGATTCCAGTCTCTGCAGGATCGCGATAAAGGCTCTACTGGTGGTCGGCTGGTTTGACACCTTTTTTGGCCCCGTTAAACCCAAAGCGAGTCGGCTCAAATGTGCCAACGAGATCAACAACCGACTTCTCAGGGATCGCACTTTCGAGTCCTGCCGCCCAGTAGCAGGCGTTTACGAGCATTCGCCGCGTGCCTTCAGACACCAGGTCGGTTGAGGAACCCATCGTGGTCGTAAAGACGCGACCACTGGGCCCGCCTTCGGCCGAATACGTTTTGACCCACGCAACGGGCATCATGGGTGTGTTTTTGGGACCTTCAACTGGCTTGGAATCGGCCTGCATGCCAGTCAGCACCTGCCCTAAGACAAGTGCTTTGGAATCACCCGGCAGCGGCAATCGTACGCCGTAGACATCGGTCGGTCCCCAGATGTCGCCGTCCTTGATGCCCCGCAAAATTGGATGGCCGACTGCATCGGGGGGGATCAGGCCCAGCGTGCTCTCGCTGCCGTGATTGCCGTGGTGGCTGATCCATTTTTCACCTAGAACCAGCCGGCCAAACCCATCCACCCATTCCTTTTTCTCTCCCCCATAGCCATTCCCGTAATGGGCGTAGGCGCGATTGTTAGGAATGTTAAAGGCGTGTGTGGCCGTCCGCATTCCGATCACCGGTTTGCCAGCGCGGAGGTAGGTATCGATCTCCTTCATCTGCTCATCGGGCAAGTTGCGAAACCGCGTGGCAATCACCAGTAAGTCGGCTGTCTGCAGACTTTCAAGGCCCGGAATATTATCTGATTTGTTGGGATTGATTTCTCCACTCGCAGGCTCGATCGCGTAGAGCACGGTGCACGTAAAGCCGTGGTGCTTGGCCAGAATCTTTGCCAACTGTGGCAGGGCTTCCTCACTGCGGTATTCCTCGTCTCCACTCACCAGCACAACATGCTTGCCCTTGCCCGGCCCATCCCCACCTTGAACCACAAGCCACGGATCAGCGGCCTGTGCTGGCGCGATGCACGTTAGAAGAAATGAAAGACTCAGGGCTAAAGCCAAATTGACTTGCAGCATGAAAAACTCCTTGAATTCTCAAAGGGCAGACCTGATTGACGCCGTGAGCCGCCGGGCACACTTCACGACAGGATACCCTTCACGACATGTCCGTGCACATCGGTGAGCCGGAAGTCGCGACCAGCAGAGCGAAAAGTCAGCCGTTTGTGGTCGAGACCTAGGCAGTGCAGGATTGTGGCTTGGAGATCGTGGACATGCACCTGGTTCTCGGCGATGTTAAACCCCAACTCGTCAGTTGCCCCGTAGGTCAGGCCTCTTTGCACGCCACCGCCCGCCAGCCACATCGTGAAGGCATTCGGGTGATGGTCGCGACCCTTGGAGATGCCGCGTGCGACATTTGATTCCACCATCGGTGTGCGACCAAACTCTCCTCCCCAGACAACCAGCGTGCTGTCGAGCAAGCCGCGTCGCTTCAAATCGGCGACAAGGGCGGCGCTGGCCTGGTCTGTTTTCTGACAGTTATTTTTCACATTGCCGCTGACATCCGAATGCGCATCCCAGCCCTCGTGGTAGATCGTCACAAACCGCACGCCTCGTTCTATGAGCCGACGGGCGATTAAGCAGGCCCGGGCAAAGCTAGCCTCCTCGGGTTTGCATCCGTAGAGCGAAAGAGTCTCGGGCGACTCGTCGGCAAGATTCATTAACTCCGGCGCAGAGGTCTGCAATCGGTGGGCCATCTCGTAGCTGGCAATGCGGGTGGCGATTTCTGGGTCACCCGCTACCGAGAGCCGTTGGTGGTTGAGCGAATTGATAAGCCCCAGCGTATCGTCGGTGAGTCTCGCGTCAGCGCCTTGGGGCGAGAGAACATTCAGTATCGCCTCGCCGGCATTGCGAAACCGCGTGCCTGCGTGCAGGCTCGGCAAAAAACCACTCGACCAGTTGGCTGTGCCGCCGCTGATGCCATTGCCGGTACTCATAACGACAAACGCTGGCAATTGATCGCTCTCGCTACCGAGGCCGTACGTCACCCACGAACCGATGCTCGGCCGACCGGGCTGAGCAAATCCGCAGTTCATAAAAATTTGCGCTGGAGCATGATTGAATTGATCGGTATGGCAAGTTTTTACAAGAGTGATATCGTCGACCACCTTTGCCAGATATGGCAGCATTTCTGAAATTTCAGCCCCGCATTTTCCGTGCCTACCAAAGCGATAGCGAGGCCCCAGCACGGCAGCGTCGGGCCGAATAAACGCATACCGCTGCCCTCCGATCACCTCTGGAGGAATCGGCTGGCCTTCTATTTCGGTGAGCTTTGGCTTGTAGTCAAAGAGTTCTAATTGGCTCGGCGCTCCTGCCATGAAAAGTTGAATCACGGCCTTCGCGGTGGCGGCGTGGTGTGGCGGCCGGGGAGCGAGTGGCGATGCAGGGCTCTCGGCCTGGCCGGCCGTGGCCTGATTGCTCACTGAACTAGTCAGCAGACTTGCCAGTGCCATCTTGCCGACGCCGATGCCGCAGTCAGAAAAAAAGTGGCGACGCGTGACGTCGAGCAGGGAAAAATGTTTCTGCATAAAAAGCTTTTGATCGGAATGTAGGGGAGCGTGTTTGTGAATCAAACAGTGCTTTCTGCGATGGCTGGAGACCGTACAATCATTGTTTGACAACTGCTTCGTCGAGATTCATGACCGCGCGGGCAGCCAGCATCCATGTAGCACACTCAACAGGATCGGCATTCTTACAGGCCGTGCCCGCGAGTGCCGTGGCATTGAGTTCTCCAGCCGCCAGCCGCGTGCGCTGCTGAACCACAAAATCCGCAAGGGATTGCATCTCTGTGGGATTTAAGTCACGAGAGAGCACCCGGCGAGATAGCTCACGCAGCCGCGAGGCATCGTCGCTGCCAGCCGCGATTGTTACTTCCGAGAGGGCCTGTGCGATTTCGACAAACATCGGATCGTTGAGCAGCGTCAGAGCCTGCAATGCCGAATTGGAAACATCCCGTTTGGGCAGACAACTTTCTCCGCTGGGAGCATCGAATGTAGTTGTCATGGCAAACGGCGCCGTCCGCTTTGCGAATGTATAGATGCTGCGGCGATATCGGTCCTCACCAGTGCTCGCCTTCCACGCGGTGTTCCCGTACACCACTTCCGTCACGCCTGCTGGTTGCGGTGGCCGCACGCCGGGTCCGTACATTTTTTCCGACAACAGGCCGGCTGCCTTGAGCAGCGAATCGCGGATCACTTCGGCCTCCAGTCGCACCCGCGGCCCCCGGGCCACAAGCACGTTTTCACGGTCGAAGGCCATGAGCTCGGGCGATACAGCCGAAGCCTGCTGGTAGGTGTCACTGTTGACGATCAATCGATGCAGCGACTTGATCGACCAGTCTAATCGCACCAGTTCGCTCGCCAGCCAGTCAAGCAATTCTGGGTGAGAAGGCGGCTGGCTCTGATAGCCGAAGTCATCGAGCGAACTGACGATGCCGCGTCCAAAAAAAGCCTGCCACTGTCGGTTGGCAGTGACTCTCGCCGTGAGCGGATTGGCCGGCGACACAAGCCACTTCGCAAATGCCAATCGGGGTGGGCCATCCAAAGGCTGGGGCAACTGCGGTAAAAATGCTGGCACAGCCCCCGTCACCACCTCCTTGGGCAGCAGGTATTCGCCGCGATGGTGGCGGTGGGTTTTACGAGGGTTGTCGGCCGGTCGCTCACGCATGACGAGTGAAGAAGCCCCCTGATGCAGGCCGTCTTGGAGCTGTCGAATCTGCTTGATCGGCTCGGCCACTTCCGCTGCTGTCGCCCAGAATCGGCGCATGATCAAGTTGCGATCCTCTAGAGACCGATCAGCGGTGGCTTTTAGAAGTGCCGCCTCCTCGGCAGCAGAGTGGCCGCGGGCAAGGGCGTTTGGTTGGTCGGTGACGCTGAGACGAAAGCAGCCGAGCGAACAGGCGAAGTAGCGTTCAAACCGCAGCCGGATCAAAAGAGGTGTGCCTGGCACAACAGGTTCAGCAAATTGAAACGTGGCGGCATGTGACCGGCCAAGCGATCCGTTGGTGCTCCAACCACTGGTCATATTTCCATCGATGGCAGCCGCCGCATTATTTTTTCCTTCCGCATAAGATTCGGTCGCCTTAACAATCGTGACTGAGCGGCTTGCAGAACCGTCTGCCGCAGCCAGCATCACCTCGATTTCAGAGAGCAAAAAATCTCCGTCCTCCCCCTCGTACCAGCAAAGCCCTGGGCCTCCGCCGGGCAGGCTTTCGTCTGGCAGCACTTCCAGCCGCAGAGCGTGCAGTGGCCGATCACTCACTGGCAGCGTGATCTCGTAGAGATCGCTCTTGGTGGTGTCGCCGCTGCCTAAAAT
>Ga0194051_1000718_pt1 | contig 18478 bp, 19 predicted proteins | sample SepL2320m_MetaG_FD_161275 | JGI IMG/M metagenome (GOLD analysis project Ga0194051, IMG submission 161275) | Anoxic zone freshwater microbial communities from boreal shield lake in IISD Experimental Lakes Area, Ontario, Canada - Sep2016-L239-20m | ecosystem: Environmental > Aquatic > Freshwater >... | reverse complement strand
CCCATGCGGGCGTTCCCCATCTTGCGCGACCTGGTCACCGACGTCTCCTACAACTACGAGGTGGCCAAGCGGATCCCGCCGCTCAGTCCCCGACCCATGACAGCCGACGAGAAAGCAAACGGCGGCTACCGCATGGCTCAGATCGATGTCGAGCGGAGCCAGGAGTTCCGCAAGTGCATCGAGTGCTTCCTGTGCCAAGACGTGTGCCACGTGGTGCGCGACCACGAGGAGAACAAGACGGCCTATGCCGGTCCTCGGTTCTTCATCCGTTCCGCCGAGCTCGAAATGCACCCGCTCGACACCAACGACCGTCGCCAGCTCCTCCAAGAGGAGCAGGGTCTCAGCAAGTGCAACATCACCAAGTGCTGCACCGAGGTCTGCCCCGAGCACATCAAGATCACCGACAACGCCATCATCCCGCTGAAAGAGCGGGTGGTCGACGCCAAGTACGACCCGGTGGCGTGGCTCGGACGCAAGATCCGCAACCGCTCCAAGCGCACGGCCGAAGAAGCAGCCGCCGAGGCTCCGTCCTCGGGGCCAGCCGCCATCCTGCCCCCGAGTGGCGTCCATGGCATCCCCCAGCCCCGACCCGAGGGTGAGCCCGTGCTGGCCACCGCATCGGTCGGAGCCGGACAGAGCGATGCATACAGCGACGCGCAGGGCGAGCCGACGACCGAAGCGGGCACGGACGGTCTCTCGTCCGACGACACCACGGCGTGATCCTGCCGGTGGGGAGCCGCACGTGCCCCGCTTCTTGACCCCCGAGTGGGTCGCGTCGTTCAACGCCGCGCTACACGGTGTGGTGCTGCCTGGCCCGGGTGCTGACGCCGGGCTGGCCGCGGCTGACGGGAACTTCTCGGTGGCCCAAGAGGTCCGTGGTGGCCCCGAGGGCGATGTGCGGCTGGTGCTGTCCGTGGCCGATGGCCACCTGGTACTCGATCTCGGCCCTCTCGGCGACCCTGACACATCGGACGAGCCGGTCGGGCGCCCTGCCGACGTCACCATCGCCCTCGGGTACGACGATGCGGTCGCCCTGGCGACCGGCGTGCTCTCCTCCGCCGAAGCGCTCAACGCAGGCCGCATCCGGGTGCGCGGCGACCTCTCGGTGCTGGCCGCCGGACAGGAACAACTGCGGGCCGCCCGCCAGCACACGGCGGCACTCGACGCCGACACGACCTACTAGGTCGCCCCCACCCGCCTCCACTCGCCGCACACCTCGGCGCACGCCTCAGCACGGCATGGCCGATGCCTCAGGTGTAGACAAGGGTCATCGCTCGAACGGAGGTACACCGTGGACATCCTCAGCAGCCGGACCCTCCTCCACCCGGCCGACCTGGACCGGACCCTCGCCTTCTACCGTGACGGCCTGGGCCTAGCCATCGCTCGCGAGTTCGGCGAGGGTCAACACCGGGGTGTCGTCTTCTTTGCCGGTGGCGGCCTGGTCGAGGTGGTCGGTAGCGGGCCAGCATCGAAGCGCCCCGGGGTGGGGCTGTGGCTGCAGGTCCGCTCGATGTCCGATGCCATCGCCGAGTTGGCGGACCGAGGGGTGGCACTCGTCCGCCAGGCCGTACTTGAGCCGTGGGGACTGCTCGAGGCATGGGTGGAGGATCCGGACGGTGTGCGCATCCACTTGGTCGAGGTCCCGGTCGACCATCCGCTCCGTCGCGATACCCGGGGCGCACCTAGATTGCCGAAGTAGGTTCGCACTCGTGACCAACTCCTACTGGGTGGAACGTATCGACCACGTGCAGCTGGCCATGCCGCCGGGTGGCGAGGAGCAGGGCGTCGCCTTCTACGAGGGCCTCCTCGGTATCCCTCAGGTCCCCAAACCGCCAGAGCTGGCCACACGGGGCGGGTGCTGGTTCGAACACCCGGGTCTGCGGATCCACCTCGGTGCCGAAGAAGGGTTCCAACCGGCCCGCAAGGCCCACCCGGCCCTCGTCGTCACCGGGATCGAGCCACTGTGCACCGCCCTAGAGGCGGCAGGCCATCCGGTGCAACGCCGGACAGACGTGCCGGAGATGCCCCAGTGGTTCGTGCACGACCCTTTCGGCAACCGCATCGAGCTGGTCCCTTCGACAGACTGAGCGCCGGCTTGGGGCCGCTCGGCTATCCCACAAGGCTCGGTGCGGCACCCTAGGACAGGTAGGATTCCCACTATGCGATCCGCAAGCCACAGCGATCTGATTTCTGCGGCGGACTGAATCACAGCCCGTGCGCCCGACTCGACCCACTGGTCGCCTGGCCACCATCACCTCTGTGTTTCGGACGGCATTCGCCAACCATGATCTCCGGGGCACCCTGCTGGGCTACGGCGCATTCATCGCCATGGAGTTCGGCGTATGGATCGTGTTCCTCGTCTACGGCTTCGACCACGGTGGGGCTACCGGGGGAATGACCATCGCACTGGTGCAGCTCGTGCCGGCTATTGCTCTGGCCCCGTTGCTCGGGGCCCTGGCCGATCGGGGTCATCCCGGACGCTTCTTGTTCATTGGAAACGGTGTTCAGGTCGCCTCCATCGCCGGAGCCGCAGTGGCTGTGGGTACAGACGCTCCACTGGCCGTGGTCTACCTCTTGGCCGCCATGACCTCGGTTGCGCTCACCGTCACTCGCCCCACCCAGTCCGCCATCCTTCCCTCACTGGTGCGGACGGCCGAGGAGCTCACGGCATCGCGGGTCATGGCCGGGTGGTCTGAGGGTGCAGCCAGCCTGCTGGGTCCGGCCCTGGCCGGCCTGGTGATGGCCTGGCACGGGCTGGGTGCAGCACTCGGGGTGCTGGCCACGATGGGGGCGGTATCAATGCTGTTCGGGGCTCGGCTGCTCCGTGTGGAGTTCGGTGTTTCCACGACGACGATGGTCGTGGAACCCGAGGCCCAGCAAGCCGAGTCGCAGCCAGGTCTATCCGTCTGGGCTGATATCAGAGCGAGCATCAGGGGCACACTGTTCGACCGTCGGATTCGGGTCCTACTGGTGCTGACGACATTCTTCTACGTCCTGGTCGGAGCGTTCGACCTTCTCTATGTCGTGCTCGCCATCGGACTCCTCCACATGGGTCAGTCCGGAGCGGGCTACCTCAACTCTGCATTCGGGGCAGGCTGGCTCATGGCCGGCTTCTTCACGGCGTTTCTGGTCGGACGTCATCCGCTGGCCCGGACCCTCGGACTCGCCCTCTTGGCGTGTGTTGCCGCCCTAGCCCTCATCGATGCTGTGCCCTACGTCGTGCCAGCCATTGTCCTCCTGGCCGCCTGCGGTCTGGCTGGAGCCGTGTTCGATACGACGGCCAAGACACTCCTGCAGCGGGCCGCTCCACCCGATGCACTGGCGGGGGCGTTCGCCGTTCTGGAGTCGCTACAGAGCTTGGGACTGGCCATTGGGGCCGTCCTGACCTGGGCTGGCGTCCGTGTTGCGGGCGTGCAGGGGGCGCTCCTGGCGCCCGGGATCGTGGCTGTCGTCCTCTTGATCGTGCTGTGGCGCCGCCTGCGCCAGGTCGATGACGCGGCGACTATTCCACAGGTGGAGATCCGACTGCTCCGCTCCATCTCGATCTTCGCCGCCCTTCCGGCCCCGGCGATAGAAGCGGTCGCCCGAGAGCTGGTGCAGTCATCTGTGGCCGCGGGAGCCATAGTCATCCACGAAGGGGACCCCGGCGACCGGTACTACGCCGTTGCCGACGGGGAGCTCGAGGTCGTCCAAAGGGGGACGGTACTCCGCCGGATCGGCCGCGGCGACGGATTCGGCGAGATCGCCCTCATCCGTCGGATCCCACGCACGGCCACCGTGCGGGCTACGTCCGACTGCCTGTTGTACAGCCTGGACGGCGACCTGTTCGTGGAGACAGTGACCGGGAACCCGTCAGCCACCCGGGTGGCGGGTTCTGTGGTCGACGGTCATCTGGGCGGACGGACCGACGGCACCGGGGCTGCCTGACCCTCGAGCCGACGCTCCAACTGAAGCGGCCATCAGCGTTGGGATCAGCCTTCAGCACCGACCCGCTCAGCAACCGCCAGCCCCGACAGGAACGCCCCTTCCACCCGGGGTCCACCGAATGCGTCACCGGCCAGATAGAGCCCGGGGGCGACCTCGCAGAACCGCTCCGGGTATGGTTCGACCGGGGTCGCATACAGCCACCGGTGGAGGCGCGCATCGAGCACCGCAGCACCGCCGGTCCACGGGACGGCCAGAGCCACCAACTCGGCCATGAGCTGTTCATCGTCGTCGTCCCAGTGGGCCGAGGCGAACTCAGCCGTGGTGTGCAGGGTCAGCGCAGGGAGCGACGACGTCCCTTTGGCCACGTTGTCGCCTACCCACGACCACACCGGGTCGCCACTGAGCTGCACGCCGCCAGGGGCAGGTACCGACGCCGGTGCCGAGAGCGCCAGCGTCAACGAGATGGTGGCGTCGTAGGTGAGGTCGGGAACCGCGGCTATTCCATCGAAGAGGGCCGCGGCCTGAGGTACGGGGGTGGTGACCACCACGGCATCGGCGCCCAGAGCGCCTGCTGGGTTTCCGTGGGCCTCGGGCCACGTCAACTGCCACCCCTGCCCGATCGGGCGCACCGCGGCCACATGTACCGCCTGGCGTACGTCGAGCCCTTCGGTCAGATGCTCCATGAGGCGAGCCATGCCGCCCGACGTCGCATACCGAGGATGACCGTCAGAGCGGGTAAATCCCGAACACCATTGGTGCACAAGTCCGACATCCGTCCAGCGTCCTACCGCCTCGGTCATCTCGGGGCTGCGGGCGGTGAAGAACTGTGCACCCTTGTCGGCCCGGGCTCCCCCGACCATCTCCGTGGTGGCCATCCGACCGCCCGGGAGACGTCCCTTGTCCACCACCACCACGGAGTGTCCGTGCTCAGACAGCGTCCGAGCCGCCGTCAGACCAGCCATGCCCGAGCCGACGATAGCGATGCGCATCGAACGTCCCCTCAGGAGGCGTCTCGTTCCAACTCGTCTCTCATGGCAGCCAGCGTGGCTTCCATCCCCTTGCGGTTGGTCTTGCCCCGGGCCCAGCCGAGCAGGGCCCAGTAGATCTTCATGGCCGCGGAGTCGGCCAGGTGGAACGACTCGGTGACGTCGGATCCACCGTCGGCCGGCTCGATCCGATAGGCCCAGGTGTTCATGGTCTTGTCACCCTGGACCACATCGAAGCCGAACTCGGCGCCGGGTACGCAGGTAGTCACTACGCAGTTGGACCAGTAGGTCGGGCCCTTGCCGTTGCGCTTGACGTGGCCCCGGAACTTTGCCCCCACGGCCGGTCCACTAGCGCCTTCGAGCCACTCGGCCTCGAAGGTCTCGGGGCTGTAGGCCCCGATGCGGGTCACATCACTCACCAGCGCCCAGACCTGGTCGGGGGAGGCATTCATATGAAGCGTTACGGAGTCGTGCATGGGGCCAGCCTAGGGGCTTCGGCCAGGGGGCCGAGGCAACGGGGCTGCCGCGTCAGTCGAGCCGATCCATCCACGAGCTGATCAGGGCAGCAGGCCAGCTACGTCGTTGCGCTCGCCCTCGAGCTCCTCGGTGGTGATCCGGATCCGATCGGCGGCGAACTCGTCGCGGGTGAGGCCCTCCACCACGGTCCAGCCACCGGAGCCGTTGGTGCGAACCGGGAACCCGAACTGCAGGCCCTGAGGCACGCCGTACTCGCCGTTGGAGACGACGGCCAGGGAGGTCCAGTCATCGCCCACGGTGCCGTTGTGGACGGCAGCCACCGAGTCGATGGCAGCGTTGGCAGCCGATGCCGCCGAGGACAGGCCGCGGGCCTCGATGATGGCCGCGCCACGCTTCTGGACGGTCGAGATGAAGTCACCCTGCAGCCACTCCTGGTCAGCGATGACCTCGGTGGCCGGCCGTCCGTCGATGCGGGCGTTGGCGAAGTCGGGGAACTGCGTGGCCGAGTGGTTGCCCCAGATGGCCAGGTTGGTGACCGAGGCCACCGGGACGCCAGCTTTTTGGGCCAGCTGGCTCTTGGCCCGGTTCTCATCGAGGCGGGTCATGGCGAACCAGCGGTCAGCTGGGACCTCGGGGGCGTTCGAACGGGCGATCAGGCAGTTGGTGTTGCACGGGTTGCCCACCACCAGCACGCGGACGTCCGAGGCGGCGTTGTTGGCGATGGCCTGGCCCTGGGGGCCGAAGATGCCGCCGTTGACCGTGAGCAGGTCGCCCCGCTCCATACCGGCCTTGCGGGGGATGGAGCCCACCAGGAGGGCCCAGGAGGTGCCGTCGAAGGCGGTGTCGAGGTTGGTGGTGGTCACGATGTCGCTGACCAGTGGGAAGGCGCAGTCGTCGAGCTCCATGACCACGCCCTCGAGCGCCTTCATGCCGGGCTCGATCTCGAGGAGGCGGAGCACCACCGGCTGGTCGGGTCCGAAGAGGGCGCCCGAAGCGATGCGGAAGAGGAGGGCGTAGCCGATCTGGCCGGCGGCGCCCGTGACGGTGACGTGGATGGGGTTCTTGGCTGCCATGTCGGGCAGGCTAATCGGCAGTGGGCCGGCCGGTCGAAACGGGGCAGGAACCGCCCGATCCTTATCCCGGTAGCTCAGCCCGCTGCGCCCACCAGCGGCACCACATTGAAGTTCCGGCGCACCTCGTCGAGCGGCAGGTGGGCGATGGCCAGGTGGTCGACCTTGGTGAGGTCGACGATGCACTGAGCGCCACGTCCCAAGCCTTCACCGAGCAGGTCGGCAGCGCCGGGCCGGTCCAAGGTGGCCACCTTGGCCTCGATGTCGCCGTGGGTGACGGTTCCCGACTCGTGCACGGCCAGGGTCATCAGGAACTGGAGCCACACCGACGGGCTCTGGCTGGCCCCAAACAGGAACCCGGACCGGGCGATCTCCCCCGGGGCCGTAGGCAGATACCCGGTGATCACATGGTTCATGTCGTGGCCCACGTAGTGGGCCGGGAAGTGGATGTCGTCGCCGGGCAGGGTGAGCCCGTAGCGCCGGTAGAACTCGATGTATTCGTGGCCGAGCGTGCCCTCGGGCAGGTCGTGGAGGGCCAGCAGGCGGACCGCGAGGTCGTGGTCCGGCGCTTGCAGGCGCAGATACGAGTCCCGCAATGTCGGCTCGCTCAGGTCGGGCAGCACCTCGCCGTAGAAGCGCTCGAGATCCTTGGTGGCCTCGGCTACTCCTTCCTCGATCGAAGTGCGCACAGCCCCGAGCACCTGCTCTTCGACCCCCAGGGCCGCCGCGTACGCCTCCACCCGGGCCACCTGGGCAGCGCTCTGAGGATGGCGGCATAGCTCCAAGGAGATCAGTAGTTCACAGAACAGGCGACGCTGGTCCGGTGTCGACACGACCCGGACCAGATCGTCAGGCCCCAAAGTGGCCATGGTGGTGAGATCGAGATCTCCCCGGCCCCACACGTGGGCCACGATGGCACCGAGCACCCGCAGCTGCTCTTCGGTGGGGCCACCGTCGACGTCGACGCCGCCCACCAGTCCCCCGACGAATGCCTCGACGATGGCCGGGTCCAGATCGAGTGCCATGACCTAGTTCTGTCCGAGTCCCAATGCCGAGTAGATCTCGCGGGTGGCGTTCGACCGGTTGAGCGTATAGAAGTGCAGTCCGGGTACTCCCCCAGCCAGCAGCTGTTCGCACAACTCGGTGGCACAGAGGATGCCTTCGTCACGAACCGCATCGGGCCCGCCCCGGGCATCGGCCGCCTCGAGGCGATCGATCATCCAGGCCGGCACGGCGGCTCCCATGGTCGCCATGCGGGGCACCGACTTCAAGGTGGTGACCGGCATGATGCCCGGGAGCACGGGCTTGGTGACGCCCCGTTCGGCCAGATCGGCCACCAGCGAGGTGTAGTCGGACGCCTCGAAGAAGAACTGGGTGGCGGCAAAGTCAGCCATAGCCAACTTGGCGGCCAGATAGTCGCGGTCACTGGCCAGGCTGGGTGAGAGCGGATGGCCGGCCGGCTGGGCCGCCACGCCGATGGAGAAGCCACCAATGGCCCGGGCGAGCTCCACCAGATCCGAGGCATGGGCCAACTCGCCCACTCCGGCTCCTGGTTCGGTGGGCGGATCGCCGCCGAGGGCCATGAGGTTTTCGATGCCTGCCTTTCGCAGGTCGACCAGGATGTCGGCCAACTCCAGGCGGGTGTGGGCCACACAGATCAGATGAGCCATGGGGACCAGAGCGGTGGTCCGCAGCATGCCGGTGACCAGATCGACCGTTCGCTTCCTCGACTCGGCCCCGCCTCGGTAGGTGACGGACACGAAGGAGGGATGGAGCGGCTCGAGTTCGCGCAAGGTAGTGACCAAGGTGGCCTGCTCGGCGTCGTTCTTCGGTGGGAAGAACTCGAACGAGAAGGTCTGTCCCTTCGCGAGCAGATCAGCGATGCGGGTCATAGTCTTTCCAGACTAGTTGCGAGGGTGCCGGTTCCACTAGGCATTCTTCGCAATTGCCCTGGTAGATCTGGCGGACCGCTAGGAGACGGGTAGGGATGATGCGCCCTCCTGCTCCATTCGTTCCTGCCGAGGAAGCCCCCAACCCGGGGCCGGTTCCGGGGTCGCTCAGGCCTTGTCGGTCGGTGGTGTCACGTGTTGCTGCAGCCGTGCCAGCGCCCCTTGCAGCTCGCCGTCACGGTCCCGACGGGCCTGGTCGGCTTGGGCCAACTGCACGCCAGTAGGTGCACCGGCACCGTTGCGCAGCAGCCGGTCGGCTTCGATGGCGAAGGCCAGGCCACGCAGGGCCCCAGCCGCCGTGGTGGCTGATCCACCGGCGGCAGGGTCGGGTGCAGTGGAGCCAGCTTGCTCGAGCGCAGCCGATGCCTTCTCCACCTGGACGGCTACAGCACCTCGCAGGTCGGCATCGTCGGCCACAGCAGAGGGAGACAGCAGCGCCTCACGGGCCAACTGAGCATCGGTCAGGGCCGGAAGTGCCCGCCGCTGCCAGCCAGCAACCGCGGTGTTCTTCTTGCGAGCCATCATCACCAAGATGACCACGATGACGGCGATGAGCAGGATGACGAACAACCCGATCAGGGCCCACGGAGTCTTGGTCGGCGTGGTCACCAACGGAGCGGTGGTGGTGGTCGGCACCGGGTCACTGGTCGTGGTGGTCGGTTGGGTCGTCGAGGTGGAGGTTGACGTGGAGGTTGAAGTGGAGGTCGACGTAGATGTCGATGTGGAGGTGGAAGTCGACGTGGGGGTCGACGTGTCCGTCGTAGTAGTGGTGGTGTCGACCAGCACGATCGAACGAGCCGCCGACGATCCGTCTGGCACGGCTGCCCCAGCCGGCAACGCGCCCGCGCCCGCGCCCACGGTCAAGATGGCCGTGGTGGCAGCGCCTGCCGCGGCCAGTGCCAACCGAGCCGTCCATCGACCAGTCGTGGCGTACGTGGTCCTGCGTACCGAGTCCCTCATGCGTCTGTCCTCCCATAGTCGTCCTCGAGTCGGACGATATCGTCCTCCCCGAAATAGTCGCCGTGCTGTACTTCCACGAATACCACCAAGGCATCCGAGGCGTTTTCGATCCGATGGTTGGTGCCCACCGGGATATCGACGGCCTGACCCGCAGACACCTCGCGGTGCTCGCCGTTCAGGGTGACGGTTGCGGTCCCATGGACGATGAACCAGTGCTCGGACCGCTGGGCGTGACGCTGGTAGCTGAGGCGCTTGCCCGGGAGCACCTCGATGCGCTTGACCTTGAAGGTGGCTTGGTCGTCGAGCACGATGTAGCTACCCCACGGGCGCTGGTCGGTCTCGAGTCCGACGGGGTTCACCAGGGAGTCGCTCATGATGCCCGCTCGGCGGCCCGGACGGCGTTGCGCAGCAGCATGGCTCGGGTCATCGGACCCACTCCGCCGATCCGGGGGGTGATCCACCCCGCCACCTCGGCCACACCCTCATCGACATCGGACAAGAGCTTCTTCCCTTCCCAAGAGGTTCCGGCCCCGACCACCGCAGCACCGGGTTTGATCATGTCCGCGGTCACCAGGCCGGCTCGGCCGGCAGCTGCCACCACTACGTCACCTTGGCGGACCAGGTCGGCCATGTTCTCCACGCCCGTGTGGACGATCGTGACCGCCGCATTGCACCCGGTCCGCTTCATGGCCAGCAGCAGAGCCAGCGGGCGGCCGATGGTCAGCCCCCGGCCGATCACCACCACGTGCTTGCCCTCGACGGGCACGTCGTTGGCGTGGAGCAGGTCCACGATGCCGGCCGGCGTGCACGGCAGCGGACCGTTGGCCCCCATGACCAGGCGGCCCAAGTTGACCGGGTGGAGCCCGTCAACATCCTTGTCGGGGTCGACGGCCAGCAAGGTGTGCTCTTCGTCGAGGCCGCTGGGCAGCGGCAGTTGCACCAAGTAGGCGTGGATGGCCGGGTCAGCGTTGAACCGGGCGATGACGGCATCGAGCTCGCCTTGGGACACGTCGGCCGGCAGATGCTCGTGGGCCGAGGTGATGCCCACTTCCTCGCAGTCGGCGTGCTTCATGGCGACATAACGGGCGCTGGGCCCATCCTCGCCCACCAGGATGGTCCCCAGTCCGACCGTGACCCCAGCACCGCGTAGGCGGGCCACCCGATCGGTCACCTCGCCACGGATCCGGGCGGCCAGCAACTCGCCGTCGAGCAGTGTTGCTGTCATCGGTGTGTCGTCACTTCTGTTGTCTCTCCTGACATCGGTGCGCGGTCTAGTGCCGGAAGTGCCGCTCGCCGCCTGCCATGACCATAGCGATCCCGGCCTCGTCGGCTGCGGCAATCAACTCCGCGTCACGGATCGACCCCCCCGGCTGCACCACAGCAGACACACCGGCATCAGCAAGCACCATCAGCCCGTCCGGGAAGGGGAAGAAGGCATCGGATGCGGCGGCACCGCCCCGGGCCCGCTCCCCGGCCTTACCCACGGCGATCTCGGCGGCCACCACCCGGGACTGCTGGCCGGCCCCGACGCCGACGGCCTGTCCCGCTGTCACGATGGCGATGGCGTTCGAAGTCGTGCGGGCACACACCTTCCAGGCGATCCGCAGGTCCTGCCACTCGGCCTCGGTGGGCTGGCGGGCAGTGGCCACCTCCCAGGTGGAAGGGTCGGCCAGGAATCGGTCGGTGTCCTGAACTAGGACGCTGGCCCCCAAGAACCGGTACTGGCGCACTAGTGGCTCGGGCGACGGCGCCGACAAGAGCCGGGTGGCCTTCCGCTTGGACGACAGCTGGGCCAGGGCTTCTTCGTCGTAGGCGGGAGCGATGATCACGTCGGCCTGGGGGCCAGCGGCGATGGCCTCGGCCACGGCCATGGTCACCCGACCGCCGATAGCCACGATCCCACCGAACGCAGATTGAGGGTCACAGTCGAGCGCCTGCTGATAGGCAGCCACCAGGTCGGCGTCGAGGGCTGCTCCGCACGGATTGGCGTGCTTGATGATGGCGACAGCCAGCTCGGTCGGGCTGGACGGGAGCTCGTGGACGAGGCGCCAGGCCGCATCGGCGTCAAACACGTTGAGGTAGGAGAGTTCTTTGCCGCCGTACTGGACGACGTCGTCCCACCACGAGTGCTGTCCGACCACCCGGTAGCGGGCCCCGTGCTGGTGCGGGTTCTCCCCATAGCGGAGGCCTCCGGCCCGCTCCAAGGTGAGGTGGATCGACTCGGGCAGCAGAGCGGCCTCGTCGAGGGCGGACACATCGGCGTCGGACTGCTCGGACTGGGCGGCATGCTCACGCTCATCCAGCCACTCCACGATGGCGGCGTCGTAGCCGGCGGTGTGGGCGAAGGCCTGGCGGGCCAGGCGGCGTCGGGTCTCCAAGGAGATCGAACCGCCGTTGCGCAGTTCGTCGAGCACAGCGGCATAGTCAGCCGGGTCTACGACCACGGCCACGTGATCGTGGTTCTTGGCCGCGGCCCGCACCATGGTGGGTCCGCCCACGTCGATCAACTCGATGGAGGGGTCCGAGGAGAACGGATAGAGGTTGCAGACCACCAGGTCGATGAGTCCGATACCCAACTTGTCGAGCGCTTCCAGATGGTCGGGCTTGGACCGGTCGGCCAGGATCCCACCGTGGATCACCGGATGGAGGGTCTTGACCCGTCCACCCAGCATCTCGGGGGCGCCGGTGAGCTCGGCTACCTCGATGTGGTCGATGCCAGCCGCCGTCAGGGCAGCCGACGTGCCGCCGCTCGAGATGAGGTCCCAGCCCAGTTCGGAAAGCCCTCGGGCCAGTTCCTCGATGCCGGTCTTGTCGTAGACGGACAGCAGTGCCTTCATTCGGTGATCTCCTCTGGTGCGTCGGGCTCGGATGATGCTCCCCCATCGATGGCATGGTCCGCCAGACCATCGATGAAGGTACGGATGGTGGCCGGGTAGAGCGTGCGCTCCACGGCCTTGATGCGCTCGTGCAGTGTGGCCTCGGTGTCGTCGGGTTCGATGGTCACCGAGGCCTGGGCCAGGATCGGGCCGGTGTCCATCTCTAGTTGGGCGACGTGGATGGTGGTTCCCGTGGTGGCCGCACCGCAAGCCAAGGCGTCACGAACGGCGTGCCAACCCGGAAATGCCGGGAGCAGGGCCGGATGGGTATTCAGGATCCTGCCCGGGTAGGCGTTGTGGACCGGTTGGGCCAGGACGGTGCCGAAGCCGGCCATGACCACGACGTCGATGTCGGCGCCCACCAGAGCATCAGCCACGGCCTGGGAGTAGGACTCGCGGTCGAACTCGTGGCCGAAGCCGCCAAAATCGGCCCGATCCACCAGCACGGCGGGAACCATCGCCTCGGTGGCGACATCGAGGGCTCGACACGGGCGGTCGGCGGCCACCAGGGCAACAGGCAGGTCGGTGTCGAGGATCGCTTCCAGGATGGTGCCGCTTCCTGAGGCCAGGACTCCGATCCGGACCGGTGTCCGCTCGGGGTCAGGTGTCGATCCGGAGGCCACGGGCGCACGATACCAGCGCCTCAACAGGAGGGTTCCCGGGCTCGCCGGGTCCTGTCGTCAGGCGATGTCGGCGGCCAAGAACTGCCTGGCGACGCGGCGATGACCGGGGATGCCACCCATCTGGCCTGCCCGCCAGATGGGTATGGGCATCACCCGGTTCCCCTGCCCAGGGGATTGCCCCTCGTGAACGGTCTATCGGCACGCCGAACATGGAACCGAAGGGCAGCAACTGATCTGCAACCGTTCTGCAACTGAAGTCCGGAGGCTCCCGTCCGATAGGGGCCCGATCACCCCTGGTCGGGACCAGATCACGCCAGATCACGCCAGATGACGCTGGGTACTCGGCCGATCAGGTCCCGGACCCCTCCAGCAGGTCGAGCGCTGCGCTGTCGAACTCTTCGAGCGAGGCCAGCACCAGGTCGCAGAAGCCCCACCGGGGCGAGCCCAGGGCGGCTGGCTCGGGGACGGCCACCGCCCGCATGCGGGCCGCCTTGGCCGAGATAGCGCCATAGAACGAGTCTTCGAAGGCCAGACAGGCAATGGGGTCGACGCCCAGCTTGGCCGCCGTGGTCAGGTACGCGCCGGGGTGGGGCTTACCGAGCGGCTCCCACTCGGCCGAGTGCCAGGCCGACATCGACGAGGTGATCCCCAACTTGTCCATGGCCGCCTCGATGACGACGGCGTACGAACCCGAGCAGACAGCCATCGGGATCGACCGGTGCTGACACAGGTCGATAACCTCGAGGGCTCCCGGCATGGGCACACCCTCGTCTTCGATCAACTCAGCCACACGGGCGGTGACCGCTCGCTCGACTTCTACCGGGGTCATCCCCTCCCACGGGAACCGATCCCACCAGTGACGGACGGCGTCGTCGATGCGTAGTCCCATGGTCTGGCGCACATCGAGCTCGTCGAGCACGAGGCCGAGCCCACCGAAGATCTCGATCTCGGCTCGGCGCCAAAACGGTTCCGAGTCGATCAGGAGTCCGTCGAGGTCGAACACCACCGCACCCACCGGTCGCCCGGCGTGGGCGTCGGCCGAGGGAAGGCCGGGGGGCGGGTGCGGGGTGTTCGTCGAGATGGTCAGCCCAAGTTCCGGACGATGTCGACCATGGCCTCACCAGCTGCGGTCGGGTTGAGGGCGACGGTGACGCCCGCTTCCTTCAAGGCGTCCATTTTGGCCTGGGCGGTTCCCTTGGACCCGGAGATGATGGCGCCAGCATGGCCCATCTTGCGTCCAGGGGGAGCCGTCACCCCGGCGACGTAGGAGACGACCGGCTTGGTGACGGAGTTGGCGATGAACTCTGCCGCCTCTTCCTCGGCCGAGCCACCGATCTCACCGATCATCATGATGGCGCGGGTATCCGGGTCGGCCTCGAACGCCTCGAGGCAGTCGATGAAGCTGGTACCAGGGACCGGGTCGCCACCGATGCCGACGCAGGTGGTCTGGCCGACGCCCTGCTGGCTGAGCTCATGGAGTGCCTGATAGGTCAAGGTGCCCGAGCGGCTGACGATGCCCACCGGGCCACCGGCCATGGCGATGTCGCCCGAGGTGATGCCAATGTTGCACTTCCCGGGCGAGATGATGCCGGGGCAGTTGGGGCCGAGCAGGCGGGTGCCCGGGAAGTCCCGGAGCAGCCGGTTGAAGGCCAGGGCCTCGTCGATGGCCGGGATGCCCTCGGTGATGCACACCACGAAGGGCACGCCAGCGGCGGCGGCCTCCACGATGGCGGCGGCGGCGAACTTGGGCGGCACCGAGATGAACGAAGCGTTGGCCCCGGTCGCCTCGACGGCCTCGGCCACGGTGGCGTACACCGGGATGCCCTCGATCTCCTCACCACCACGGTTCGGGTTGGTGCCGGCCACCACCTGGGTGCCGTAGGCCCGGTTGCGCAAGCCGTGGTACAGGCCCTGACTGGTCGGGCTGATGCCCTGGACCACGACCTTGGTGTTCTCGTCTACGAAGATGCTCATGACTGGCCTCCAGCAAGCGCAACCGCCCGGCGGGCAGCATCGAGCATGGTCGGCTCAGCGACCAGGCGATCGGACAGATGGGCGGCCAGGATCTCCCGACCGGCTACAGCGTTGGTTCCGTCGAGACGGAGCACGATGGGCGAGCTGATCTCTACCCGATCGAGTGCCTCGAGGATGCCCTTGGCCACCTCGTCGACCCGGGTGATCCCGCCGAAGATGTTGACGAAGATCGACTTGACGGCCGGGTCGGAGTTGATGACTTCGAGGGCCGCGGCCATGACGTCGGCGTTGGCACCTCCTCCGATGTCCAAGAAGTTGGCCGCAGAGCCTCCGCACTGGTTGACCACGTCGAGCGTGCTCATAGCCAATCCGGCGCCGTTGGCGATGATGCCCACCGAGCCGTCGAGGCCGATGTAGTTGAGGCCACGCTCTTTGGCTCTGGTCTCGCGCTCGTCCTCGACATCGCTGCCGGCGAACTCTTCCCATTCGGGGTGGCGGTAGGCGGCGTTGTCGTCGAGGGTCACCTTGGCGTCGAGTGCGTGCACCCGACCCTCGGGGGTGAGGATGAGCGGGTTGATTTCTGCGAGGTCGCAGTCACCCTCGGTGTAGCAGGCGTAGAGCTTGACCATCATCTCGGCGGCCTGGCCACGGGCCTCTTCATCGAGGTTGGCCCGGTTCACCCAGTCGGTGGCCGCTTCCAGGGTGAGCCCGTCGACCGGGTCGATGTGGATCAGGGCGATGGCGTCGGGGTTGGTGACGGCCACCTCTTCGATCTCCACGCCGCCTTCGGCCGACAGCATACCGAGGTGCTTCTTGGCGCTGCGGTCGAGAGTGAAGCTGGCGTAGTACTCCTTGGCGATGTCCGAGGCGTGCTCGACCCACAGGCGCTTGACCACGTGGCCCTTGATGTCGAGTCCGAGGATGTTGCCGGCATGGAGACGGACCTCGTCGGCATCGTTGGCCAGCTTGACGCCGCCGGCCTTGCCGCGGCCGCCTACCTTGACCTGCGCCTTGACGACGACCGGGTAGCCCGACTCCTCTGCCTGGGCCAAGGCCTGGTCGACGGTGTCGGCCACCCCTCCCTTGGAGATAGGGATGCCGAACCGGGCGAAGTACTGCTTACCCTGATATTCGAAGAGATCCACAGGATCTGTTCCTCTCTGCTTTGTGCGACTGGTTCTTATATCGACTAGTTGGTGATGGTGTTGGTCGTGCGTGCTGCGTGCTGCGTGCTGCGTGCTGGTGATGCGAGGTGTGAGATGCGAGGTGTGAGATGCGAGACGGCGTGCTCCAAACAAGGCGACGTCCGCAGGAAGGCCGTACCTGATGCTGCCGACGATCGAGGTGGCCGACCTCAGCCGGACGACCCCGTCAAAACGATGCGGTCAGGCGCTCTCTCCGCTCTCTCGCTCGTCGAGAGCCTCACCCAACCATGCGCCGATGGCCGGAAGCGGTGCACCAGGAGTGAACACCTCGGCTACACCCATCTCCTTCAGCACCGGAATGTCCGCTTCGGGAATGATCCCTCCGACCAGCACCAGGACATCGTCTCGGCCCTGCTCGCGCAGTCCGTCGATCACCCGGGGCACCAGTGTCAGATGGGCGCCGGACAGCAAGGAGAGTCCGACAGCGTCGGCGTCCTCTTGGATGACGGCCTGGACCACCTGGTCGGCAGTCTGGTGGAGGCCTGTGTAGATGACCTCGAACCCAGCGTCACGAAGGGCGCGAGCGATGACTTTGGCACCGCGGTCATGACCATCCAGACCCGGTTTGGCGACAACCACTCGGTAGGGGCGCTTCACGGCGAGTGATACTAGGCGCTGGCGGCCGCTCAGGCCCATCCGAGACGGATCCAAGGCCCAGCAAGGGGCTCGCAGCGGTCGAAATCGAGCACCTGCGGCCAAGATCAGTGGACGCCGTTCCCCCTGCGCCGCCCTGGCCCATCCCTTGCCCCGCCATGGCCGGGACGTGCGACCTATGCTCGCCCTGTGACCCTGCTGCCGCCCATTTCGGCCACTGTGGACCCAGAACTGCTGGGCCAAGAAGCCGCCGACCTAGCTGCCGCCGGAGGGCTCACCTTCTATGTCGACGATGAGACCTTTACGTACTGGGTCGACGGGACATCGGTGCGCTGCGAGATCGGCAACGACACCGGCACCACCGCGGTGCGCATGAGTCGGCGCTCCTGGGACGACCTCGTAGGCCAGATGACCACCTTCGTCGGCCTACTGCTCCGTGGCGAGCTGCACTTCGACAAGGGCGGATTCGAACAGTTGTCGGCGTGGGAGCCTGTGCTCCGATACCTACACGCCGGAATCCCACCCTACGAACCCTCCCGAGCCGACTTCGCCGGTCGAGACCCAGCGGCGGCCTTCGGAGCGGACACCGACGATGCCGAGTTGGCCGCCCAACTGCGCACCATGGGCTACCTCCACATCAAAGGTGTCTTCAGCGCCGAGGAGATGGCGGCGGCCAACGACGAGATCGACCGATTGGCTGCACTCGCCCGTCCCGGTGACGACCAGTCATGGTGGGTCACCAATGAAGATGGTTCCTCGGCGCTGTGCCGTCTTGTCTACGCCTCGCTTCGCTCGTCGCTCTTGGCCGGCATGGACAGCGACCCAAGAGTGCGCCGTCTCGGGGAGCTCCTCAGCCCAGATGTCAAGATCGCTCCAGACCGCATGGAGGGGACCTGCGTGCTGATCAAAGTCCCGGGCAAGACCAGCGGTCTGTCCAACATCCCGTGGCACCAAGACTGCGGAACCGGCGGCCACGCCATGTTCTGCCCAGCGGTAAGCGTGGGGATCCAGCTCACCGGTTCGGATGCCACCACCGGCAACCTGCAGATGGTGCCCGGCAGCCACGGCACGACGCTTCGGTACGGCTGGCAGGATCGCCTCGACGACGTGCAGGTCGTAAGCATCGACACCGAACCCGGCGATGTCACCGTGCACATCCAAGACGTCATGCACGCCTCACCCCGGCCGACGGGGCCCGGACAGCGTCGAACGATGTACGTCACCCACTACCCGCCCGCTCTATGGGATCACATCGGGCCCGGGCAAGCGCTCAACGATCTTGTGCGCAACCGCACCGAGCAGGTCGCCGACCTCCAACGGGCATCATCGGACGCCTTCGGGGCCACGGCCAGTCAGGGAACCAGGTCGTCCACTCACGAGGCACCGAGGACCTAGCCTGTCGGTACTGCTCCTGACGTCCGGGAGTCCGTGATGACACCATCTTGGGGAGTGTCCGACTATCCATGAGCACGTTGTGACTACTCCGGCTGAGGCCACAGACCGATCAGGCGACCCTTCCACTTCGACCACCGGCAAGCCGGAGTCGCTGGCGCATGGCCTCGTCCGTCTGGCCCGGCCCCGGCAGTGGATCAAGAACCTCCTGGTCTTCGTGGCCCCTGGTGCTGCCGGTGTCCTCTTCCACGTCACCGTCCTGTGGCATGCATCAGCCGCCTTCGGCATCTTCTGCATAGCCGCTACCGGCACTTACTACCTGAACGACTCACGCGACGCGGAGGCCGACCGGGCCCATCCCACCAAGCGGCGTAGGCCGGTGGCTGCCGGGGTGGTACCCGTATCCCTGGCCATGACCCTCGGCGTGGTCCTCATGGCTACCTCC
>Ga0194051_1000712_pt1 | contig 18548 bp, 15 predicted proteins | sample SepL2320m_MetaG_FD_161275 | JGI IMG/M metagenome (GOLD analysis project Ga0194051, IMG submission 161275) | Anoxic zone freshwater microbial communities from boreal shield lake in IISD Experimental Lakes Area, Ontario, Canada - Sep2016-L239-20m | ecosystem: Environmental > Aquatic > Freshwater >... | reverse complement strand
CAACGACTACCGGTAGAAATCATCGTTGGGTCTCGTCAACCAGCCCCTCTCGAGGAACTCACCATCGATGTTATTGAGACGCGTGCATCAGATCTGTTGCAGACTTCGCTCGACCTTCAGAACATTGCTGCGAGCGGTTCGCTTGAAGTGACTTTGCCAAATGGAACGACTCGAATCATCGAACGAGATGCGACCTCTCGCTCCCTATTACAACATCGATTTCGATTCTCACTCAGCCAGCCCGGTCGGCATCGTGTTCGATTTCTCAAGGACGCTCACACCGAACTGCCTTCACATGCATTGTCGAGATTTGTCGATCTGATTGTGGTTCCGAAAATTCCAGAACATGCAGGCCAGCCTGCTGAGCGAGCAGCCATGGAGCGAGCAGCCGTTGCGACCGGGGGCGCTGTTGTACCACTTGAGTCCATTTCAACACTTCCCTCCATTCTTCAAAAATTTCTCGATCGTCCTCAATTCATTCACGGCGACAACGCACGTATTGAACGCGCACACTCTCGCACTTCATGGCCCCTATGGAACTCGGTGCAGGTGGTTCTCGCCGTCGCAATGGCCGGCGGATTTCAGTGGTGGCTCGATCGTCGCTCAAGCTATCAATAATGGTTCTAGAGAGACATAAAGAGAGAATTTTTTCTACTATCGAATCTGCCTGAGAACTTTTTCCGTGCAATCCACTTTTCATAAACCCGAACACCAGTTGCTGCGTTGTCGCATCGATGCAATGGTGTCACACAGACGCATGGCGGCAATGACACTCGTTGGTGCACGATGCGTCGTTGCAGGTCTTTCCACCTTCTTGATTGCAATAGTGATCGATGTTGCGTTTCATCGAGAGGACGTTCGACTGTTGGCCTGTCTTGTCGTGGCAATCTCAGGAGGAGTGCTGTGGCGAGGAATCGCAATGATGCGGTTACGCGTGCCAAGTCGTCTTTCATCTGCTCTGGCCTTAGAGAAGTTTGATCCGGCTATCGGCCGCAGTATTTCAAGCGCGATTGAATTTCTCGATCGTCCCGTCCCAGAGAATTCCCGTTTTTTTGTACGAGCTTCGCTCGATCGAGCATCGTCGGCAATCAGCACCTGCAGTGTTCCAAGAGCACCCCAACTTTTTTTAGGAGCACTTTGGTCGACGGCCGCAGTGATCCTTTTTCTTTCCATTCTATTCGGGGCACTTTTCAGTCCAGAATCGTTTGGCGTAGCAACCGTGCGACTTCTGCAGCCGTGGCGAAATCATCCATGGCCGGTGCGACACCAGATGGTTTTCGACTCAGCAGACAATGCTGTTTTTGCGGTGCGTTCCGGGGGCACGCTCACGCTGACCGTCAGAGATACTTTTGGGCGTTTACCAAAGCCTGTGTCACTCCTCATCCAGGGTGAGAAGGGAGAAATTCGTTTTCACTTTTCGCTCGATGCGCAGCGGGCTCATGTTCGGTTCCATCAGGTTTTTGCACCATTTCGATTTTCTCTCTTCGCTCGAGATGCCGCTCCCATGCCATGGCAACAGGTAACCGTCGCAGAACCTCCCTGTCTTGAAGGATTTGAAGTAGAAGCGTTACCGCCACCATGGAATCCGCCCATAGTTCGAGTGCCATGCACAGAATCAGGCTATGAGGTGCCCTCACACACTCGCCTTGGAATCCATTTTAAAAGTTCCTCTCCGCTGAGTCGTGGTTTTCTTGTCGAGGCCGACGGAACATCGCATGCACTCGATCTTTCATCTGATGGCCACTTCGCAAGTCTTCCGAAGAACCGGGGACCTCTCCTGCTTCACACGACTTCTTTTTCGCTCGATCTGACCGAGTCTTCTGGAATTCGTTGGCCGATGCTTGAGCCGTTGACGGTCGCCGTTGCTCTCCAGCAACCGCCACGCATTTCGATTCGTTGCCCCACGGCGTTTTCATCTGTTGATTGCGCACCAATCCCAACGATCACCGGCGAGCAAGATCATTTCCGCCCGACAGTTTTCTGTGCAGTCGGACAAATGCCCATTGAAGTCGATGCAACAGCTGATGGTGCCATGCGCTCGCTGACCCTCCGCCTCACGCTCCTGCGTCCGAATGAAGAGAGTCAACTTTCACACAGCACCACCGAAATCACTTCAGATACTTCTGGCACTTCTCAGTCGGCTTCCCAGATGCAAGTCGTGAAACAGTTTGTTTTTTCCGTTGCACAAAGTCCTGTTGGAACATTCGTTCAAACGCTCTCACTGGATGAACTGATTCGTTTTCATGCTTTAGGATCGTGTGCAGGGGACCAAGTTGTACTCGAAGCATCCGCACACACCTGGACCGGGGCCTCAACGACACTTCAACGCGTGTTTCAACTCGAAACACTCGAGGAAACCTCTTTGAGGATTACATCCAACTGCGAGGAACTTTCAAAAGAAGTGATTCACTCTGCCATTGAATTACAGCGAGTGGCGACCAGCTTTTCCAACGCGCACAAGGCTCCCGAATCGGTCGCTTCACAAGAGGCAGCCGACAATGTGTCTCCCGTTCCAGCCAGCGATGCAATGCGATTGATGATCGACGAAATACAAAAACTTTCCTGCACCGCGAACCAGTTGCTTGGCGTAGCCGATGAGGCTTCGCGATCTCGCTTTCTCGCGTCACAGGGACTCGTGCTGGCGGAGCTTTCTCATGCCTGCACACACGCGGGTACTCTCCTTCAGGATATTGCTGCCGATGCAGCACGGGTGACGGATGTCGTAAAGGATCGCTCGCAGCAGTCGATTGATTTTCCTGATCTTGCGATTATTGCCCGTACGATGGCGGGTGATGTGTCTGCTGCACACCGCCACATCGATCAGGCTGTCCGGTTTTCGAATGCTGCTGCAGTCATTGCCGAAACAAGGAGATTCCAACTCGATGCGGCAACCGCTTTTGACAGAGAATCGCTTCGTGTCCAGGACAATGCCTCAGCAGTTCAAGCAAGCCTTGCGAGCTTTTCAAAGCGGCAAATCGATCAGGCATTCCTTTTGACTGTCGCAGTGCGAAGGCTTCAACAACTCGTTGCATTCTCTTCACCGTCTGTCGATGAAACAATTTCTCTCGGGATCGTCGTCGATGCTGCGCAGCGGGCTATTTTTGAATTGCATCATGGCGTTTCTGACACACTGAGCGCTTCCTCCCTCAGTGCAACGTCCTCTACCGCATGGTTGCTCGAGGCTCAGTCGAGATTGAACATGCCTGCCCGTACACAATCGACACACACGCTCACACGTGATCTGTTCGACGTCTCTCCTTCAAATGATTCTTCCATTTCTCAGGCTCAAAGCATGTCTCCTGCGAATGACTCTCTTTCTCAAAACGCGAGCAATTCTTCTGACAGAACAAGGGAGCAGGGCCAAGCCGTTACAGCCGCTGGTGCAGACAATTTGAATTCCCAAACTCGTCGCCCGCCGTCTTCAGAAGATTCTTCGTTTTCTGTCACAAACTCTTCGAATACCGTCGAATCGCCGGACTCACCGTTTGAATCTGTTGGTCAAAGCTCCTGGCCTCTTGAGGCTCGCTCTCCGTTGTCAACCGCATCTTCTCCACTCGATCGACAGCGTATCGAGAACGTCTGGAAGCGATTGCGTCCGGGAGAAGTCCTGCCGGCATCAGTCTATGATGTCGATGCATTCCCGGCTGAATATCGAAATGCCATCAACGCCTACTACCGGCTTCTGACGCCTGTTTCCAAGACAACGAAAGATCTCATTGAGAACCTGCCTCTCGGGGATCGACCATGAATCGTTCTTTTGGAAATTTGTTTTGTGTCGATCTATCTTGGTGGAATCGACAGACTGCATGGCATACGTTCATCGTTGTCGTGTTGATGCTTTGTGTCTTGTCTCTTCGTTCAGACATCGTCTTGGCTCAGGATACATTGCCAGTCGACGATCGTCGTTCAAAGGTTTTCCATATTGAGATCGATCACGCACCTCATCGAGATGCCGTTGATCGCGGAATGCGGTGGCTTTCCAGCGTGCAACACACAGATGGCTCCTGGGGCTCGGGAGCATTTCGTGGCAGCGTTGCCGTCACATCGTCTGTGATGATGGCGATGTTATCTGCCGGAAACACCTCCGAGAGCGGCGAGTATGCCCAGCACGTCGACCGCGCAGTCGAGTTTCTCATACGCGCAGTCCAGCCCAGTGGACTTGTGCGCAGCGATGAAGCGGCTTCTCACGGTCCGATGTACGGACACGCATTTGCAACGACTGTTTTGGCAGATCTGATCGGGGAGTGCCGTCGCAAGGAACTTCCCAATGTGATCAGCCGCTGCTATGCGTTGATGGAATCCAGCCAAAACGAGCAGGGGGGCTGGAGGTATCGGCCGGAACGAGGCGACGCCGATATTAGCGTAACCTCGGCAATGCTGATCGCGTTACGAGCGGTCGCTGACAGTGGGCAACAGGTGGATGAGCAGATTGTTCGTCGTGCGGTGGCGTATATCGAGTCAGCTCAAAACGACGATGGCGGATTTCGCTACCAACTCGAAGCAGGCGCAGCAGCAAGGCCGAGAACGGCAGCGGCCCTTGCGGCGATTATGGCATCTGGCTTTTCAAAAACCAGCTCAGTCGATCGCGGATTGAAGTGGCTCGAAACACACCCAGTGCATCTTGTTGATTCCGACGGCTACACGCTTTATGGACTGTCTTACGCAGCGCAGGCATATCGTTTGCGAGGTACAGATGCGTTTGACGCATTTCGCAAGGACATTTTTGAGCCACTGATGCATCTACAAAAATCCGATGGCTCGTGGAGCGACCCTTCCTGTGCTGAATACGGAACAAGTGCCGCGATCATCGTACTCCTCATGGAAAATTCACCGTCGCCACTTTTTGCACGATAAGAGCCGACACTGTGAGCGAGATTTTTACGCTCCATATTTTCCAAGCCGTCCTGCATGTGCCATTGCAAGAAGCATTAGATGCTTGGCCTCAAACATGCCAAGGCCTCCGCGCAGGCAGTCTCGCTCACCGAATCGTTCACAGCCATCCGGTCTGCACTGCGATGCGACTAACAGTGTGGGAACCGGATGCCATGAATGGCTTCGCATCAGACTCGGCGTGCTGTGATCACCAGTAACGACAAGCACATCAGGCTTGAGTGATGTAATTCGCGGAATCATACGATCGAGTTCTTCAATGCGAGTGACTTTGCCAGCAAAATCTCCATCCTCTCCTGTCGAATCGGTATATTTAAAATGCAAAAAGAAAAAATCGAATTCATTCCAACACTTTTTCAGTTCAAGAACCTGATCGTCCAGCGATTGTGCCTTGCCGACGAGTGACATCCCGGCGAGTTGTGCCAAACCCTTATACATTGGATAGACCGCGATAGCGGCTGCCCGCAATCCGTAAAGATCGAGATACGAAGGAAGATTGGGTTTTGCAGCAAATCCTCGAAGCACCAGACCGTTCGCCTTTGGCTGCGATGAGAGAATTTCAGTTGCTTGACGAACAAATTCCGCTGCCACCATTGCGGTTCGTTTTCCTCCCGGCAAAGTTTCCATAGGCATCAGTGGTGGCACACCAACGGCCTGAGGATCGGTGTCGGCGACTGCTCCTTCGAGATTCGGTCCACGAAAAACAACGACGAACCGATGCTCTTTTACCGGTTCGACAAATACTTGAATTCCCTCAATCCGCACCTGCTTGAGTAGGTTTACAACCTTGACGCTCTCTTCTGATGGAATGCGTCCCGCGCGGCGGTCACGAATGCAGCCGGCGGCATCGAGCGTGCAAAAATTACCACGAGCGGCCACGTCTTGTGGACCGAGTTCGAAACCGATTCCAGTTGCTTCGAGCGCACCGCGACCAATACGAAACTCGAGCGGATCGTAACCGAAGAGCCCAAGATGCCCAGGGCCGGATCCGGGTGTGATGCCAGGCAATACCGGAATACTTGAACCGCTCGTTCCAATTCTCGCCAGCGCATCGAGGTTGGGTGTGTGGGCTGTTTCGAGTTCAGTTTTTCCACCCGGCTCCATGGGAAGCCCACCGAGGCCATCGGCCACCAGCATTACAATTTTGGTTTCAGATTTCTCAAAGAGTTCGCGAACAAGTGTCTGGGCTTTCACTCAAGTCATCTCCTGTCAAACGTGTCATTTTCATTCATTTCAAAAAAGCGGCTCTCATCGACCACTCTCACTCGGTAGAGTCTGTCACGCGCACGCGACTGTTGTCGAGAAGTCACGATTTCTGTGCAAGGGATGCGCGTGACGACTCGTTCCGAAAGCACTCTAACGCGAAAGTAATCGGGTGGCGATCGCTTTGAGGGATTCCGATTCACCTTTCTCAATGCAGCACGTTTGCCGCAGAAGTCCGCGAGAAACTACATACATAAGAAATCCAACTGGCCCTGAAAGAAATGTCAACACGAGCGATGCTGTGCGTAACAGCCATGGAATCTTGAGCCGTACTGCATCGCGAGCTACCCACGCTCCGACCACCATGTCAAAGACCAGATAGTGGGTCCATGCGGCGACAAAAAACCAATCGTTTTTGAACAGATTTTGTAAGCCTGTAATCGTCGCCATGTCGCGCATCTCAATGCGAGGCCCAAGGCCCGCACTCATACGCCATCCGATAATTCCAACATACAAAGCGGCAAGAAAACCGGGCACTATCACTGCACACAGCGTGCTTGAAACGATCCGCCAGCCTGGAAACAGCACCAAGCCCACCCATGCAACGAGAGCGATGGTGTTGGTAAGAGTAAACATCTGCTGGGCATCCGGTACACCTGAGGGCATCTGATTTTTATCTCCAGAAATAATCTGTCCAACTTTATGACGCGGCAGGGCGTTCGGGAAGATTTTTGATATTTCTTCCAGAAAGACCGTTCCCTGCGACAGAGAGAATCGTATAGAGTCCCACGTTCCAGCGACATCCTCGTGGGTTCCGCATGATCGCTTTTTGAATTCACACCCTTTCGACACTCCCAAAGGCATGAGCGTTCTTCGTCCAATTCCATCGATTGATCCAATTCGTTGTGACCCGTCGTCGCTCTTTGCAGCGTGCGACCTCGGTTCAAACGATGTCGAATCGCTTTTTTGTTCACTCGATACAGTACGTCAGGAATGTTCCAAAGGCTCGCTCGCCGAAGTACTGACCATTCCCGAACAACTTCTTGGCGACTATTCGCAACAACGTTCCACCAGCAGTCTTTTTCAGATTCTCCAAGTCGCCCGTAACATTCGTGAAGCGGTCGACCGCGTGGTGCTGCTCGGCGACGGCATTACGCACGGAATCCGTCTCCTTTTGAGAACCTGTTGTCATCCTTTTCACAATGAACTTTCCCGTGGTGATCGCGGTGGTCGACCGCGGCTCACGTTCGCTCCATACCCCATCGACAACGATTCGTTCGAGGGGCTTCTCGATCTGCTTCTTGCTCCAGCGTCAAACACCGATCTTCTCGATCGCTGGTCGGTTTTGGCGATTGATTCATGCGGTACTTCTCTCGACGCAGCAGCAGCATCGAGAGTGCTGCTCGCTCGACTTACCGAACGAACGCACGCTGAACACTCCGCACTGGGTTTTCATTTCCACCCGCTTGCTCATCACGATGCTCCGCTGATGAGGTTCGCCCGCGCACTGGGTTACAGCGATACCTTCGAACTTCCAGAACGTTCTGGCGGGCACCTCATTTTTTCCGCGGCCGGCTTAGTGCCTGCATCGATCGTCGGCATTGACGTCGTGCGACTCCTTGAGGGCGCAGCGGCCATGAGTCGTCGATTTCGTGAATCTCCTCCTCATCTCAATCCGGTTTTGCAGTTTGTTGGAGCCTGCCGAATATCACAGCAACGATTCACGCTTGAGCAGCGTCACTTTCAGAGCAATCATCTTTCGCTGGCTGGTCTGGGCAACTGGTATCGTTCCCTGGAGATGCAACAACGTCCATTGCAAGCACCACAAAGCAATCGTGTTCCGATCATCGATCGGTATTCTTCATTCGATTCAACACTCATCCATCTGAAAGTTTCTCACTCCCGACGCGACCGCCTCCGTCTCCCGCCAATGGATCGCACTTCTGATGAACTCGACCGGTTCGTTGGTTCTTTTTGGCAAGATCTTCCAGAAGCCTTTGCATCGGTCGAGTCGCTGCGTTGCAAGAGTCTGGGACAACCTTCTGTGAATCTTTTGATTGAACAAATCGATGAATACAGCGTTGGACAACTCCTCCAGTTGTTTTCTCTTTCTTTCTTGATGGAGCATGCGATCCATTTTCCGAACGAAACTTTTTAACGTTCGGTTGTGACTCGGGTCGGTCAATAACCAGATCCACAATGCTTTGATTCTCTGATCACTGCACGTTCATCTCTGGTCAATATCGGTTTCCACATGAACTTCTGGCACAGTCGGTGGTGTTGTCGGTGGGATACGCACGGCAATTCGATCACCGTCGACTCGAACATCAAATGTTTCAATCTTTAATTTCGGATTGTCGCACCATGAACCATCGGCCACGCGAAATCGCCACGCATGCCATGGACAACTCACCACACCATCTACAAAACAGCCGTCGCCGAGCGAAGCACCCATGTGCGGACAAAGATCGTCAATGGCCGAATAGTGGGTGCCATCAAAAAACAGGGCAACAAGACGACCAGCGACTTCAAATGATTTTCCCTTGCCTATTTCGAGGTCACCGATTTTGGCGACGTCGATAAAAGGCACTGCCAAGCCCGGATTTTCTACTTTCGTCTGATCACTGCTTTTCTCAGTCATCTTCCCTGTTTCCAGATCGTTTTCGATGGCATTGACCCTAAGGGGGCGCATTGGAAAGAGTTTCTCTACACTCAAACACTCTATCTTTTTGTGTTGTAGTCTCAATGAATCGGCACGATCATCGCAAAAATAGACCGTTGCACCAAATTCTTTTCAATATTTCATGCACTGCACGCGGCCATCGAATGGCTCACAACGAAGCTCCATGAAAAACACGTTTTTTCCAACTCGCGCCGACATCAACATGTTTGCATTCGATATTGACGGAACACTGCTGAACAGTGTTCACGAAGCGACCGATGCAACGTGCGAGGCCTTGCGAAAACTTGCCTCTGCTGGCATCCGAGTCGTACTCGCGACCGGGCGCAGATACCGTGATGCTCTTCCGCTGGCAGACATGTTTCAGATTGAACTACCACTGGTCACTGCATCAGGCGCTCTGGTGAAATCTCCTTGCGATCATTCCACCCGATTCATCGCCAAGTTTTCCGAAGGCGTACTCGAGGGACTTTTGTGCGCACTTATTTCGGAAGGACATGAGCCTATTGCCTACACAGACAGCTATCTCGAAGGGTTTGATTTTTACTGTCGATCGACTGATGTATCCCTCTGCAAGAAAAGTGGAGTAGAGGAGTACCTTCATCGCAATCGCTCGCTCGCTCGCGTATCTGATTCATTTGAAACAGTTCCACCCGCAGGCATCTTTGCAGGTTTTGCGATGGGCGATCGCGATGAAATGCTGCATCTTGAAAACATTTTGCGAAATCGGTGGCCTCACCATGTGTCCCTGCACACGATCCGCAGTCCGCGGTACCGAGACTGGATGTGCGAGTTTGCGCCAGCAGGCGTTACCAAGTGGTCGGCCGTCGTCGATGTGGCAAAGAGCGTCGGCATTGATCCTGCAACAATCTGTGCCGTGGGTGATGATACCAATGACATTCCGATGCTTCGTTGTGCTCGATTTGGTGTGGCAATGGGAAATGCTTCGATCGATGTACAAGCAGCGGCGAACTGGGTTGCCCCCTCACACGACGATGATGGCGTGGCAGATCTAGTCGATCGAATTCTAAGGGACTGAAGCAAAAGCTTCTTTCCTAGCCTGCGCCATTTGGCTGTTCGATAGTTTCTTCTCTCAAGATCCTTTCTCTCGACGGCGAGAGCGGGTTTGAGCCATCTCTGAAGATTCCCTACTATCCCGCTCCCGCTCTGCTGACATCCCGTAGAAAATGTCTCCCCAATCGGAATTCAATGCCTATGGACTGGAAAATCGCTCGACCCAATTGTCGCTGTGCCACAAGCGGTCGTTCGCTTCAACCGGGCGAGTCTTTTTATTCCGTACTGATTCGGGGCAGTGTGACAATTGAGCGACTTGATTATGCCGTCGATGCGTGGCAGGGGCCGCCGGAAAGATCTCTCGGATGGTGGCGTTCCCAGATGCCTGCGACTGAGGCACATGTGTCGACGCTTGCGCCGCCAGATGTTCTGTTGGACGCAATGGAGTCACTCGACTCGCAACCTAATCAACAGTCGCTGCGCTACACGCTTTCTCTTCTCTTGGTACGTCGTCGCGTGCTGCGCATTATGGAGTCTATTTCTGGGGAAGGTGCCAGTGGCGTACTCGTACTTTCGTGTCGTCGACGCGATTGTGAATACCGCGTCGTGATCACTCCTCCCTCACACGCAGAAGCCGAAGAACTTGAAACGAAGTTGGGTTCACTCATTTGGTCGGGGGCAGCAGCATAATCATGGCAGCCTCACATCAACCATCCGCTTCAATGCGATCCAGATCCGCAGGTGTGCTTTTTGCGTTCATCGTGTTGATGGTTGCATCCAGCGGAGCCACCTGCCCGCAGTATCTGCGCGGATATCAATATGGAACGATGCCTTTGCCTCGAGCGCTTCCATCCCACGCCACACTGTCTGACGTGATTACCGCAGTTCATGACAATACCGATCGTGTTCGATCCTACATGGCCCCTCAAGCGGTACTTACCGTTCAAGGAGTTCCTCGATTGTCCGCAGCCGTTGCATGTGAACCGCCCAGACGATTTCGACTTCGCGCTCAAACCGCCGTTACCGGAAACGAACTCGACATCGGAAGCAATGATGATCTTTTTTGGCTCTGGATTCGTCGTCATGAGCCGGCGGTAATGCTTTTTTGTCGCCACGATCAATATTTGGAATCCAGAGCCAGAGAGCTCCTTCCAATCAGACCCGAATGGATGCCGGAACTGCTCGGTTTGGTCCGCTTTATGCCTACGGATGCTCATGAGGGGCCTTTTCAACTGCCTGATGGTCGAATTGAAATTCGCAGTCGCATAGTTTCCCCCGAGGGAACGCTTTCTAAATCAACGGTGCTCGACGGAACGACCGGATTGGTACTCGAGCAGCATCTGTTCAGTCCAACAGGGGAACGGCTTGCGAGCGTGCGAACCACGCGGCACCGTTTCGATCCCACTTCGGGATCAGCGTTGCCCAGACTTGTCGAAGTCTCGTGGCCGGCTGCGAAGATCGATTTTCAACTCGATCTGTCAACTGTCACCACCAATATGCCTCCTCCAAACGAACCTGGCCAACTCTGGCAGATGCCCGCCTACGAAGGCTACCGACCAGTGGATCTCGCAAACGAGAATATCGAATCGCACATGCAGGCTCAGCCGTCGAGTGAGCCGCAGCGATAAACAACGTAGACAAACATTGAATCAAAGAGACTCAACTCCGAGCAGAACTTACCGGCGTGCACAAAACATTTTTTATCCGGCTCGCTGGGAAGAAGATCGCTTCATTTTTTCCCGCGCCTCTGTCAGAGCCGGACCAATCGATCCCAGCGGCAGACCTGTCAAACGACTGATCTCCCCGTAGCTTCTATGTTCTAAATGATGCAACCGCACAAGTTTTGCTTCGGATTCATTGAGAAAGGCCATCAGTGATTCAATGTGATCTCGCTGTTCAACAAGTATTGTTGCCTGCGTTTGCGGATCAACCATGTCAGTCACTTCTGTTTGGCGGGGCGTCCGACGCATGAATCTGTGAACCGTAACGCGACGAGCAATCACCGTGAGATACGTCGCGAGAGAACTGCGGCCCGCAAAGGATCGCAGCACAACTTTGTCATTTCGAACAAGTTCAAAGAGGATTTCAGCAACGGATTCTTCTTGCTCCATGGTCGACAGAGCAATGCCGCGACTGCGGGCCGTACGATCAACAACCCATGCAAAAAGCCGACCAAACCGACCGACAAATGTCTCCCAGGCCCCTGGAACATCCTTGAGACAACCCTGAAGGGTCTGCGCATCCTGTTCAGAAGTCTGATCGGGAAACGTCACATTGCACCCCTCGTGAGACAGAGCCTGAACTCCGACATAAAAAATACGTTCAAAACTTGGCCGCGACGGAAAAATCCTGACTGACACGCTCTTTTGATCGTACTCCCCGGAAGAGATCCGCTCCAACGCCAAATTACTCGCGTTGAGCTTTTTCGGCGTTCGCAGGCACCAAAGAGCTTCGTTGACAGGTTCTCTCGCGACTCCTACTATTCGCGCGTTGCGATGGACCCGATCGAGCGATCTGCGTCCAACTCGTACACAATCAGAAATCGCTGATTTTTTGCCCTTCGTTGAAGTACCCGGTTTTTTTGTACTTAAGGAGTTTCCTACCCATGACGCACGTCGTCGCTGAACCTTGTTTTGGATGCAAATACACTGATTGCGTGGTGGTCTGCCCCGTCGAATGCTTTTATGAAGGAGACAAGATCCTTTACATTCATCCGGATGAGTGCATTGATTGTGAAGCATGCGTCCCGGAATGCCCTGTTGAGGCAATTTTTCACGAAGACAATCTTCCCGCTGAGTGGAAGGACTTCACGGCGCTCAATGCTGAAATGGCAACTCAGTGTCCGGTGATCACTGAAAAAAAGGAACCTCTTTGCGGCGGAGAATGATTCGCACTTTTGCAGATCATCAGAAGCATTGATATTCATCGAAGATCAACGAGCCAGTAGGCATTGTCAACAAAACTTTTCCAACTCTCGTATTTTGGGTTGCCAAGCTTTACTGAGAGCAGAGGGCTTCTCTTCGGCTTGACTGGTTGTCGTACGAGTTGCATTCGCGCTTCGTGGGGAGTCCGCCCTCCTTTGCGAACATTGCAGCAGACACATGCGCAGACGATATTTTCCCAACTCGTTGTGCCGCTGCGACTTCTTGGAACTACGTGATCGAGAGAAAGTTCACTCGTGGGAAAATGCCTTCCGCAGTACTGGCACTGATTTCCATCTCTGGCAAACACGTTGCGGCGATTGAATCGCACTCCCTGTCTCGGCCCTCGATCACAAGAGATCAACCGAATCACTCGGGGAGCCTGAAGCTTAAACCCCACGCCGCGAATCCAGTCTTCTGAATCGTCTCTCTCACGAAACTCGGCCCACAGGGCTGATATCTCTCTCCACGAATCGAGTGAGTAAGCCGCGTATTGCCCCTCTTCAATGTGAACAACTTCTGCGAGTTGACGAAAAAGAAGCGTCATCGCTCGCCGAACATTCACAACGTGAACGGCCACAAACGATCGATTTAATACCAGCACGCTGGTGTTCAAGGGGCAGGGCAGTGAAATGGCACCGCAAGACATTGCGAGATTCCTCCACACACGATCCTTTATAGGAATTCCAAAGCAGTCTCTTCAGTCGAAGGTGCGCCATTTTTCAACAAACATCGATGGCAAATCGTGGCTTTTACAAAAAGAACCGCTAGATCGATGCCCCTGTCGATTTTTGACGTACCAAATAGAAAAAACTCTTTTAATTTTCAAAAAGAGTGTAGCCCGCTATCGCTCGGTGTACCAAATTGACATCGAAACAAAGACAGAATGAAGGGTCAAACGCATTGTTGATCCCTGCTGCTTATCTCCTGAAAGGATCGATATTTTGGCCAATCGTGAGTCCTCACAAAGTGTCCGTTCAAGGAATCAGGATGATCTCTTTTGACGACTGCACGCCGCGTGCCATGGATCGATAGAACTCAACCATTTCTCCACGGAACATCTGTTCATCACTTTTGCAACAGCTTTGAAAAGCCGTCCATACTTTGGAATCCGGGGAGTTCACGGCATCCTTGCCGAGTGCCACAGCGACACGAATATGTCTGTTTTACACCAAAATCAAGCTTTTTTCAGTGCCGCAACTGAGCTTTGCTCCCTTCATTCATGCGGATTATCACAAAAGATGTCGCATGAGGTTTGTTGCAGTCTCTTGCCGCAGCATTGCACTGCGAAATTTGATTCAAAAAAAGATCCCACAAGGTATTGGTTCGGGAGCAACACAAAAAGTTTTTTTCGTTCACCTTGCCTGATTGGAAAAACCCGGGCAGACTCGTGGAAGGCGGCGTGCGTATTGCATACGCTTTACGAAAAGAATATTTGTTTTCAATTTTTCATTTCATGCTCAACCATCCGCATGCGATGATTTTCAAAACAATGTTCTTCAATATTTGTTTTGGATATCGTGCAGAGGTTTTCCAAAAGTACCTCGAACATTTTCTCGAAGACAGAGCCAACCGACCCTGCCACAATACATCACAATTCACAATCCATAGGAGACTCCAAAGGTGATTCACTACTCGTGCGACATGTGCAAAAGACCAATCAACATCGATGCCGAGAATCGATATGTGGTAAAAATTGAAGTCGCTCAGGCCATCGAAGATTCTCAGGCGGTCGATGACAATACCACCGACGACATCGATCACCTCGAAGAAATCCAAGACTTGCTTCAGCAAATCGACGAGCACGACGGACTCCTTCTCGATGACGGCGTTGCTCGATCGCTCAAATGTGATCTGTGCGAAGAGTGCTGCAAACGATTTCTCAAAAATCCTCTCGGCTTAAAGCCCAGCAAGCAACTCAACTTCAGTAACAATTGATTCTTTGGATTGACAAAAACATTTATTGGGATTTTCCCATTGAAACCACCCGACTCTTCGAGAGTCGTATTCCTCCCCCAGTCTGTCGCAGAATGCGACCACTGCACGGGGTGGATTGAGTCGAACGCTCACTTCGGCCTACGATCAGTTTTCGAAGCGGAAGCGTTTTCGCGTGTGAGAGCTCTGCTGTTTGTGAATACAGCTACTGTTTTTCAATCAAGTGTTCCCGAGGAGTTGCACCATGTCCGGTCGATCATTGCGTATCGCGTCCATTCCCGGTGATGGAACAGGCCCTGAGGTGACCGCTGAAGCAATGAAAGTTTTAGCGGCTGTTTCAAAACTCGATGGCTTCGCATACGAAGTTGAAACACTCGACTGGGGTGGTGATCGCTATCTGCGTTCTGGAGAACTCATTCCCGAAGGAGGGCTCGAACTGCTTCGAACCAAAAGTGCGATATTCCTCGGGGCAATCGGCCATCCAGAGGTTGCGCCTGGGATTCTCGAAAAGGGTTTGCTTTTGGAACTCCGTTTCAAACTCGATCAATACATCAACTTGAGACCAGTCAAACTTCTTCCTGGTGTTGAAACACCTTTGGCAGGTCGTGGTCCTGCCGACATTGATTTTGTGGTGGTGCGAGAAAACACTGAAGATCTTTATTGCGGCGTCGGAGGTTTTCTCAAAAAAGGCACGCCAGATGAAGTCGCAGTTCAGCAAGCGATCTACACGAGAAAGGGCTGCGAGCGATGTATTCGCTGGGCATTCGATTTCACTCGCAAGAGAAATAGTCCTAAGAAAACCCTAACACTCGTTGCCAAGACCAACGTGCTCACCTTTGGCCACGACCTTTGGTGGCGAACATTTCAAGAAGTGGCGAAGGAATATCCTGACGTAAAAACAGATTACAATCACGTCGACGCCTGCTGTATGTGGATGGTAAAAAACCCCGATGCCTACGACGTTATCGTGACAACCAATATGTTTGGTGACATCATCACCGACTTGGCAGGAATTCTCCAAGGAGGCATGGGGGTTGCTGCTGGCGGCAATCTGAATCCTGATCCCGGTGGAGTGAGCATGTTTGAGCCGATGGGTGGCAGCGCTCCAAAATATAAAGGCACCAACCAAATCAACCCAGTTGCTGCAATCAACGCAATGGCAATGCTGCTCGAGCACACCGGACAGCCTGCCAGCGCCGCGAAAATCGATCGTGCCGTGGCGCAGGTGACAGGCACAAAAATGAAGAGCCAAGCTGCTGGAAAAATGGGGTACGGCACTCGCGAGATCGGAGATTTCGTAGTCGCCGCTCTTGATTCGGCCTCACACTGAGCCTTCTGTATCGAGCCTGATTCGACGTCCCTCGCGATGACTTTCGGCAGCCGCGTGAACGACTCGCATCGCTTGATGAGTGTCATCAAGACCACTGATTTGTCGAACGAGACTCGTCACGCTCCTGTGAAAGTGCAGAAGCATTTGCTCGTCAACGGGTCTTTCATGTTCGAGCGATTCCTGATGGCGGCCGACTGAATCAAACCACACCAGCGAACTTGGAAGATCGATAAAGGCGATTCCTTTTTCGCAGGCCACTTGAAGCGCCGCCGGTGGACGAAACGATACGGCTTCTTCCCATTGTTGAGGCATGTAGTAGCCGCAACTAATCTGCGCTGTGGCTCCGCTGCCTGGCGGTCCTTGCATTGAGAAATCAAGGCTCATCATGTGGTAATCATCCCCCACATTGTCTGCTGGCCCAGCATGACGTACGGCGATAACACTTGTGGGATTTGATCCAACCACATAACGGCACCAGTCGACAAGCTCCATCAGATCGCGGCTTTCACTGGTAGCGTCCCGGGGTGGACTGCTTGCCGCAGTGCGGCCTAGTGGCACACGACGGTGACAAAAAAGAAGTCTCGGTTGTCCCAGCCTCGTGGCAATGAGTTCCTTCAGACGCACCGTGGCCGGAGCGTGACGTCGAGGAAGCTCCGCCATGAATGCAATCCCCGAAGCTTCTACTCGCGCTCGCAAAACTCTTGTTTGTTCAACATCAACAGGAAGTGAAATTGCCGAATAGACCGCCTTGCCGACATCACAGGCAGCGAAGATCGGCTGCGCTGCGTACCACTGATCTGCCAGATACAAAATCGCGTCGATGTCGTCTCGCTGAATCAGCGCTCGGTAACCATCCACCGCGGTTACCGAAAGGTCGGCTGCTGCACGCGACGCGAGGTGAGCTACCTGTTCGCATACTCCCCGCACCTCAAATCGATCGGCAAGCGCCCGCAGCGCAGGTCGATAACGCGATTCCCACGTAGCTCCAAGACCAACGATACCCACGCGTAGTTTCATGCGTCTTGCTCACAATTCATCACTTGTTTTTTGCTTCCAGAGAGCTCCGTAGCAACGAGCCAATCATTGAGAGCGTTTACAGTCATTCTTTTTCTACACGCGGCGACTCATCGGAAGACGTGATTTCCGAAAGCATCCGTTCTTTTTGGAGCGCTTTGTCAGAAATATCTTTTCGACACCACGCGCCCTGCCATCGAATTTCTTTGACTGCGGTGTATGCCTGTAGTTTTGCAATTGCGAGAGATGCTCCCAGAGCTGTTACTGCAAGCACTCGACCACCGTCATTCTCCACGCGGCCATTGACCCGTCTCGTGGCAGCCTGAAATACCTCCACGCCAGGCACTCCAGCGGCCTTCTGGAGTCCACGGATTTCTAGTCCCTTTTGAACGTCTCCGGGATAGCCCTCCGAGGCCATGATGACCGTTACGCTCGATTCACTTTTCCACCGAGGTGGATCAATCTCTTCGAGTCGGCGATCAACGGCGGCGTCGAGCAATTCCAGAAGGCTCGATTCCAAACGAATCAGCATTGCTTCACATTCGGGATCGCCGAAGCGTGCATTAAATTCGAGCACCTTTGGCCCTTGCGCAGTGAGCATTAAACCGGCAAAGAGCACTCCATGAAATGGCACTTTTGAACGCTTCATGGCATGCACTGTGGGAACAAGGATCCGTGACTCAATTTCCGCAAGAGCGTCGGCATCCAAAAACGGAGTCGGGCAATAGGCCCCCATGCCACCTGTATTTGGGCCTTTGTCTTGATCGTACGCAGCTTTGTGATCCTGCAACGGAGGGAGCGTCACGATCGTTCGACCGTCGGTGATCGCCATGACACTCACTTCAATACCGTCAAGGCGTTCATCTACAAGCACTCCGAGTCGCCCTCGTTCAAACTGACCATCTGCCGAAAGTTTTTCGATAGCTTCAAGAGCGTCTCGCCGCCCATCGCACACAAAAACACCTTTGCCACCGGCCAGCCCATCAGCTTTGATCACCAGAGGCATATCCTCTCGCGACGTGACAAACTCTCGCACGCCTGATGCGGTACGAAACACTTGAAACATCGCGGTTGGCACGTCCGCGCGGTGCAATATTTTTTTGCAAAATATTTTGCTCCCTTCAATTTGCGCAGCCGCAGAGGTCGGCCCAAAGATGCGATGACCAGCCTTCGCGAAGACGTCTACGATACCAGCCACTAAAGGCGCTTCGGGACCGACAACCGTCAGGTCGATCGCATTGCGTCCTGCAAAGTCGACAAGGCCTGGAATATCCGATGCTTCAATCGGCACATTGGTACCAACCGAGGCCGTCCCAGCATTTCCAGGAGCGATGAAGACCTCGGCTTTGTCGCAAGAAAGTTTCCATGCAATCGCATGCTCGCGTCCACCACCACCAACAACGAGCACCCGTCTGCTGTTTCCGATCATTCTCACTCCGTATGTCGATTCACCACGCGGACCGGACGTGTGTGGTTCCGCTATGGTTTTCGAAAAGTTTTTGTCTTGTGAAGGGTCATTGTCATGCCACTGACCTCTTTCATCAAGATTCATCGATACATT
>Ga0194051_1000708_pt1 | contig 18596 bp, 13 predicted proteins | sample SepL2320m_MetaG_FD_161275 | JGI IMG/M metagenome (GOLD analysis project Ga0194051, IMG submission 161275) | Anoxic zone freshwater microbial communities from boreal shield lake in IISD Experimental Lakes Area, Ontario, Canada - Sep2016-L239-20m | ecosystem: Environmental > Aquatic > Freshwater >... | reverse complement strand
CATTACGCCGTCAAGTTCTGATCAGCGTTATCACTCGGAAAGGCTCTAGCCGCAGGATGCTCGCTCTTTCGGGCTCTCGACAACCGGAGTCGAGTTATCCACAGGCGGGTTTCAAGGGAAACCTCTCATTCTGTGGCCAGGGACAGGATCGAACTGTCGACCTTCCGATTTTCAGAGCCCCCAGGTGGTGTCGAAGGCTAGCGTCGTGTGACGTCTTCGCAGGTCAGAGGCTGTATCCGTGATCCTGGATGCCCACATATGTGGGCACGTATCGGACCGTTTGTGAGATTCTGTGAGAGGCCAACCGCCTCCGGGGCGGGTCGGGTCGGCTGTTGCTTGGGTTCGAGCGTGCCCGTCAGGGGTCTTCTCGGACCCAAGGGATCAGAGCCGCTTGGGTCCCGACATGGGCGCGCTTCCAGCGGAGCTCCCCGGGCAAGCACAACGAGCGACACCCGGCCTTCTCCGCGCCCCGTCGCGCTTCCTGGAGAAGCGGTGGGGCTAGTCCATCGGCGTGACCTTGTCCTCAATGAACGCGATCTCCTCAGGGTCGAGGCCGTACTTCGCGTAGAGCTGAGCGTCGATCTCCGGGGTCGACTTGGTCCAGTCGATGTCCGAGGTACTCGTGAAGTTCTGTGTCGGGACGTACTTCCACGCGCCTCGCGGATTGTGCTGCGTGATCTTCAGGACCCCCAACATCGTCCGGGCGAACTTGGACTTGAGGTACTTCAGGCACGCTAGGGCGTCGGCTTCGGAATCGAACGAGCCGATCGTGAGGAACGTCTGGGTGACAGCGACTCCTGGCTCGAGCACAGTCGGGTTGTTCAGCTGGACACCAAAGAAGTCCGTCGTCGAGCCCGATCCGTTTGCTGCCGGGACCGCAACTTTGTACTTCTTGAAGCTCTCCGGACCGGAGATGTAGTCGCTGCGGAGCCATCGGAATGCGCGCTTGTTCTTGATCACTCCAAGGACCCGCACATAGTCGTTTCCATCGCTGGGCTTCTCGTTGAAGTAGATGAACGAGAACAACTCAAAGGCGTTGGTGTTGACGAGGGCCGCGTTGCCATCGGGGCGCAGGGCGAGCGCCTGAGAATGGTCCTCGTACAACATGTCTGTGTAGCGGTACGAGCGTGAGCTAGTGATGCCAACAGATTCGATGAAGTCCGATCCCGACCCCAGAACCTTGTGCAGGATCGTATTGAGTTCGGGGTGCTTGGTGAAGAAGCCGATGGGTCCGACCTTGTGCTGCGAGTCGCGGTAGGTGACAGCGATCCCGCCCTTAATGGGGTCAGTAAGGCTCGGAAACAGACGGTTGGAGTCGGACTCGTAGTAGGCGACGGTCAGGTGCTCATCCGCCAACATCTTCTCGTTCCACGCCTTAGGCGTGAAGCCTGCGTTGAACAAGAAGCGTGCTGGCGTGATCAGCACAGCCTTGTCGCCGACCTCGTAGGCAGCGTCCATGAACAGGTGGTAGATCGGGGTGTCACGTGTGCCTCCCCCTTGTGCCTCTTCTTGGTAGGGAGGGTTACCGATAACCACGTCGAACCTCTTCGTCATGTCACGACTCTCCCAGCATCTCGGCGACAGTCCTGGTCCGGTCTTCCGGTGTCATGTGGGCGAGGTTGCCGACGCGGAAGTGCCCGGAGGCCTCGATCCATACCTTGCGTTCTTCGACGCCGCCAGAGACGGCCTCGACGGTGATTCGGTGCAGAATCTCGTTGTGACTCATCTCGTAGATCTGCGAGGTGAGGATGTGCCGAAGTCGCTCTTCCTGGTCTGGAATCACTCCGGCGAGACCGGTGTCCAGCCGGCGAACCAGCTCCATGAGGAAGAGCCCAGCCGTTGAGAACAGGTCGGCGAAGGTCCGGGTCGGATCGCTGAAGATGCTGGGGTTCTCCGCCTCCAGGATGTCCACCATCTTCGTCACGACGGCCTTCGGCGTGAACACTAGGGAAGTCTTCTGTTGCGGGACGTAGGCGAAGATGTCCTCGGTGAGCGCAGGGTTGAAATAGTCAGCGAGCTCTTGCTTCTTGTCGAGGAACTCCTGGATGGACTGATCGAAGACGGCTTCGTCGAACAGTCCAGGAATCAGGGTGACACTGCCGTCGTCCTCCATGACATCCTGACCATCGCGCAGGAGGCGGAACTCCGCCTCGCTGATGCCGGTGATCTCCTCGAATACGTCGTCCGGCGTGTAGTCGTCGAAGTTCGCAAGCCGAATGCCTCTGTCGCCGTAGGCCATGAGGAACATCGGGATGGTGCGCGCGAAGCCGCGAAGGTGGCTGCGCGCGTCGTCCATCGACTTGTCCGCCTGCTTCTGCACCTTCTTCGTCTCCTCGCGCGTGACGACCTCCGGGACGATCCTGTCCATCGTCTTCTCGACGATGGACAGGATGTTCGCCTGGAACGCTTGATCGGCCACGGCACGCTTGACCGCGACGGCCTGCACATCGGCTTCAGTCGCCGCCTCCTGAGCCTCGTCCTCGAGGTGCTGCTGGGCGATCTGGTGCTCCGTGTAGGCACGCTCCACATCGGTCTTCACCTTCGCTTCCAGCGCTTTGGTATCGCGCTCGACCTGCTTCGCGGTAAGCCCGTAGGACTCCTGTAGCTCCCCCCGCGTCGCACGCGCTTGTTCGGTGATGGCTTCTGCAATCTTTGCCGCCGCGACGCGAGCCGGCGTACTCGCGTCGACGGGCGGAACCGATTCAGTCGTCCAAACGGGCTTACCGAACGCGGCGACTTTCGGATTGATGATGGTCTCGACATCGACTTTGACGTTTCCATCGATGTCGGTAGTGGGCGGCGGGTGGGGCAGATCCAGCGGCTGTCCAGTCGTGACCTTGCCCTGCTTGGCGGTTGGCAGCTTGTCGAGAATCTCCTTGACGTGCTCGGAGTAGCGGAAGATTCCAGCGACGTTCGCGAACAGGAGGTTTGAGAGGAACCCCCGCCGCACGACCTCTCGCGCCTTGAAGACCTGCGGGAACGTCAAGACTTGAGTGGCGTCGAGCTCCATCATCCGGCCCTCGGAGTCTTCACCGAGGACGGGGAAGAAGTTCAGTAGCCGCCGGATGTTCTCCTGCCGTTGGCCACTGTCAACCGGTGGGTTCGGGGCCAAGTTGTTAGCGAACGCATCGAAGATGGTCAGTGTGCGCTCGGGAGCAAAGTCGAAGATGTAGGAGTTCTGCTTCTGAAACACCGCATTGTCATTGCGGATGAACGTGTGCGGGTTCTGTGCCCGGAATGCCGCCTGCATGTACAGCGCGGGTGAGGAGATGTTGGACAACATAACGACGGCTGTCCACTCGGGGACCGTCACGCCCGTTGTGAGCTGCCCGACCGAGAGCGTGATCGTCTTCCCGCCGGCAGCCTCGGCGTTCTTGATCGCCTCCCTCACCTTCTCCAGAGACCTGCCTGAGATGGCTACATCGTCGCCGGCCTCATCGAGACCGTCGTCGCCACCGGACCGGCCGTCGCCTGCCGCCAGGACGATCGTGTAGGCCTTGAAGACCTCGTGCCTCTTCAGTAGCCGCTCGAGCGCACCGGCGGATCGACCTCTCACGGGACCCATCGCGCTCGCCAGGCCCTGCCGTGACAGCGACAGTCGGTGGCGCAGCGCACCGGCTGTGATCTGCTCCGGTGAGAGGTGCAGCAGGGCGGAGGCCCGCTGGCGCCACCATGACATGAGGTCGGTCAGACGCCGCGCCGTCTTGGCCGGGCGCACCTGTCGCGTGATCCGCTGCCGCAGCTGCGTGGTCTCCACCCGGCTGGGTCCACGCCCGCGAGTGGCCTTGAAGTCCGCTACTGCCGCGACCATCGCGGCGTCGACCTGCGCTGACCGTGTCGAGAACTCGGCCAACAGCCGGTCGGGCAGCCCGGCCAGCTCGAAGGCCGGCGTACGACGTGGTCCTCTGTCGCGGTGCTCCCACGCCACGGGCAGCACTCGCGCAAGGTGGTCGGCGAACAGGTTGTCGTAGACCTCGCTGATCGCGACCACGGCGTGATGCAGGGCCCGTGAGTCCAGCGTCCGCCACTTCCCATCCAGGCCCTGCACCCGGTTCGCAATGACGACGTGCGTGTGCAGGTTCGGGTCCCCGGTGCGGGTGTCCCAGTGGTCGAACAGCGCCGCGACCATCCCCCGCGTCGGGACCTGCGCGCACGAGCGAGCCCCAACCCGGGTGAACACCGCACGCGACTCCACGAACGACAACACGTCCCGTACGGCCGCGTGATGAGCGTCGAGCACCGCCTGCTGCGTCACGGGATCGGCGAGCGCCCACAGCACCGAGGCGGACTTCGGTGCGGTGAAGGTCATGTCGAACCCGGCCACCGCGACACGTGGTCGCCGGGCGGACTCGACACGCTCGATTGCCGCGACTGCCGTCTCCCGCTCCGCGCCACGAAGCCCTTCCGGCAGGAGCGCGACGGCGTCCGCGACACGTTGAGCCCGGGTCCGGTACGTCGGATAGGCGCGCCCCAGCGGCCGATCAGTCACGGGGTCGTGCCCTGAACCGAACACCCGGGCCATGGCCCCCTCGGTCACCGTCGATCCAACCGTGACGTCACCGGTGGACAGGCCGAGACCGGCCAGGCCGGTACCAAACCAGGTGCCCGGCGGGTATCCCGACTCTGCGTAGTAGGCGGTGAGCTCGGTGCCGGCCTCTCGGGACGCGTCGCCACACGCGGTGTGACGCAACAGGTACTGATAGCCGGCACCTGCAGACAGCCGCGCCAACGACATCACCGCGCACCGCCACCGGCGGCGTTGCTCGCATGAACATCCACACCTATAGGTGTGCGCGAACTACCCCGAAACGCGAGCTACAGCGCGACCGAACTCCGCAGGAGCCAGACGAGTCTGCGCTGTGGGTCGATGTAGGCGTGCGGCAACCGATGGACCGTGGGATCTGCGCCGCGAGTCACGATGGGTTCGGGCGAACCGTGGTCGACGACGACCATTTCGGTCGAGTTCCAACAGCGTCGGCAACCTGTGGCGACATCGCGACTCGAACCCCAATCGCTGACGATCAGGATTGCGATGGGTGGCATTACGAGGTGCTGTGGCCACGCAAACGTGAACGTTAAAGCATCAGTCCCGGGCAACGCCGGAAGCGGAGCTGGGGAGGTGGCGGCATGCCGACTCTTCGCTTCGGCTTGCATCGACGGCGCACGTTCGCCGCGTCGGCTGTTCGGTTGTTGACCCGCCTATGCGGACCGTTGCCTGACGGTGCCCGCCCGCCAGTGGGTTAGGGATGATGCCTAGTGATGCCGTCGGCAGTCTGGCGAACGGGATGACGTTCAGCAAAGGCGACGGACTCAACCCGCCGGAGGTCGGCCACGACTATGGCCTGCCGACCGACACCGGATTCGACCGGATCCATGTTCTCCGTATCGAGCGACGAAGCAGTCCGGTTACGAGTCGCTGGTGGCCGAGCAAGACCTCGTACGTCGCGGTCGTGTCGCGCGACACGCCGGGTGAATCGTCCACACCATTCGAGCTACAGCAAGAGGTCGTTCTTCGGATCTCTCCGGGCGGTCTGAAGCCCTGGACGTGGTGTCAACAAGCTCAGGAGCTGCTCAGAGAGCTCCAAGTCGACCGTTCGGCTTCTACCCAGCGCGTGGGTACGTGTTGGCCGTTGACCCAGGACCAGGTGGATCGGCTCAGGGAACTCGTCTTAGAGAGTCACCGACCCGGAGGCGATGTCCCTCGAAGCACCCGATTGCTTCTGAGTGGGCACAAGCTATTCCGGACACGGAGTCGCCTGTACCAGGCCGACCTCGAGTACCTGCTGGACTCTCGGGCAGGGTAATCGGGCGTCATCGCGGGGCGACCGCTAGTGCGTGGCCGCCCCGCGACGAAGCTCAGTTCCAGGGGATGACGGGGAGGTCCCTTGGAGCGCGAACGGTCAACAGCTCCGCACCGTCCTCGCGGATCACGATGTTCTCTTCGTGAACCATCATGCGACCGGGCGCGAACTCCATTCCGGGCTCGATCGTCAACACCGTCCCGGGGAGGAGCACGGTCGTGTCTCCGGGCATGTTGCTGGGGGGCTCAGTAAGCTGCAGACCAAGGCCATGGCCGAGGCGACCGACGTTGTTCCCTAGCGATCCGCCCGCCGTGAGGACGAGGTCCATCGCCTTCCAAACTTCCTCGACTGTCGCACCAGGCGTAGCAGCGGCGATCCCTGCCTCGGTAGCGTCCCAGACCACCTGGTGTGCGCGAGCGACCTCGGCGGTCGGGCTCCCGAACGCCCAGTTCCTGTCGAAGTCGCAGAAGTAGCCGTCGTAGGTCGTGCCAGTATCGATGATCAGTACGTCGCCCTCGATGATCTCTCGGTCAGTGGGGCCCATGACGATGTTGTCGTAGCCGCCTGGACCAGCGACGCCGATGAGGTATGGGCTGGTGTCGGCTCCCCGGGCGATGACATCACGGCGGTACTTCTGTACGACGTCTCGCTCGGTGTCCCCTCGCCGGTAGAGATTTGGAACTTCCGCGTACGACGCGGATGCGACCGAGCACACGAAGCGGATCCGGTCGATCTCGAGCTCGGACTTGACATGGCGACATCCGCGGACAACCGAGGTCCCGTCCACAACGTCGACGCCCGACCTCGCGCGGACGGCCTCTAGATCGTTGAGGGGCATTCGAAGTGACAGCTCGCGACCCAGTTCGGCGCCGACTCGCCCGCCACTACCAGCAACCTCCCGAAGGGTTTCCGACAGGAGTGTGACGCCATCGTCATCTGGTCGCGGAGCCGGCCATGTCCGGATGTCCTCCACCCAGGTCACAGCCATCCCCGGCGCACCGATCTCGGGGATCACCGCAATCGGACCGCTTCCGCTGACAGGCAGCACGACATACCACGGTCGAGTGGGGCTCTCCCAGAACTGGGAGTCGAAGCCGGTGAAGTACCGGATCTGCTGTGGCGTTGTGACGAGGAGTGCGTCAAGTCTTGCCTCAACCATGAACTGCTGGGCGCGTTGGAAGCGATCGACGAACTCCGCCCGAGGGAAGCCACGGGCCGGCGGTGCCGGCTGACTACTCACGGAATGCTCCTTCTGGTCGAGAGTCGGCATCGGTTGCCGGGTCCGAACGACGATCGAGGAATCCCTCCCGGAGCACAAAGGCGACCATGGACCTGCGCTGATTCTGTGGCCAGGGACAGGATCGAACTGTCGACCTTCCGATTTTCAGTCGGACGCTCGTACCAACTGAGCTACCTGGCCGTTCGTGCTGGGTGAGCATATCGGAGCGGTGGCTACTGCCCCAACATCGGGCCGCACGTGCCTTCATCGCGACCACTCAACCGAGTGTGCCGTGGTGGGCACTAGGGCCGATCACCGCGACCTATCGGCTGGCCTTGCAACGTGCATCCCACTTCGTAGCGCCCTACTAAGTGCTCCTACGTACTGTGCGACCCCGACCGGGCTCGAACCGGCGACCTCCGCCGTGACAGGGCGGCGCGCTAACCAACTGCGCTACGGGGCCTCGTAGCTCAGCCGAAACCGAGCCTTGAGTCGTGCTGTACCCCCAACGGGATTCGAACCCGTGCTACCGCCGTGAAAGGGCGGCGTCCTGGGCCACTAGACGATGGGGGCCTGGTACAGACCTCCGACGTCACCTGTCAGGGGACGCGGAGAGCATACGTGACTATCCGGGTAGAGGCCAAAACGGACGACCACTCGAACGGTGCCCCAGGAGCCTATCGGCTCGGGCACTATGGGTGCATGCTCGAGGTACCGTTTGCCGATTTCGAGGATCTTGTGGCCGCCGCACTGGATGAGATTCCCGATCAACTCGCCCGCCTTGTCGACAACGTCGTCATCGTGGTCGAGGACGACGTACCGCATGGTGATCGGCCGCTTCTCGGGCTGTACGAGGGGATTCCGCTCACTCAGCGAGGTAATTACTACGCGGGTGTCATGCCCGACCGGATTACCTTGTACCGCAAGCAAATTCTGGCGATCTGCGACACGACAGAAGACGTGATCGATGAGGTGCACATCACCGTTGTGCACGAGATCGCACACCACTTCGGCATCGACGATGAACGTTTGCACGAACTCGGCTACGGCTGAGCCGACTGAGCCGACTGAGCTGGAAGTCGTAAGCAGCGGCTGATCATGTGTGGCTGGACGCTACTCGCCGGATTGATTCGACGGCTGATCGGTGGCGTCAAAATACGGCCGGACGGGTGATGCATCTTCGGGCAGCAGGAAGCCCCACTCCAAAGCGAGGCTGTCGCCGATGCCTGTACCGGGCCGGTAGCTGGGCGTCGCTGGGGTGAGCTCACCGCTGGTGAACTCGATCGTGGACTTATCGACCGCGCCGGCCCACTCGCTGCCGTTGTCGACCCACGACGGTGCTTCTTCGGACGACGGTGCTTCTTCGGACGACGGTGCTTCTTCGGACGACAATGGCTCTTGCGGCCGCGTTAGCCCCTCGCTCGCTGCGACCTCAATGGCAGGAGCGCCGGGTGCTGCTGAGGATGGCATGAGCCCGGTCCAGGACGCTGGCCCCGCCAAGGCGCCCTCGTCCAGCGAGACTGTGTTCGCGTACACCTCGAGTGGATACGGCTTGCCAAACAGGTCTCCCTGCGCCGCTGCGACACCGATGCGGCGAGCCTGCTCAAGGAGTTCGGGGGTGTCGACGCCAGCGGCAATCGTGACGATCCGCACGGCGTTCGCGGCTGCGACCATGCCTCGAACTAGGTCCTCGTAGTCGGGTGAATTCAACGTGTCGAGAAGTACCTCGGGGTCAAGGGTGACCGACGTGGCCGGGAGCCTGCGCAGTAAGCCCATGGAAAGCAGCTCGGTCGTGTAATGCGTGACGCCCAGTGCGATCGGGCCTTCGGCAATCAGGTCGCTGAGCCGGCGCTGGATACGACTCGGCTTACCTACTCGATCGACTTCGCTTTCGGCCAGCGCGAGGATCAAAAGTGGTGCCGGGCGACTGGCGTGCTCACCATCGAGCCCGTTCAACGCAGCGGCAGCAGCCTTTGCTGTGCCTGGCTCAAGAGCATTGCGTGATGTGGGAACCCACATGCTCAGTTCGTGGGCTCGAGCGGGTGCGACGTGGCGTACGTCTTGCACAGCCTGATCGAGCAGCCAGTGCACGACCGTGGTTGCCGTTGGCTCGTCGAGTGCCGCCCGAATCTCAGCTGACGGAACGACTTCCTGGCCTCGACGCCAGTGAAGTACCGCCTCGAACCCGGCCACTGAATTCGTCGCCAGTGTGACCACTGGCCGGTAGTGCACGCGCAATTCGCCCCGAAGGTGGGCGCTGGCTAGGTCGAGCATCGGAGCCGGCGCTTCTCCACTCGGCTTCGCGAGGACGACTCGGCCGCCACCTAGCGCCTTGGCGTCAAACATGGCGGCGTCAGCAAGTCTTTCTAGGTCGGCCGCCGAGTGATCCCCGGGGACGTAGAGCACAAGGCCGAGGCTGGCGCTGATAGGCACGTATTGATCGCCGATGGTCACCGGCTCACGGAGCACTGTGATCATTCGCTCTGCGAGACTGACCGCCGTTTCGGCATCGCCTACGTCCTCGCACAGGATCAGGAACTCATCGCCGCCTCGGTGCGCGACAAGGTCGGAGGTACGGAAGGTAAGCCGGAGCCGGTTGGCTGTGGTCCTGATGAGTTCGTCGCCTGCTTGATGACCGAGGGTGTCGTTCATCGTCTTGAGGCCATCGAGGTCGAGGAACATTACGGCGAGTTGGGTGCCAGCGCGCCGGGCTCGGGGTAGCGCGTGTGACAGCGCGGTCGAGAAGAACTCGCGGTTGGGGAGCCCAGAGAGTGCGTTGTGCAGTGCGGCATGACGAAGTTGGTCTTCGGCTGCCTTGGCTGAGGTGATGTCCTCGAGAGTGATCAGCGTGTGCGGCTCGTCGTTGTACTCGATGTCTCGTGAACGAAGGCGCACCCAGGCCGTCGTGCCGTTTACCCGGGTGATTTGCCGTTCCTTGCCGTGCACGAACCCACCGTCGGTCCGGCTCAGGTCGCGAAGGGCTCCGTCTGTCGGGCTCTCTGTGCCGAGGATCGTGTCGATGGTGGTGGTGAGGACATCGTCACGCGACATCCCTACTGCGAGACAGAATGCGTCATTGACGGCCGAGAAGTCGCCATGCCGGTTGACCACGCTGAGACCTACTGGGCTCGAGTAGAAGACAACTCGCAAGGCACGCTCACTGCGCCCAAGTCGCTGCAGTTCCTCAACTCGTTCGTGTTGATCGTGGATCACCATGATCACTTCGCCAACAGCACCGGCTGAGGTGTACGAGAAGGCGCTGGCGCGCAAATCGCGCCACAACCATGCGCCATCGATCATCAGCCGAACTTCGAAATGGCGTACCTCGTCGGAACCAAGACTCACCAGTTCGTCGACCCACCGACGCAGTTCTAACTCATCCGCGAGGTGGACGTCGAGGTCATTGAGTGAGGAACCCACATGCAGGTTCTCAGCGACAGCGGGAGATACAGCGGCTCCGCCGTGCACTGCACTGATCAGTCGGGTGGCAAGGTCGCACACGATGAGGATGTCAGGCGAGCTAGCCAGGATCCGTAAGGCTTCGTCGTTGTCGAACTGTTGCTCATCGGGCTGCATATTGCTGCCGGTGGGCTCCGATGCGCCGCGCTGCCTTGTCGGGATCTGCGGGGGCGGTTGAGTAATTCCGGGCCGTGCTGGCATAAGCGGACCGCTTGCGCGCTTGGCGCTTGTCGGTTCGGCGCCTAGTGCGGTAGGGGTACGTGAGGCATCGCGAAGATCGACGTTGAGCACACCGAATTCAGATTCCGGCTCTGGGTCAAGCCGCGCGGAGGTCTTCCCTGTGCTGCTCGTGCTTGATGCGCGGCTTAGGTCACTTGCGCTAGCCAGCGGCAGTGATCGGAGTGCGGGAGCCGATCGGCTGCCACGGGTGGGGTCTGCGCCAAATTGCCCTTGCGACGACCGCTCCGAATCCGCTGCCTCTGCTCGGCCGCCGTCCAGCCTCCGAGCCGAGCCTCGGGTCGGCGGAGTCTCGCGCTCTGCGTCGCTGTCTGCTGCATCGTCTTGATAAACCCCCACGACACCGGGGCCCAGCGGACGAAAAGCCAGGGTGCGGCTGGAGTTGCCTGATTGGGCGAGGCGAAATCTCAGCTGGACTTCTGGTGTGTCCGATGCGAGCCAGTAGGCCGCCCGTAGGCGTGGAATATCGTCGGGATGCACCCCTCGGGCGACGTCGTCGATGGACCGGACTTCGTCGATGCGAGGTCGACCGTGGAGTTCGTAGGTGAGGTCAGACCACGCGACTGCTCCGTCATAAGTGACGGTAATCAGACCGACGCCAAGTGATTCGGCCGCCGCCACTAGGACATGGTCGACATAGCCGCGCGCGCTAAAGAGCGCGGCGACGATGTCCCATTCGCCGGCAGCGCGGCTCGTCATGGGGTTGATTGTGCCGATCCTCGCGCTCCTCGGCACCCCTTCTACGTGCCTATTCGACTTTCTGGGGGACGCATGGCCCGAATCGTGAGCGCAGCGTGAGGTAACGGGCTTGGCGAACGCTTCAGGAGGCGTGGGTGACGTTGGTGGGAAGGGCCAGAAGCCGACCCGAAAGCGTCGCGGCCAGTGCGTGGAAATTCGTCAGATCAGCGGCGGTAAACGAATTGCCGCCCCCGTGATTGAAGTACAGGGCGACCAACACCCGGCCCTGCACCTGCCAGACGGAGAGAACTTCTGCCACGGCTCCGGAATCAATATCGGTGAGGGTCACGGCGATCGTCAACCGATGAGCCGGCGAGGTCAGGCCGCTGGCGTCGAGGGTGTCGGTGGGCCGTTGAGTGACATGCACAGAGTGCGTGCCGAAAGTAACGGGAGCCTGCGGATCGCAAGTCAGCTCAGCGGCTCGCAGTTCCGTGAGTGCTAGCTCTGCGGCGGCGGGAGTCTCGTACATGACTGCTTCGGTCATGACCCCCATCGGTGCTGCCGTGGGGTCGATGAGCACCACCTGGCGTCGCGCGGTGCGCTGTGTCTCGCTCGGGTAGGTGGCATTGCAGAAGTCGAGCGTGGGCGAGGACAGGGAGTCGCCGTTGTCGATGAGCTGCACCTTGTAGCCCGTCGCGAAGTCTGACTCGACCATTCCAAGGGCGCCCAGTACCTCTTGGTCTGCACCCGAAGGAGCACTTCCGACTGTCGGGTTAGCGCTCGGATCCGGGCTGGCTGCGATGGATGGGATAGCGGTCGAGGCGACAACCGGGCCGAGCCCTTGCGGCCCGTAGCCGGTGACGAATAGTCCAGCGCGCCAGGTGTTCTCAAGCGCCAACGGTGTGGGAGGCGCAACTACCGCTTGTTGCCCTCCGCAGGCCGTTAGGCCGGCCGACGTGGCAATCACGACCGCGAGCAGCCCCGAGGCGGTACGTCGCCGTGGCCCGCTCAGGGCTGGGGACGTCGAGATGGGCATGAGGGCAGTATTCCCTGAACTGGCCGTTGACGATATTCACGGGCTGGCGATCACCCGGATGCCCTTCCCTGCCAAACCGGGATTTGTGGCGCACACTGATGATGTGACCGCAGCCATGGACCGTGGACGTGAACAGGGTGTTGATTTCACCCGTCAGTTCACGGACTTCCGGCCGTCGGTTGCTAGCCAGTTGCGGGAGAACCTGTCGGTATTGCGCTATGCGGGCGCATTGCTTCCACGGCCATTTTCTTCAGTGGCTCTTGATCCAGATCGAGTCCCCGTGCTGTTGGTTCCCGGGTTTCTTTCAGGCGACTTCGCCATGGCTCCCATGAGCGATGCATTGCGCCGCGTCGGCCACTGGACCTCACCATCGGGCATCGCACCCAACATTGGCTGCACGCGGGTACTTGCTGATCTCCTCGAGGGCACGCTTGTCGCTGCCGCGCAGACCACGGGTCGACGAGTGGCGATCGTCGGCTGGAGCCGCGGGGGCACGCTCGGGAAAATCATCGCTATTCGCCGGCCCGAACTTGTGTCTGCCCTCATCACTCTCGGTACTCCGAACACTGACCCCCTCGCGATAAACCCAACCCTTGCTCTCCAACTTCAGGTGCTTACTCGTCTTACGGCACTCGGGGTCCCAGGGCTGCTCGGCGATGACTGCCTCAATGGTGATTGCGCCGCACAGGTGCTCGAATGGCTCGACGCGGACTTCCCGAAAGACGTCTCGTACGTCTCGGCCTTCTCGATGACCGATGCCGTCATCGACTGGCGTGCTTGCCTCGACCCAGCCGCGCGGCACGTGGAGGTTGAGTCCTCGCACATGGCAATGGGAGCTGAGCCGGCGGTCATTGATCTTGTTCGCTCACTGCTCATCGATATCGCACCCGAGGCAGTCACGCTCTAGGCACGTCAGCGATCTAAGGTGGGCACCATCCGCCTTATGCACCAGTGGGAGTTGTCGTTCATGGCTAGTTCGGATTCGGGGCCGGCCGCAGGCGATCCCCAGCAGGCTGCCGAGCCGATCGGGCCGCCCAGTGGTGTGGTGGTTCCGCGCTTCGCCGGCCCAGAGACCTTCGCTCGGCTGCCCCGGCTCGATCAGGTGGACCGAGCTGGCGTTGCCATTCTCGGTGTTCCGTTTGACGCTGGGGTGTCGTACCGGCCAGGGGCGCGGTTCGGACCGAGCGGGATCCGGGCGGGCTCGAAGCTGCTACGTCCGTATCACCCCGAACTCGACGTGGATCCCTGGGGAATTGCCCAAGTTGCTGACGCCGGTGACATCGCGCCTAATCCGTTCGACCTGCTTGCCGCAGTCGGACAGGTTGAGGTGGCTGCCCGTCAGGTGCTGCAGAACGCGGATCGCCTGATCACAATTGGTGGCGACCACACGATTGCCCTGCCGCTGCTCCGGGTGATGGCCGAACGGCACGGCCCGATTGCCCTCGTGCACTTCGATGCCCACCTCGACACGTGGCACACCTACTTTGGTGCCCCCTATACCCATGGCACCCCGTTCCGGCGGGCCTCAGAAGAGGGCGTGCTCGATCTTGATGTCTCGTCGCATGTCGGGATTCGTGGGCCGATCTACGACCGCAAGGATCTGGTCGAAGATCGAGCGTTGGGCTTCGCAATCGTCAGCACGATGGAGGTCGCTCGTCGCGGCGTCGACGAGGCAATCGATCGTGTTCGCAGCCGCGTGGGTGATCGTCCTGTCTACATTTCAATCGATATCGACGTTCTTGATCCGGCGCACGCACCCGGCACTGGAACACCAGAGCCCGGCGGACTGACTTTCCGTGAGACCCAACAGATTCTGCGTGGTCTCACTGATCTGAATCTGGTGGGCGCCGATGTGGTTGAAGTCGCGCCCGCCTATGACCACGCAGAGCTCACCACCATTGCGGCTGCGAATCTGGTCTACGAACTGCTTGGTCTGATGGCGCTTGAGTCAAGGAAATCTGGAGAATCCGCGTGACCTCGGGTGCGATTGTTGCGACCGCGAGATCCATTGCGGCAGGAGAGGTTACGGCCGAAGCTGCGGTGCGCGAGTGCCTGCGTCGCATTGACGAGCGCGATGGTGCTCTGCATTCAGTCGTCGCACTTCGCGCGGAGGAGGCGCTGCACGAGGCACGAGAGCTCGATGTCGCACTCGATCGCGACGGCGTAGTGCGCGGACCACTTCATGGTGTGCCGGTGCTCGTGAAGGATCTCGAAGATGTCGAAGGAATGCCGACCCGAAAGGGATCGCGGCTCTTCGCTGATGCCCCGCCTGCTACCGAGGACGAGACCATTCCGGCCCGACTCCGGGCGGCGGGTGCGGTGATCGTCGGTAAGACCAATTTGCCTGAGTTCGCTACCGAGGGTTTCTCCGACAACCTGCTCGATGGACCCACCCATAACCCGTGGGATCTGCGGATGTCTCCAGGCGGATCCAGCGGTGGCGCTGGTGCGGCTTTGGCCGCTGGCATCGTCCCCATCGCGACCGCCACCGACGGCGGTGGCTCGGTACGGATTCCTGCTGGCCTGTGTGGCCTGCTCGGACTCAAGCCAACCTTCGGCGCGGTCGGCCGTTGGCCGGCCGCCGATTGGCTTGACCTCACTACTTATGGGCCACTGGCGACAACCACTGAGGACCTTGCGCTGCTGTTCTCGCTGATGACCGGCCGTGTCGACGGCGACCCGTCGTCGACCCCTGCACTCCAGTTCGGTACCGACCAGCGCTGCACTCGCGTCATCGTGGCCGAGCGCACCTCGCCGTGGGGGCCGTTGCCTGATCCAGTAGGGCCGGCTTTTCTTGATGCGGCGCAACGCTTCGCGGCGATGCTCGACCTCGAGGCTGAGGTGATCGACGGTGGTCAACTCTTCGTTGATATCGGCGATCCTGACGTCGACTGGTTCACACTCGCCACGGCCGAGCATGCAGCGGCTATTGGTCGCGATGTTGTGCAGGCTCGACTCAGTGAGATGCATCCGGCTGCCGCCGGTTTCATGGAGCAAGGGTTGTCGGTCACTATCGACGACTATCTAGCCTCGCGTCGTCGTCGACCGGCATACACGCGAATCATGGATCGCTTGCTCGGCTCTGACACCGTGCTTCTCACGCCGATTCTCGGGGTCGAAGGACTCCTTGCTGATGGCCGACTCCTTGGCACCGAGGAGGTCGAGATGCTCGCTCCAGACGTGTACTCGACTCCGATGCAAAACATCACCGGCCACCCGGCAATGTCACTGCCAGCCGGCTGCTATCCCAGTGGTTTTCCATTCGGGCTGCAGGTCACTGCTCCTCGCTGGCGCGATGATCTGCTCTTCGATTTGGCTGCGAAGTGGGAAGTCGCCTACCCATGGCCGCGAACGGCACCTGGGTATGACGAATTCTCAGTACCACGCGCGTAACCAACCGTATTCTGAAGGCTGTAGAACGCGAAAGAGCTTTACTAACAAGCATTGTGGCGCTCTGGAGGTAAGCCGATGAAGGCTGTGGTCTTGCGCGACCCGTCCGCCCGGGTCAGGGTCGAGGAGGTTGAGCTCGCTCCCCCTGGGCGAGACGAAGTGCTCGTCGAGATAGCTGCCGCGGGGGTGTGTCACACCGACCTACACCTGGTTCGTGGCGATTGGCCGCACCCATTGCCAGTGATCCTCGGACACGAGGGCTCGGGCAGGATCCTCGAGGTTGGCGCGGCTGTTGAGGGGCTCGCAGTTGGCGACCACGTAGTGCTGTCATGGGTTGCACCCTGCGGTGTGTGTCGGTACTGCTTGGCGGGGCGGGAAGCGCGTTGTTCGACGTGGGGATCAACCATCGCGGCAAGCGGCACATTGGCGGACGGCACGTCGCGGATGTCGATCGGTGGCGAACAGGCCTTTCACTACTTGGGTGTCTCGTCGTTCGCAGAGCGCGCGGTGCTGCCTGCCAGTGGCGTGATCAAGGTGCGTAGCGATGCACCGCTCGAAGACATTGCTCTCGTCGGTTGCGCGGTTGCTACCGGTGTTGGTGCGGTGCTCAACACTGCGGCGGTCGAGCCAGGCAGCACCGTGGCCGTTATCGGTTGCGGCGGAGTGGGTTTGAGCATTATCCAAGGCGCAGTTTTGGCTGGTGCTTCACGCATTATCGCTGTCGACGTGGTGGGCACGAAGTTGGACGTTGCCCGCACCTTAGGCGCCACCGACGTCGTGCTTGCTGGTCGCGGCGATGCCGCCAAACTTCTGTTGGATCTGCTCGTCGATGGTGTCGACTACGCGTTCGATGCAATCGGACATGTCAGTACCACGGAGGCAGCGATCGACATGCTTGGCATCGGTGGCGCGGCCGTGGTGGTTGGCCTGCCAGCCACTGGTAGCTCGGCCAAGTTCGACCCGTTGGCTCTTGCCGAGGCTGAGCGCAGAATCCTAGGTTGCAACTACGGCAGCATCCGGCCGCATCGTGACATCCCGCACCTTGTTGATCTTGTGATGGAGGGCCGGTTGCGCCTCGACTCGTTGGTGTCGTCGCGACGCTCACTTGAAGATGCGGCCGATGCGTTAGACGTACTCGCCACTGGAAGTAGTTTGCGGACCTTGCTCATCCCCTGAACAGCGTCTCGCGTACCAGTGTCAACGAGAGTTATCCACGAATGTTTTACACAGGGGTGTGCACGAACTGGATCTTGAGCACGCGCAGGTGTGGACGAGGCTGTGCACTGAGGTGTGGACGAAAATACTTCGCTGAAAGTACTTGCGGGACTTGAGCAATCGGGGCTAGACATCTCCTACGTCCTCGTGGACGACGAAGGAACTGCGGTAACGCAGTGGCAGCGTCGGAAGCAGGAGGGCTCGAGCGGAGAACGGGAACCATTCCGGAGAAGGAAACTTCGACGGGCGCGCGTGTCGGCGCGGCGGATCACGAGAACCAATCGGGCGGTCAACTACACGAAGGTCGCTTGGTTCGCCAGGTGATGTGAGTGTGGCCGCAGCGGCACTTGCGGGTCGTATCTCTTCTGGGTTTACCCAGATGGGGTGCGTCGACCACAATGAAGAGGCCCCTCGAACTCATACTTCGAGGGGCCTCTTCCCATTGTTCCAGAACTCCCGCAGTGAATCGCGATACGGCGCGCCGCGAGGTTGCGTAGCAGGTGCCTTCGCCGGGGCGCCTCGTTGCGGGCGTCGTGATTTGGCACCTTGGTAAATCCGAAAACTTCGCGATTTCCCCCACTCATCGGTAGCTTTTGGTTACCTTGGCAGCACCGGATCGCACCGCTGCTAGGGCGGGCGTCGGCCTCAGTTGGGGGGTTGCATGCACCCGACCCTTTTCTGGGTTGCTGGCCGCGCCATCCCGAGTCACGAGTTCTTCGTGGCGCTGGGTTTGCTCACTGGCGGCTTGATCTTCTTTCGCGAGACTCGTCGTCGACGCATGTGGGATGAGCGGCTCATACCGATCATCGCGGGCATCATCGTCGGCGGGGCTGTCGGTGGCCGGCTGGCCGGCATGCTCGACGCAGCCACTCACGACGGTCTCAACGCGATGGCTTGGGCCTGGGTCCAGGGGGGCCGCAGCATCCTGGGCGGCCTGTCAGGCGCCTACCTGGGCGCACTGATTGGCAAGCGGGCTGGCGGCTACCCCGGACGCACTGGGGATCTATTCGCTCCCGCTGTGGCGGTCGGACTCGCAGTTGGCCGCATCGGCTGCTTCCTCGCCGAAGCACCGGGGCGACCGACGTCGTTGCCGTGGGGTATCACCGTTGACCCGTCGATCGCGGCAAGCATCCCCGAATGTCCCGGCTGTCTGGCTGGAGCTGCCATGCACCCGTCGTTCCTGTACGAGATCGCATTCTTGCTACTTGCCTTCGTGGTGCTCGAGCGGCTTCGCAGTCGTATCACCGCTCCTGGCGAGTTGTTCGTCGTGTTTCTCGCGGCTTACGCGGTCTTTCGCTTCGGGGTCGAATTCACGCGTGCGAATCCACCGGACCTGTGGGGCATGACTCGATCGCAACTGTTCTTAGTCGCCGTTTCCCCGCTGCTCGCCTGGCGCATTGTCAGGTCGGCTCGTGCTGGGGTCTATGCAAATCTTCCGTACGGCAACAAAGCTCGACGACTCGAGACCAAAGGAGCACGTGATGAGTTCGCTACCACCTGAGCCGCCCGAGCCACCAAAGCCACCAGAGCCACCAAAGCCACCAGAGCCACCAAAGCCACC
>Ga0194051_1000707_pt1 | contig 18599 bp, 16 predicted proteins | sample SepL2320m_MetaG_FD_161275 | JGI IMG/M metagenome (GOLD analysis project Ga0194051, IMG submission 161275) | Anoxic zone freshwater microbial communities from boreal shield lake in IISD Experimental Lakes Area, Ontario, Canada - Sep2016-L239-20m | ecosystem: Environmental > Aquatic > Freshwater >... | reverse complement strand
TGGATCAATGACGCGCACGGGTTGCGAATGAAGCACAATATGGATTTTTATAGTTGGGTGCTCTACTTCAATGAGTAATGACAAACCAGGATCATCTACAACATCTAGAGCAGCAGGATGTGTGTAGGAAATCTTTTTGTTAGCAGTTGCAATTATTTTCGCATCAACCAAAACCTTTTCGTTATAGCTGCCAGGCCCACCAGAACCCAGCGTTAATTTCACCTTTTTACCTATCGAATCTTGATACTTAAGCGGGGTATCTAGATCTGTAATGGAAATCGCAAGTGATCCTGAACTTGTAGATGCAATTGCTGCTCTTAGTACCTCGGTGCTATCTCCTAAAGAACCCCCATTTGTTGCATCTCCCATATCTGCAATGACAGTGGGGGCATCCATAGAAATCGCTTCTTCAAGAGCAATAGCAACTGGTTTGGCAGTAACAGATAGGAATTCTTTACGCAAAGCCCACGCTTGGTCAATTAATTCTTGAGCTTGTTTTTGACCGTGTGCAACATCTTCATCAACAGTAATGATTGCTTTCCAAGTTAATTCGGGAACATTGAGCCAAGGTTGTGTTGCAAGGAGAGATGCAATTAAAACTTTACCGCTCTGTGTTTTTCTTGTGGCATCCATCAGCGTTTTAAACGGCGCACGATTATGGTCGTGGTGTTCTGGTGGTGTAATCATTGGTGCAATTGCCATAACTGTTTTAGGTTTAACTTCTCCTCGAAGGGCTTGCACAAGAATCTCTGCTGATCGCGCACCTGTTTCATACAAATCTAAATGCGGACAAGTTTTATATGCAGAAACTATGTCAACTGCCTTTAACATCTGTTCTGTAAAATAAGCATGGAGATCAAGACTGATCGCAATAAATTTATCTGGCCCAATCTTTTGGCGAATCTTTGTTAGCAAGACGCCTTCTGGATCGTCTTCATGATGCGCCCAAGCCGATCCGTGCAACATCAGATACACACCATCTATATCTGTCGGAATTAAGTTAAGAATTGTTTCAGTAATGGTGTCGAGAGCATCTTTAGTCATCGGCGGGCGAGGAGATGAATACGCGATCAAAGTTGGTATAAGTTCGCACTCTGCCTGGATGAGAACATCCCAGGCACCAGCAAATTCACTTGCACTTCCAGCGCTATTCCTGGAAATGGCCTCACCTACAGCAAAAGTTTGATTTTTAAAGTCGTCTAAAGTGGTTGCTCCCCCAACAAAACTGTTGGACTCTAAGTAGAAACCACCTACTGCAACTTTGTATAACTTTTTGTTATTAATCAAGCGTTTCAGCCTCCGTTTTATGCGGCGCGCCAGAAAGATAATTGGGGTGATTTCTATTGACTTTAAGGTCTTTAGAGACTTATATAACACCTGTTCGCTGGAAAGGTTTCTGGCAACGCCTAGATAGGGAGAAGTACATGGAGTTTAACAAGAAGATTAAACGAAATACAACCATTGCTTTGGCTCTGACCGCGCTGGTAATGCCAATTGGTATTACATCATCTGTGGCCGCTGCCAAACCAAAACCACTTATCAATACAGAATATGTTGAATTTGAAAAGGTAGTAAAGAACAGTGGAAAAGGCCTTCACTTAGGTTATATATCCTTGGGAGATGCTGTTCCATTCGTAAAGCTCGTTAGTGATTCAATTAAGAAGCAAGCAAAGATCGCTGGAGTAAAGCTTGAGTTCTGCGATTCCAAGATTGATGATGCAAAGGCACTTGAGTGCGTACAAGCATTCAAAGTTAAGGGTGTTCAGGGTTACTTGAACTTTAACCTAGGTGCTGCTGCTGGCCCAGCTATTTATGCTGCTGGCCCACAGGTTCCAGTTATCGCTATCGATATCAACCAGACACCAAAGCAAACTTCCTTCATGGGTGCAAATAACAACCGTGCAGGCGTTATCACTGGTGCTGGACTTGGTAGATTGATCAAGAAGAAGTTCGATTGCAAGTACGATGCAATCTTGTCTCTTGAGTCACCAGGAGTAGGTGCTGTTAACGAAGCACGTATTGGTGGAGTGAAGCAAGGATTCGCATCAGTTTGCGGAGCAATTGATTTGAAGAAGCTCTACACAATTGACTCTTCATTCATTGAGCAAGCACAGGCATCTACAAAGGATGCTTTAACTGCTCTTCCAAATGCTAAGACAGTTCTTATCTTCGCAATGAACGACGACAGTGTTCTTGGTGCATTCAAGGCTGCTGAGCAATTGGGTCGCGATAAGGATATGTACGGTGCAGGACAAGGTGCAGATCCAACTTCATGGTGCCAAATCATGAACAACCCAAACTGGGCTGGCGACACTGCATACTTCCCAGAGCACTACGGTGAAATCGGTATCCCATACCTAATCAAGGCAGTTAAGAAGATTCAGATTCCTACTCTTCTTGCTATCAATCACGTATGGATCGATAAGACCAACATCGGTGAGTACTATCCAAAGTCAGCGGACTGCTAAATACGCATGTCTGCAACTGATTCGGCTTTGCTGACAGCGTCAGCAATCCGTAAATCCTTTAGCGGAGTGGAGGTCCTCCATGGTGTGGACCTCCACCTCGCAAGAGGGGAAGTTTTAGCACTCCTTGGCGAAAACGGTGCCGGTAAGTCAACCCTTGTAAAAATATTGGCTGGCGATTATGTTGCTGATTCAGGGACTGTTCATGCCGGAGATAAAGAGTTTTCCGCACTCGACCCAATTAAGTCGCGAGCACTCGGAATTCGAATGATTTTTCAAGAGCTCAGCGATGCACCCTTGTTAACTGTTGCCGAAAATATTTCCATGGGCACGTGGGCAAACAAAGGTGGCATTGTTTCCTGGAGCAAGATGCAAGAGCGCGCAAAATCTGCGCTCGCACAGCTCGGAATTGATATCGACCCATCGCGCCTAGTCGGCACACTCCGCATTGGTGAGCGCCAACTCGTAGAAATTGCACGAGCTATTAGCGATAACGCTAAAGTTTTGATTTTAGATGAGCCAACGGCGGCGCTCTCCTCGGCCGAGACAGATAAATTATTTGAGGTTATCAATTCCCTTCGGGATCGAGGCGTTGGAATGATTTACATAACCCACCGTCTTGATGAGGTAGGAATAATCGCCGACAGAGTTCAGGTGCTTCGAGATGGTTCGCAATCACTTATCGCTGATGCCAAGAAGGCCTCAAGAGTCGAGCTCGTTACAGCCATGATTGGTCACGAGATTGCTAACGTGGCCCATCCTGAAGCTGGGATGCATTCTGGAGAAACTCTTCTTGAAGTTTCTAATTTGTCTTTAGGTAAAGCATATTCAGATATCTCATTCAATTTACGCGCCGGAGAAGTTTTAGCCCTATATGGAAAAGTTGGTTCAGGAGCTGAAGAAGTTGGAGAAACCATTTTTGGGCTTCATCCAGAACGAACAGGCACCGTAACTTTCAATAAACAAACTTTTGAGCCTAAGAACCCTGTTGATGCTATTCGTGCCTTTATTGGTTTTTTGCCCGCAGATCGTCAACGTTTAGGTGCTTTTATGGTTCGTCCAGTTGCCGAGAATCTAGCCGTTCCATCGTGGCCACGTTATTCATCTAGGGGAATTATCACAAAGGTTAAAGAGAACGCTGCTTACATGCGCTGGAGTGAGCTACTCAAAATCAGATCAAGAAATGATCCTAATCAGTTGATTGCAACTCTTTCTGGCGGAAACCAGCAGAAAGTTCTGCTATCTCGATGGTTTGAATGTGACGCCAAGGTTCTTGTATTGATTGAGCCAACACGTGGTGTAGATGTAGGTGCTCGGCGCGATATTTATAATACTTTACGCGAGAGCGCAAAGGAGAACAAGATTGGCATTCTTATTACAACTTCAGACCATGAAGAGGTAATTCAAGTAGCCGATCGTGTTGTTGTTATGTCACGAGGCAAGAAAGTTACAGAGTACGAAGGTAAGAAAATCAACAATTCTGACATCATTCAAGCTGCTAGCGGATAAGGGAAGGCTCACACATGAAGAAAAAGTCAACTGAAGTTAAGGCAGGGGAGTTAGAGAAGAAACCCGGCCGCTCAGTTCCAGAACTTGCAGCCTTAAGTGTTTTTCTTATAGCGCTGATTGTCTATTTCTCATTTGCAACTGAGTACTTCTTGGGTGTTGAGAACTGGATCAATATTCTTTCAGCTGTATCTGTAGCGGGAATTATTGCTGTTCCAGGAACTATGCTCCTGATTGCCGCTCAAGTAGATCTTTCTGTTGGTTCTGCAGCGGCATTTACGGGCACTATTGCTGGGATCTGGATCAATTCATCTGGGGTTGGTTTAGGTATTTTCTACGCCATTGTTATAGGCATCGTTATCGGAGTTGTGAACGGTTTGTTGATTACCAAAGTTCAGGTCAATGCATTAATTACCACTCTTGGAACTTTGGCAATTTTGCGAGGACTTAGCTATATCGTTGGTGGCGGTCAAACCCTCATGGTTCCAAAACTTTCCTATCTCGGATTGTTGCGCCCATTTCTTAATTTACCTTTAGCGGTAATAGTTTTTGTAGTCATTTGTATTGCAGGTGTATTTGTCATGAAATACACAACCTTTGGCCGAAGCCTTTATGTAATCGGTGCAAACCCAGCAGCTGCACGTTTGGTTGGAATTCGCACACCACGAGTGGTATTGATTTGTTTTGTACTATCAGGAGTTTCTACAGCTTTGGCTGGTTTGATTCTCACTTCTCAACTCACAGCAGCATCTCCAATGGCTGCAAATGGACTTGAGTTATCGGTTATTACAGCGATTGTTCTAGGTGGCGCAAGCCTTAACGGCGGACGCGGAACAATCTCAGGAACAATTCTTGGTCTTCTGATTATCGGTGTACTTAACAACGGACTTGTTCTATTGAACGTTGATACATTCTGGCAGCAAGTTGCTCGTGGAACACTTTTAATTATTGCAGTGTCCTTCGATCAACTTCGCGAACGTTGGGGAATCAAGCACGGTTAGTAATTAATAAGAATAAAAAACCCGGCTGAGAGATCAGCCGGGTTTTTTTAATGCGAATTATCTCTTTTCTAACTTTCCTGACGCAGCGCTACGGTAGGCAACATCGAGAGCTTCAACTGTGCGTGCCCCAAGTTCACCAGGAGAGCAGTTTTGGAACTCTTCTCCGCGTGCTGCAGAAACAACAGCGTCAATTGGCCCTCTGCAATGGTAGTAACCAGCATTGTCATCAAGATCTAAACGATGCTCTTTGTTGTCACTATGCAACCACACGGCCGCGCGCTCTAGATCAACGAGCACCTGACCGCGTTCACCGATGGCACGCACTTCAACTGCGTGCATCTTCTTGTGTGCATTGACGTGCGCAGATCCGCCCGACATTGTTCCGATTGCGCCACCGTCGAAGCGGTATGTGATCGCATCATGCATTTCTACCGGTGCATTCATTGGTGCGCTCATGAGAGCAAATCCTGCCTCAACGCGGGCATCTGTAAGCCATAGAGCGGCTCCGAGTGCGTGCGATAGTTGTGCTTGACCGTATCCACCACCTGAAAGCTTTGAATCGGTCCATGTGCGTGGTTCTGGAAGTGCTTCTGGTGCGGCGTCTGGATATGCACCCGTGTTCGATAGTAATTCGCGAGTTTGGGATGACATTGTGATGCTCATTTGCTCAAGTTTGCCAATGCCATATTTTTCCATCAAATCTTTTGCGCCAGTCATGATGGGCATGTAGTTCCAACCAAAAGAAATTACTAAATGCTTCTTCACGCGATCGGCTGTTGAGACTAGATCCCATGCATCATCTGAGGTAATGGTTACTGGCTTTTCACACATAACGTGGGCACCTGCTTCAAGCGCTGCTTTTGAGTGCTCGTGGTGAAGGCCCGATGGGCTTCCCACAATGACAACATCTACGCCAGCGTTGAGAACATCGCGATAATCTTCAGAAGCAACTTGAAAACCATATTGATTCTTAATTTTTTCTAATAACTCTGGTCCTTTGCGGGAAACCGCAACAAACTCAACATCTTTATGTCGAGCCAAGCTTGGAAGGTGGGATGAAACCACCCAACTGCCTGCACCAATTACTCCTACGCGAATTTTTGCCATGTGATGCCTTTCGTCGGGAACCAATTTAATAACACGAAAAATAACACTGCTTTTGCCAATGTACAAGGGTATTTGCGCCACCTTCTTGCAGATTGCTCTTGACCAGCAGCAGTGTTTTCGGCTTTGATTAACCTAGGTTTCCTGACAACCTCACAAAGGAGTAAAACAATGGCCAGAATGTGTTTTATGTTTGAAATTTTCGAAGGGCAAGAGGCAGAGTACAAAAAACGCCATGATGAAATTTGGCCAGAGTTAGTAACTGCAATCAAAGGCGCGGGATTTAAAAATTACAGCCTTTTTCGTCGCGGTGTCCACGTTATTGGATATTTCGAAGTTGAACCTGATGCAAAGACAGCTTTCGAAAAGCTTGGAAAGCACGAAGCCAATGCACGCTGGGCCGAATGGTTCAAAGATGTCATTGTTAACTTGACCGACAACAAAGGCAACTTGTTAGAGTTTAAAGAAGTCTGGCACCTAGACTAAAAAGATTAAGAGGCTGTTGCCTGGCTGATTGCTTCAGCCAGGGATTCGGCATCGTTAAACTTTGTTACATCCAAAATCTTTTTAATTTTTCCGTCAAAAACAACTGCTGCGCGATCTGCGGAATCAAATACTTCCGAAACCTCTGTGCAATAGAAAACCGCAGCGTTGCCTTGCAAGACATATTCTCGAACCAGTTTATAAATTTCAGCCTTACTTGATATGTCCACACCGCGAGTTGGCTCTTCGAGTGCAATCATTTGTGGTTTCAAAGCAAGGGCTGAAGCGATAGCAACTTTTTGCTGATTTCCACCGCTGAGTGAGCGAATTGGCGTATCAATAGAGGCTGCGCGCACTAAGAACTCTGATTTTGCAGACTCAGCAATTGCGCGAGCACTAGAGCGAGAAACCGTGCGAAGCTTGGTTTTAATGCGGTTTTCTAGGCGCACATAAAGGTTTTCTCCAACGCTAAAGTTTGTAAACAAACTATTCGAACGATCACCAGAAACAAATGCAACCTGCTTTGTCACTGCAGAACCTTTCGTCTCCTGCATTGCTATTTCGCCAGTCGTTGGTGCAAAACCACTAAGAGATCTAACGATTTCGCGCCCGCCTGAACCTTCAACCCCAATAACAGCAAGAATCTCACCTTGCATAACCGAAAGTTCGATCGGTTTAAACACTTCGTCAACATGTTTCCAATCTGAAACTGTCAATAAATTTGTAGTGTTCTTACCTGCTTGAGCAAGTGATGCGCGCTTGCTAGCAACTCCTGTCATGAGCTCTCGAGAAATACGCTCTTCAGTTAACTCATTTTTCTCAATTTCAACTTTTGCTTTGCCATCAATGATGACAACCACTCGGTCGCAATGAGCTGCCAACTCTGATAATCGATGGCTAACGAGGAAAACAATTTTTCCTTCATTCGCCAACTTATGCATCCACTCAAACAGCTCGCCAGATTCGTCTTCGGTGAGTGCAGAGTTAGGTTCGTCGAATAAAAATACGTCTGCTGACCTTGCTAGGGCATGGGCAATTTCAGTTCGTTGTTGAATGGCTAGAGGCAAACTTCCAAGACGACGATGCGCATATTGCGCCAGGCCTACTTCATCAAGAAGATTTTGATCTACTTGTGAACTTTTTGGTCGGACATATTTAGACTTTTCAATTCCAACCAAGATATTTTCAGCAACAGTAAGGTTTGCAAAGAGTTGTGGCTCTTGGTGCACGATCGCAACTTGCTTCTTATGTTCGCGAGGATCCCACGGAGCGCCATTGAGGGTGATAGTTCCACTTGTTTGATTGGTTTCACTCGCCAGAATTTTGACCATGGTGCTTTTCCCCGCACCGTTAGGCCCTGCAATTCCTAGGATTTCACCAGGGCGAGCCACAAGGTTGAGATCTTCAAGGGCGATTGTGTCGCCATATTTTTTTCTCAGATGTTCTAGACGAATACCGGATTTGTCAGAGGAATTAGTAGAGCTCATTACTCTTTGCGCCTTGCCCGAGTTGTTTGGTCAAGCACAACAGCGCCGATAGTTACTGCGCCAACGAACATTTGCTGGAGGAAAGCACCGCTACCAAGCAGGGCTAGGCCGTTAGCCAGGATTGCAAGCAAAAGACAGCCCATCAGTGTTCCACTTACCGTTCCGCGACCACCAATCAAACTTGCGCCTCCGATAACAACGGCGGCAAATGTTGGGAAGAGAAGTCCAGCACCAGAATCTGGCTGCATAGAGTTGATGTAGGAAGAGTCTAAAATAGCCGCGCTTGCTGCCGCAACGGAGCAGATAATAAATGCCCACATTTTATATTTGCGAACTTTAATCTTCGCAAATTCTGCAGCAACTTGGTTTCCGCCAATTGCCTTGAGGTGAAAGCCGAAAAGAGATTTAGTCAATAAATACCAGAAAACGAACGCGGCAAGGAGCATCCAGAGCAGTTGCATGGGAAAGCCTCCGGGAAGTGCGTGGTTGCTAAGCTCTGAGAAAAATTTAAGTTCTGACTTTGGAATAACGCGTCCATTGGGAGGTGAAAGGGGTGACAATGTATTTGACTTACTTACTAGCAAATCGACACCAAAGACTATTGTGCTCGCTCCCAAAGTTGCAATAAACGAGGGTATTTTCACGATGGTAGTGAAAAATGCATTAAACAATCCAACGATTGCAGCTCCACAAAGTGCGAGGAGTATTGATTGCCAAAGATCCCAGCCCCACACAATCCAGGCAACACCGCTGAGCATTGACGAAAGTCCGTAGACCGCGCCGAAAGATAAATCAATTTCACCAGTAATAAGTACTGCAGTTAATCCAAATCCAACGATTGCAAGTGAGCTCATGTAGCGAAGTAAACCGAGCAAGTTAGCCGGCTTTAGAAATAGACCATGTGAAGTGATGGCAAAAAGCACAACCACCAACAAAATCGCACCAAGTAAACCGGCGGTTCGGCCAAATGACTGTTTAAAGTTCTGGCCTCTTTGATTGGTATTGCTTGACATGGGTTCCGCCTAACTTTCTCATTTTCAATAAAAAGTATTATTTATAGGAACTACAGTGGCCGATTTTCATTCGAATAATCGGCCACTGTAGTTTTCCTTCTATAACTTTTTAAGCTATTAGCTCAGAATTGAAGCTAGAAGCTTTCGTGCAGTTGCTGTACCTGTTACTTTTGTAACTGGCTCAAGTGCTTGATTGTTGGCCATGACTGTGCCGAACTTCAAGTACATGGCGCAAGCAACAGGACCGAATGCAGCCTGTTGTGCCCACCCTTGATCGAGAGCAGCAACCTGAGTTCCTGCATCAATTGCATCTAGCTGACCCACACTGAGATTCCACCCAATTGTGAATACTTTGCCCTTGAGGCCAGCATCAGCAATTGCGCGGGCTGCGTATTCTGCTCCGATGTCAACGTTTTCAATGAATTCAACGGTTGGGTGACCAGCAATATATGCCTTGTAAGCATCTAGGGTCTTTGCTGAGTCATAAGTTGTTGCCAACCCATTAGCTTCAGTGTTAAGGAACTTAGCTCCAGGAACACCCTTAGTGATTCCTTCAACGAAGCCCTTCATGCGACCTTGTGCCCAAGTTGCCGATGGATCTCCACCAGAAACTGCGAACACCTTGAGGCTCTTCTTATTCTTAGCCATCCAGTCAATAACGATGGCTGCGGCTTGTAGGCCTTCTTTGTGTGAAACTTGGGTGAAGTTTGAAAGTTCGTTACCTGCAGACTCAACACCAACAGTAAAGACTGGAATTCCCTTAGCCATTACCTTTTGTGTGATTCCGGTGAAGGAGTGATCATCCAAAGGTTGGATAGACAAGCAGTCAATCTGACCTGTGTTAAGAAGTGCTTCGATTCCAGCAATTTGCTTCTGAACATCTTGACTGTTTCCTTCAGGTGATGTATCGCGAAGCTTCATTGGAAGAATGCGCTTTGCGGCTTCAATACCCTTTGTCTCACCTGCGAAATATTGCTGTGAGAATAGAGGAATACCTTTTGCGCCGTATGACATTGCGAAGTTGAGCTGTTCACCCTTAGCAATTTTGTCGGTGATTGACTTAGCAACCTTAAATGTTGATCCATCAGCTAACTTGTTTGATGCTGGAGCTTTTGCAAGTCCAACGCCCTCAGCAAGTTGCAAGAATTTATGCTTTTGAAGAATCTTTATTGCTCCAGCAGTGTCACCACTGGCTGCAAACGCGCTCATTGCAGAAGTAATTGCAAGCCCAGTTGCTGCAAGTACAACTACTCCACGCTGTAGTGTTGATTTTTTCATGCGTACCTATCTCCCTATCTAGAGGAACCGTTCTGGGTGGAACCGTTTCCCGAAAAAATAGACCCTATATAGGCGTAGGTCAATAGATAAACCGAGGTTTCTTTATAACAATTCCTCAAAAATCTACGAAGAATCGGTGAAGTCCCCCGGATTCTTCCGGGTCCCCCTGGTCGAATCTGGACCCTCCTCGGATTGAATGTTGAGGTAAAGGCTCAATCGGGCCATTACTGGAAATTTCCAGTTTTCGGCAATCTGAAGGATTTTCCTTGTGGCGGGTGAAAATCTATGAATTCCCAACGTTTTGCACATTGGATCTAGTTGCTCTCTTATTGTTGCGGATCGCACACGCAGAAGTTAATTCGCTAACAAGACTGTTGGCAGGAAGAACATCATTTGTTACTCTCTTGAGAGTTGGTGAAAGAAAAGATTTTTTCATTAGTTCGAGCAATTATTTCGCGGAATTACGACAAAGGAGAACATCATGAAATTTCCTGTAGAAACTCTTGGAAGTGGCCTCGGACATCCAGAAGGTCCGGATGTTTTGCCAGACGGCAGAATCGTTATGGTCGAGACTTATACAAGCAAGATCATCGCTTGGTCACCAGAGCGCGGAATTCATGATTACGCAATTTGTGGTGGTGGACCAAATGCGTGCATGTTGGGTTCAGATGGCGCCGTTTACATTACACAAAACGGTGGAACTGTTGGTGCATGGAAAGCTGATGTTATGTCTGTTCCATCAATTCAAAAAGCATGGCCAGATGGTCGTGTTGAGTTTGTAGTAAAAGAAGTTGCAGGACATAAATTGCAAGCACCTAATGATTTAACTTTTGGTCCAGACGGACGATTATTTTTTACAGATCCGGGTGATTACTATCCTGACAATCGTGGCATGGGCCGCATCTTTGCTGTTAATCCAGATGGAAGCGGCGAAATGCTTGACGAAATTCCTGCATCGTATCCAAACGGAATCACTGCAGAAAAAGATGGATCAATTGTTTGGGTTGAGTCATATGACCGCGGCGTGTATCGGATAAAGCCTGGTGGAAAGTCTGAGCAGATTGCACAACTACCTGAAAAACATGTTCCAGATGGATTGAAAATTGATGAAAAGGGAAACCTATGGATTACCGCATTTATGGGTGGGGGTGTTGATATTTTACGTCCCGATGGTTCATACGTTGATTTCCTAGAGACTGGTGGAGTTCCATTGAATTGTGTTTTCTATGATGACAATCTAATCATTACTGACTTTGGTGACATCACTGCTGTTACAGCAGAAGCACCTATGGATGGTCGACTTTGGCGCATTCCTGTTGGCGTTCGAGGAATGAAACTCTTCCGTGGAAAAATCGGATGACGTTAACCTCTGATCCGCTTTTTTCAGTAGATGGCAAAGTTGTTATTATTTCAGGTGCAGGAAGTGGTTTTGGTCGCACGATTGCACTTGCTCTAGCAGAACGGGGAGCCAGTGTTGGAGTTCTCGACATTACCCAAAAAGCTGCCGAAGAAACTACCGCGCTCATTACTTCAGCGGGAGGGCAAGCAATCACGTTAGTTGCAGACACTCGTGATGCTGAAGCAGTTGAAAAGTGTGTGCAGGATGTCATTGCAAAATTTGGAGTTCCACAAATTGTTGTGGCTTCTGCAGGTATTGGTCGCAGAAGTCCTGCCATTGAAATGTCTAGTCAAACGTGGCAAGACGTTATTGATGTCAATCTCAACGGAGCATGGAATTTAGCGCAAGCAACTGGTCGAGCCATGATCACAACAAATACTCAAGGATCAATCATCTTCATTTCATCCATCGCCGGGCTTGTTGGATTACCAAACGGCAATGCAAATTACTCTGCGAGTAAAGGTGCAGTTCATGCGCTGATGCGCACTTTGGCGATTGAATGGGCAACTAAGGGTGTTCGCGTCAATGCAATTGCGCCGACACATTTCAGAACACCACTCATTGTTGCTTCTATTAAAGAAAACCCCGAGGGTGAAGCATTCTTTAAAGCAAATATCCCAATGGGCAGAATGGGAGAACCAGAAGAAATTGTTGGTTCGATAATTTACTTAGGTTCTCAAGCATCAAGCATGGTTACAGGAACAGTGCTTGTTGTAGATGGTGGCCACACCGCTCGCTAATAAACGAGCGGTACTAGATAGCTTGTTTATGCGTCGGCTGGACGCATAAACAATTCGATTGGATACCCATCTGGATCGAGTAGATACAACGAACGTCCGCCAGCATTTGGCCCTTCAGTGATATCGACACAGCTTTGGCTACGTGCGATGTAACCCATCTTGAACATCTTGTCTGCAATCTCATCAATTTTTGATACATAGAAACAGAAATGTCCGCCACCGAAATCGCATGGACGAGATGCTGCTGAAAGTTTTTCAATTCCCTGGTAATCCAAAAGCTCAATAAATCCGCCACCAGGAACATCGAGGAATGCCACTTTGATTGCATCGAATTTGAGGTCGAGCACTATCTTTAGGTAAGGACCCGTGAGGAGTTTCTCAAACTTTACATTGAGTCCAAGTCCGTCACGATAAAACTTAAGGGACTTGTCCATATCCTTTACAGTGATTCCGCCGTGAAAAAAGCCCAGAATTTCGCCCATCGTTAAATCCTTTCGGTTGGTTGTTCAGGTGTAGGAAAAACTACATAACAATTCCGCCATCTTGGCTGAGGGCTTGTCCTGTGAAGTAGGAGCCTTCATCCGAGATGAGGAAAAAGATAAATCCAGCAGTTTCGCGAGGTTCTGATGCCCGACCTAGCGGCACTGTAGTGAGTCGCTTAGAAGTAATGTCAGCAACAGTGATTCCGCGAATCTCAGCAAGACGCTCCAAAACTTTATCTTGCATAGGGGTATCAACAATGCCTGGACAGATTGCATTTACGCGCACACCTTTTGATCCAAAAGCGTATGCGAATGAGCGAGTTATTGAAAGCACTGCAGTTTTAGAAGATGCATATACCGCAGTTTCTTGAGTTGTGGCCAACTTTGCAGAAACAGAACTTAAGTTAACAATGCTCGCGCCATTTGTCATTGTGCGACCAATACGGCTAGTGAGGTCCCAAACACCTTCGACGTTAACTGCGTAGATATCGCGAATATCTTGCACTGTAAATTCAAGGATTGGCTTCAAGCGAATAAGTCCCGCCGCGTTGACAAGTGCATGTGCGCCTTGTCCTGCAGCTACCACTTTGTCGCGATCTTCATTCTTAGAAAGATCGGCAACAAGGTGTTCAACACCAGTGACTTTCTCGAGGGCATCCTTATTCATGTCTACGGCAATGACTCGCATACCTTCATCACGCAATCTAATTGCGGTTGCTTGACCAATTCCAGAAGCTGCGCCAGTAACGACTGCGATTTTTCCTTTGTGAGACATAATATTTTCCCCTTAATTGACATCGAAAATCAAAGTTCAGTTGAACTGCACAATGAAAATATCCTAGGGATGGCAGAGGTTCGTGGCAAGAGGCTTTCGAGAATGAAAACTGATTTTAGGAGGTGAGAGCCAGCACATAAATGCCGATGGCAATAGCAATTGCACTAAAGACCACTGGACGAGATGGCCGCTCTTTGTATGCGATTACTTCAATCAGAATTACCCAAAGAGGAATGGTTGCCATAACTGACTGAACAACAACAGGGCTTCCCTGGCGGATCGCATAAATAGAGGCAAGCCAGCCGACGCTCATAAAGAATGATCGCCTTACTAGTTGCATAAAATCTCGCCAATGTAGGCCAATCGGCGGAAAGATCGCCATAAAAGTAAAGCCAGCCAGTAACTGGCGGACAATAAATGTCTCTGTCGTGCCGACGCCCTCTTTATTCAATAAAACAACAGCAACAGTTACAAGGCCACTGAGAACGCCGATAGTAATCATTAAGAAAATAGTTGTGAACGAACCAACTCCAACGAGACTCTTGCGCAATGGAAATAACGTTGCAAAAACGAGCACAACTATTGCCAGAACTTGTACTGGAACAATGCTGGTACCCAGTGCAATTGGACCGGCAAGAAGTACAACTGCTGGCGTAATTGCTTGTCCGACAGATACAACAGATGCAGTACTACGAGAAACCATACTAAATATAATTCCAGCCACTATTCCACTACCCAGCGCGCCCAGAATATGTAAATAAGGAATTGATCCACTCCAAAGAATCCAGCGTGGTCCAAATGGGATCAGGGGAAAAACGAAGAGGGCATTGAGAATAAACAGTGGCCCGATTGCTCTATAAATCGAGATTTTAAGAGTAACGCCTTTTGTAAGAAAGGTTCCAATCGCGAATGCGAGAGCTGCTGCAATTGCAAGAAGCAAACTCATAGTTGGACTATACACTCGCAATCTTTGGAAAATATAGATAAGGTTCGAGGAATCGCGCGGAGAGTGCCATTGCAAGTTGGCATGGTTATGGAGGTTGCTAATGCAAACTACACAAAGCAACGGTGCCGAAAACTTTTTATCAACTGAATACTTTCAAAATCCATATCCCGTATATAGAGAACTCTTGGAATCAACTCCAATATTCTGGAGCGAGAAAGCACGCGCATGGATTGTGAGCCCCTTTAAAGAAGTAGAAGAAGGTCTTCATTTAGACGTTTTTACTCAAAAACAGCGGATGCTTAAAGCAAGTTCGCATTTCACTCCAGAAGAGCTAGCAAAAATGCCTCACATATTGACCAACTTAAGTAATTGGGTGGTATTTCAAGACCCACCAGAGCACACACGACTACGTCGCTTAATCAGCAAATCTTTTACACCTCGTAGCATCAACGCTCTTGAACCAAAAATTGAAGCGATTGTCTCTAAATTACTTGACGAGGCAATGAAGAAAGAGACTTTTAATTTAGTTGATGAGTTCTCTTTCCAACTCCCCGCAATGGTCATTTGCGAACTACTCGGAATGCCACTTGAAAAACAATGGGATCTCAAGCGATGGTCAGATGGTGTTGCAGGGTTTACTGCCTCCGCACGAATTACTCCTGAACAAGCAGCACATGCTGAAGATGTTGCACGAGAAGCAGAAGAATATTTGATGGGCTTCTTTGAAGAAGTTCGCAAAACTCCAAACGATGGACTTCTGAGCAGAATTGTTAATTCACAGGGCGAAGAAGATGGATTAACAGATAAGGAAATTGTTGGATTAACGATTCAACTATTCTTTGCAGGTTTTGAAACGACAGAAGGTTTAATCGGCAATATGGTGATGACGCTTGTGAATCATCCAGAGCAATTAGCCTTATTGCGTAGTAAGCCTGAATTAATGGATGCAGCAGTTGAAGAAACCTTGCGCTACGAATCTTCAATTTTAAAGCAATCTCGAGTTGCAAGCGAAGATGTTGAAATTCTCGGACAAAAAATCAAAGCAGGGGATTATGTGCATTTTATGATTGGTTCTGCAAATCATGATCCTGCGCGATTTAACAATCCTCAAATTTTCGATATCGCACGACCCGACGCAGGTAATATCAGTTTTGGCCACGGAATTCATTTCTGTATTGGTGCACCCCTTTCTCGCCTTGAAGCGCGAATTGCTATGCGACAACTATTGGAGCGAATGCCGAAAATTTCAATCGTTGATCCGCAACCAACTTTCCCTGAACTTCTTTCTGTCCGCAAACCACTTCAGTTGTGGGTAACCAGCAAGTAATACCTGATTCGAAAGGGCGTTATGACATTAGATCAAGATTGGGAAGAAAAGAATTTCCTAACGCCTTCTTACTTCAATAACCCATATTCTGCATACAAGTACATGCATGAATCTGCGCCAATTTTTTGGAGCAAGAAAGTTAACGCATGGGTTGTTAGCCCGTTTGTTGAAGTGGAAGAGGGCCTGCATGGTGATCAACTGATTGCCAAGGGCAGAATTGCAGCTGCTGCTTCACATTTCACTCCCGAAGAGCGAGAAAAATATCCAGTTTCCCAATGGACACTCAACCGTTATATGAACTTTCAGGATCCGCCTGACCACACCCGTTTTCGCCGTTTAATTAGTAAATCATTTACTCCACGAAGTATTAACGCATTCGAGCCTAAAATAGAAATTATTGTCGCTCGATTATTGGATGAAGCAACTAAAAAGGAAACATTTAACCTTGTAGATGATTTTTCATTTCAATTACCATCGCTAGTTATCTGCGAGTTACTGGGTATGCCATTAGATAGACAATGGGATCTTAAACGTTGGGCAGATGGCCTGGCTGGATTTATTGCATCAGCCCAAGTCACTACCGAAAAAGCTACATTTGCCGAGAGTGTTGCGATAGAGGCTCAAGAATATTTGATGCAGTTATTTCAAGATATCCGCAAAAACCCTGGAGAGAATTTATTGAGCAGGGTTCTGACTGCACCAAAAGAGGATGACGAACTTACTGATCAAGAGTTGGTTGCCTTAACGGTGAATTTATTTTTCGCTGGTTTTGAAACCACAGAAGGTCTGATTAGCAATATGGTCAGGGCACTTTCAGATAACCCAGATCAATTAGAACTGTTGCGCAATAGCCCAGAACTTATCGAAGCAGCTGTTGAAGAAGCACTTCGTTTTGACTCCTCAATTCAAAAACAATCTCGCATCGCAGGTGAAGATATAGAGATCCATGGCCAAAAGATCGCAAAAGGTGATTACGTCCACTTCATGATCGGCGCAGCAAATCGCGATCCTTCACGGTTTAGTAATCCAGAACGCTTTGACATTGCCCGCAAAGATGCCGGCAATGTCAGCTTTGGACATGGAATACATTTCTGCATCGGTGCACCTTTGGCACGTCTTGAAGCGCGCATCGCGATTCGTCAGTTAATAGAACGCATGCCGAAAATTAAGGTCATAGAACCTCTACCAAGGTACGCAGAACTTTTTGCCGTGCGAAAGCCACTCGAACTATGGGTGACTAGCGCGTAAGCAGTGCAAAAAGCCTTTAAAACAAGTCGTATTAGAAGTTATAAAGGCGCTTCGCGTTTGTACGGCAGATTGCTTCTTGCTCTGATGCGCTAAATGAAGAAATGTATTCGCGCATAAAGCCAACAATGACGTCGTATGAACTGTAGAGACGATCTACAGGCCAGTTAGATCCAATAACGCAACGTGCTGGACCAAATGCTTCAAGGCAAACTTCAGCCCATTTACGCAGTGATTCCTTTGTAAAACGTGGGTCTGTCATTGGCATACCGGAGATCTTCATCGTTACATTTGGTGCCTTTGCAAGTGCGCGCACTGCCTTTGACCAGTTAGCAAAGTATGCATCATCGCGCTTGCGTGGGAAACCAATGTGCTCAAGAACAATCTTTAAATCTGGATGGCGCTTTGCAAGTTCTAGCGCTGCACCCATGTTCTGCCATTCGCAATCAAGATCAAAGACAACATTTTGCTTGGTGAGAGTCTTTAGTGATGCCTCATATGTTGGATTGATCTGTCCGCTTGCCAACATTGGCTCTGCATTGAAATCGCGAATACCCGCATAGAGTGGAGATTGTGCGTGGCCATCTAGTTGCTTAGCAGCTTCTGGTGCTCCAAGTGCGCACTCTGCGACGATGCGCATTGGCACTGGACCAGTCTTTGCCATTTCGGTTAGCCATACAGTTTCAGTAACTGGGTTGGGAGATCCGATTGCTGCTTGCACGTGTACGAATGCTTCGATGCCAGCAAAGCGAGCTTCTGACCAAAGATCGTTAAGTACGAAGGCCTCAGATTTAATCGCATCAATGTTTCCGATAATTGGGTGAACAAAGTCAGGTGCAAGCCAAACCCACTTGAGCTCTGGATGTTTGAAATCCCAAAGGTGAATGTGAGTATCAATAATAGGAATCGGTGTGCTCATGTGAGACCTTTCGTTAATGGGGTTTGCCTAGTACTCTCTGGCGATAAGTTACCGCGTGAGCGCAATAAATAAAAGACCTACTCGAGTGAAAAAGGGGATTTCCAGATGAAGATTGTGAAAGTCGAGCCGATTCCAGTGGCATATCCAGAACCTAATGATTTTAACGCTGAGCGCTACCTCTGCTTGGTAAAAATCACTACTGATGAAGGCGTAGTTGGCTGGGGTGAATCTATTACCCAATTTAAAGAAGCTAACGCAGCAGTAGCGGCGCTCATCACTGGACTTTCAGAATTTGTTATCGGACAAGATCCATTGAACAACGGCGCAATTTGGCGCGCAATTAAAGAGCGTTATTGGTGGTACGGATACCGCGGCGGCATCGCTGCATACGCGCTTTCTGCAATTGATATTGCGCTGTGGGACATTAAA
>Ga0194051_1000705_pt1 | contig 18628 bp, 18 predicted proteins | sample SepL2320m_MetaG_FD_161275 | JGI IMG/M metagenome (GOLD analysis project Ga0194051, IMG submission 161275) | Anoxic zone freshwater microbial communities from boreal shield lake in IISD Experimental Lakes Area, Ontario, Canada - Sep2016-L239-20m | ecosystem: Environmental > Aquatic > Freshwater >... | reverse complement strand
CGGTCTGGGTCATGAAGGGGGTGCTGAGGCCGAACAGCAGGACGGCCCAGAGGGCGGCAAGGCGGCGGGTCATGGCAGGACTTCTCCCCAGACGAGTTGTCATTACGTTTCAGGCACCAATCTTAAACCTCTGCGGCAGTCAATCACATACGCAAACGCCGCAGCGGGCTTGTGTTCATACTGGCAGCGATACCGAGGTGGATATAAAGACAAGTTATGGTTGAAGAATAACGGCCTGTACCAGTTGTGAAGCGACCGTACCCTTTGATATTCCTCTCGCTTCTTCCTCTCGAAAGTCTTAATTTCCAAGCTTAGCTCGTGTAACTTGCCGGTTGTGGATCGAACCTGCGGACGGTTCTAGGTTGCCGTACCGGGCATGACGGTTCGGATCAGCTGAAAGAGACGGGCATTCCCTGCGGGGAGAGGGCGTCGAAAACTGAGGCTCGTCTTCAAGTTCGGCCTGCTGGTCTGCCTGCCCGTCACCGGCTATCTGTTGGCCGTTACAGGGATTTCGCCGCAATCGATCGCGCTGACGGCCTTGAGCGTCATCATGGCGCTGGGCGCGGAAGGTCTTGTATCTGTTGCCGAGTCGCGGCTTTCCGGCCTCCGGGAGCAGGAAGACTCCGCCGAGAAGGTCTTCAGGGCAGAAGCCCATACGCGCGACGAGAAATTGCGCCAGATGGACCGCATCGTCGAAACACTCTCCAACCAAAACCACGACCTGCGCGGCAAGCTCGTCTCCATCCATGGCGAAGTGCATCGCGTGCAGGAGGAGACGGCGCATATGCAGGCTGAGGCGCAAGCCGAAGTGGTGGAGGAGGCGAAATCCGCCGAAGAGGGCAGCGCCGACGTCACCGACATCACCTCGCTGCGCCGCCGCTGAAGGCCCGCGCCGGTTCACCGAACCGCCGTGGGGTCGCCTCATGGGTTGACAAGTGGCGCTACCTTCAACAAACGACAGGCCCATGTTCACCAAGTCCATCAAGACCCTTTTCGCCGCCGCGCTGGTTCTGTCGCTCGCCGCCTGCGGCACCAATGTGCCCCGCCTCGATGATGCGCCGGTCAACGCCTATGCGACGCCGGTCGGCTACAAGGGCATCCGCTACTGGGGTGATGCCGAGCTGAAGAAGCTGAACGAGGCCTCGGCCGAGCGCCTCGCCCAACTCAAGGTCGCGCACAAGGCCGACCCCTCGATCCCGCTGGACCATGCCTATTATCTTGCGATTTCCGGCGGCGGTGGTGACGGCGCCTATGGCGCGGGTATCCTCAATGGCTGGACCAGGGCCGGCACGCGCCCCAAGTTCGAGGTGGTCACGGGCATCAGCACCGGCGCACTCTCCGCGCCCTATGCCTTTCTCGGCTCCGCCTATGACGATGAGCTGAAGCAGATCTACACCACCATCGACGACAAGGACGTGATGAAAAAGAAGGGCCCGATCAGCGGCGTCTTCGGCTCATCCATGACCGACAACAGCCCGCTCAAGGCGCTGGTGGCGAAATACGTGACGCAGGACCTGATCGACAAGATCGCCATCGAACACGGCAAGGGCCGCCGCCTGCTGGTGGGCACCACCAACCTCGATGCCCAGCGCCCCGTGGTGTGGGACATGACGGCCATTGCCGCCAGCGGCAACCCGGACCGGCTTGCCCTGTTCCGCAGCGTTCTCGTCGCCAGTGCGGCCATTCCGGGCGTGTTCCCGCCGCAGCTCATCAAGGTGACCGCCGATGGCAAGGTCTACGAGGAACTCCACGTCGATGGCGGCACTACCACCCAGGCCTTCCTCGTCTCGGCGCAGAATTCGCTGAAGGAGGTCGACAAGGCGCTGAACTTTCCCAGGAAGCGCAGCCTCTACATCATCATGAACGGCAGCTTTGCGCCGCAAGCCGAGAAGACCGAGACCAAGACGCTGGCGATTGCCGCGCGCTCGATCTCGACGCTGATCAAGAACCAGTCCATCGGCGATGCCTACCGCATGTATGCCCAATGCCAGAAGGACGGGGTTGCCTTCAACCTGACGTCGATCCCCAACGACTTCACCATGAAGTCCAAGAGCGAATTCGATAACGCCTACATGCGCGCCCTCTACGAGCGCGGCTACCAGGCGGGCCAGACACCCGCCGCCTGGGACAAGGAACCGCCCGACTACGACCGCTGAGGCTCGGGCTCGTCCGTTATTGCCGCGGACGGGTCGGTGGCATGGGCCAGGCCCAGGCCGCTGGCTTGCGCAATCTGCATGATGTCGAGGTACAGCTTGTGCGTTGCCTCGCGCGAGGCGCGGCCGCTGCGGGTTTCGACCATGGTCGAGATTTCCACGTCGATGCCCTCGGTCCAGAAGCGGACGATGTTGACCTCCGCCCACTTGTCTTCGAAGATCGGATCATCGGCGATGCGCTTCCGGATGCCGTTGGTGAAGGCCTCCATGCGCTCCGGCGTGGCACCCGATGTGACGATCACGGTGGCCGACAGGCTGCGCCGCCGCCGGGCACCCAGATTGTTGACGACAGCGTCGGCAAGCTTGGCATTGGGCACCACGAGCAGGCTGTCATAGAGGGTTCGGATACGGGTGGAGCGCAGGCCGACCGCCTCTACCCAGCCGTTGACGTCGCCCGCGATGATGCGGTCGCCCTTGCGGAACGGTCGATCGCCCAGCAGGATGCCCGCGCCGAAGACGTTGGCGATCGTCTCCTTGGAGGCGAAGGCCACGGCGAGGCCGCCGATGCCGAGGCCGGCCAGCAGCCCGGTTGTCGGAAGTGACCACAGATAGCTCAAGCTCAGGATCGCAGCGACCACGATGGCGACCTTGGCCAAGCCCGCCGCGAAGGTGAGGAGAATGTTGTCGAAGGCCGTTTCGGTCCTTTCGGCAAGTTCCTGCAGCACCGAGAGCGCGAAAATGACGAGCTGCCACAGCGCATAGGCGAAGATAAGAATCAGGATCGTGCCCAGCACCGGCACGGTGTATTGCCGTGCCGCCGCAGGAAGCCCGATCATCACGATCAAGCGCGAGCCGATGAGGAACGAGAGACCCAAGGCAAGTCCCGTCGCGAGGCTCCTGGCATTTTTGACGTGGCGCTTGAGGAAGGAGCGATTGAGGATCCACAGGAATGCTCCCCGCAGCACGGTCGTCAACAGCGCGATGATGCCAAGCGCCACGAAGCTTGCCAGCGCCTGCCAGTATTCGAGATGCCCCGGCCCTGGCAAGGTTTTGAGCAGGAAGGGTGCGTGGCGCTTCACAAGGTTACGGACCGCAAACATCGGCGAGAAGGGAATGAAGCTCGGGTCGAGTACTTCATTGTCAGGCAGTTGCTCTGCCCCGCGATAGAGGCTGCGGATGGTCTGCGCGGTGTCGGCGGAAAACTTCCAGCGCGTGTCCGCCCCCGTGCCCAAGGGCTCGATGGCGACCCGCCCGGCAGGCAGCTCGAAGAGCACGAACGGCTCACGGCTTACGCCGGAATTCGGCATGTTTTGCAGCGTGCGGTGGCCGATATGGTTTATGATACGGACCAGATACTGCGCCACGACGTTGCCTTCCGCATCGCGCAACACCTCCGGCACGTGGGACAGGTCGATCGTGGCGAGGGCCTGCTCCTCGCCGCCCATCTCCCAGCGATGCATGCCGTCGAGGAAGGCGCGCAATGTGTCGCGCGGGCTCTGAAGCATCCGGAAGTCGTCGGCCGCCTGCGGCTTGCCGTTTTCGAGCTGGGCGCGCAGCGCATCCGGCGACGGAATCACAATGCGCCAGTTGCCATCCGGACCACGCGCCATGTTGATGCCGATGGCGGCTTTTGAATCGTAGATCGGAAGGCTGAGTGTCAGATTGCTGTCTGATGTTGCGGCAGGGATGGTCGACATGTTGAAGGTGGCGAGGTCGATCAGCTGGAACAACTGCTGCGCGCCGGTGAAGCGCTGCTCGCGCGATTCCCAGCCCATAGCATCGCCGAAGTCGATTGCGTCGATCGCCGAGGCGAGCGCATAGTTCTTGTCGGTCTGCGCCAGATTGGCGGCAACAAGAAAGCTGCGCAGTGCCGCGCGCGGCGTGCTGAGGTCGATCTTCACATCGACTGCCTGCCCATCACCGGCGGCCATGCGCGTGCCGCTCAGCCATTCACCCGCCTCGGTCGTCCCGGCGAAGCTCGCCTGGTCGCTGCTCAGCGTGGCCGTGATGTTTTCGGCGTCACCGTTGTAGATGATCTGACCGTCGAAGCGGTTGTCATGCACGGTGCCCTTGATCGTGCCGCTGCCGAAGCTGCCGTTCACCGAAGTACCGTTCTGCTGCAAGCTTACCAGGGCGCCGCCATTGCCCCAGACGATCTCCCAGTTGCCGCTCCACGGACTGTCGGCCGCTGCTGCCGTGCCTGCGGCGAACACCGCCCACAGGAGTATCATCACCAGCCGGATCATGCCGCCGCCCATCCTCATCATTGCAGCCATAGATGCACCTGCGGCAGCCTGCTGGCAACAGCCCTGCCGGGTTCACGGCATCGGCGAAATTACCGATATGAAGCGCCGGAAAGAGTGTGCTGCATGTGGTTCTGCAATTGTGCCGAAGTGCCCTCAGCAACTCACCGCGAGCCACACCCGGTAGACGATCCACACCACGCTTACGATGTAGAGTGCAAACAGCACGCGGCCCGTCGTCAGGGCGGCCGTCCACAGGCGGCGCTTCCTCAGCACATGCACCACGTAGATCATCAGCATGGTCAGGAACGTCACGGTGAAGGCCGTGAGCTGGAAGGCATCCGCGAGGCTGAATTCGGTGGTCGGCGGAAGGCCACTCTGCAGGATGTAGCCCGAGCCGACTGTCGAGAACAGCGCGCCCGTGGCGATGGCCAGCTGCGCGCCGATGTCGATCACCTCGCTCGAATGGCGGAAGGCGCTGCTGGTGAGCACGATCCCCGCCAGCGCGATGGCCAGTCCGAAGCCCATGAAGGTCGACAGCATCAACCGCCAGCCAAGGCGCTTCACGTCGATCTCCACGGTCACGCGCGGATAGATGCTGGGGCCCCCACGGAACTCATCGACGGGTCGCCATAGGCGGTCTCGTAGAACTCGTTCTCTGCGGAGATCTTCATGCCCTCGATCGTCCAGCCGGCCAGCGTCAGGTCGCGCCGGAGCTTGGTGCCTTCGATGTCGGGCTCGAATTTCAGTGATCGCGCATCGGCCGTCGCGCTCTCGATCACGATCCTGATCTTCTGCCGGTCGAAGGGATAATTCGCGACGCTCCAGTTTTCGTTGAGAACGGCTGAAAACTTCACCTGGTCCCAAAGGCCCTTGTTGCCGGCATCGGTGCGTGAACTGCCGAGCACATCGACCGACCGGGCGTTGACGATTTCAACGTCCTTCTTCGGGTCAAAGGACGCATCGTCGTGGTTGAACCACACCCAGAACTGCGCCTCGACGTCCTGCTGAGCAAAGTCGACGTCAAACAGGTTGGTGATGAACAGGCCGACCCTGACCGTCCGTGGAGCGTCCTCGGCACGTGCCGTGCCTGGCGCTGCAGCCATGAAGGCAAGCACCACGATCATCGCAAAGAGCCGGAAGAATCGCATGAAGTTCCTTTGTCGCAAGGGACGGCATGCGATATTGCACCGCCATGTGCTCCGTCAACTGACGGAAAGCCGTGAAACCACCCAGTGCCAAGCTTCATCCTGTGGGGGCCTGGTGGAGCGAAGGGGGATCGAACCCCTGACCTCGGCATTGCGAACGCCGCGCTCTCCCAACTGAGCTACCGCCCCTTTTCAGGTGGTGTCCACAGGCGGAGCGGTTTCTAGTCCCTGGCCGGGACAGCGTCAAGCTTGCTTGGACGGCGCCCCGCGCCTACATCTGCTCAAACATTTCAAGAGGGCTGCCTGTCCATGATGACGCCGATGAACCCGATCCTGTGGCTGCTCCACACCGTGATCAACATCTACTTCTGGATCATCCTGGCGATGGTCATCATGAGCTGGCTCATTGCCTTCGGCATCGTCAACCGCTCCAACCCCTATGTCCGCCAGGTTGGCCAGGTGCTGGACCGGCTCACCGAGCCGCTGCTCCGCCCCATCCGCCGCTTCCTGCCGGACCTGGGCGGCATCGACATCTCGCCCATCATCCTGCTGATCGGCCTGCAGTTCCTCGGCATTCTGGCAGATAATATCTTCTTCAATCTCGGCTGGGCGTGACGTCACCGCTGCGGCCGGGCAAGGGCGGTCTTCTCCTCGCTGTCCGGGTCACACCCAAATCCTCCCGGGACGAGGTTTCGGGCCTCCATGTGGCCTCCGACGGCACGGTGTCGCTGGCCGTGAAGGTGACGGCGGTGCCGGACAAGGGGCGTGCCAACAAGGCGGTTATCGAGACCCTGGCCAAGGCCTGCCGGATGCCCAAATCCGCTTTCGAGCTCGTGTCGGGCGAGACGGACCGCAACAAGACCATTCTGGTCACTGGAAATCCTGCGGAACTTGAGGCATTGATTGCCAGGAAAGTGAATGCAGGGAAGGAAAATTGAATATGGCGAAAGTAATTGACGGCAAGGCCTTTGCCGAGGGCCTCAGGGGGCGGATCGCCACGGCCGTGGCAAGCCTCAAGGAAAAGCACGGGCTCACCCCCGGCCTCGCGGTCGTTCTGGTGGGCGAGGACCCGGCCTCCAGGGTCTATGTCGCCAACAAGGCCAAGCAGACGGTCGAGGTCGGCATGAACTCGTGGGAGCACAAGCTGCCCGCCGAGACGCCCGAGAAGGACGTTCTCGCCCTCGTCGAGAAGCTCAACAACGATCCTGCCGTGCATGGCATCCTCGTGCAGCTGCCGCTGCCCAAGCACATCGATTCCACCAAGGTGCTCAGCGCCATCTCGCCGGCCAAGGACGTCGACGGCTTCCACGTGGTCAATGTCGGCAAGCTGTCGACCGGCCAGGACTCGCTCGTGCCCTGCACGCCGACGGGCTCGGTGATGCTGGCCAAGGACGTGCTGGGCTCGCTCGACGGGCTGGAAGCCGTGGTGATCGGTCGCTCCAACATCGTCGGCAAGCCGGTGGCACAATTGCTGCTGGCCGAGAACTGCACCGTTACGATCGCGCATTCCAAGACCAAGGATCTCCCTGGCGTCGTGCGCCGCGCCGACCTCGTCATCGCTGCCGTGGGCCGCCCGGAAATGGTGAAGGGTGATTGGCTGAAGCCGGGCGCCACCGTCATCGACGTCGGCATCAACCGCATCGAGCGTGATGGCAAGGGCAAGCTCGTGGGCGACTGCGACTATGCCTCGTGCGAGAAGGTCGCGGGCGCCATCACGCCGGTTCCCGGCGGCGTCGGCCCCATGACCATCGCCTGCCTGCTCTACAACACGGTCAAGGCCGCCTGCGCAGCGAAGGGCATCGACCAGCCCGCGATGTAAGAATACGGCGAAAAGGCCGGAATGGTAAAATGGCCGGGCAATGCCCGGCCATTTTCGTTAGCGATACTGCCCCGGCAGAAGTGTGCAGTTCGACGTCGCGATGAGACCGAGAAGTGCCTGCCGATCGACATCGTTGGTGTAGCCGTCGCGGTTCAGGTCCCACCAGGTGGATGTGTCGCTGGTGATGTTCCGCCACTCGGCCTGGTCGCCTAGGTCGGCATTGTTCACCAGGGCGTCGAGATTCGCGTCGCCCGTGCATGCCTTCTGCGAACTGAGCGTATCGTTCAGGCTGGTGACCAGCGCATCATAACTGGCCTTCAGGCGGCCCTTGAGCTGGCTGCTGCCTGCGCCGGGGCCGGTACCCGGCGCCAGCAGGTTGTTCGCCTTGACGCCGGTCGGATGATCGATCGTCGGGGTCTTGGGCTTCTGGTCAATCCTGTAGAATTCGTCCGTCGTCACCGACAGGCAGTTCGAGCCATCCGCGGTGAGTTCCGGATTCTGCAGGTCAATGTTGGTCGCGGTCTGGCGAATGAGCTTGTAGCGCTGGTTTCGCATACCAAAAGACGTGTCGGGCAGGAGTGCTGCCAGCGTCTCATTGACCGAGTTGCGATACTGGTTGACCTGGCAGCAGGTGGTCAGGCCGTTGCCGCTCTTGTAGGGCTCGGGAATGGCGACGTCCGTTCCCGCACCATACCAGATGCCGCCATAACCATTCTCACAGAGGTCCTTGGTCGGGAACAGGGTGGTGCATGTGTTGACGGACTTGATCACGCAAGCGCCATCGACGTGGCTGGTCGAGCGGGTGTTGGTGCCATACTGCGTGAAGTTCGTGGTGCGGATGGGCGATGCGCCCTGCCGCGGGTTGACGAGATAGGGAAGCAGGGGCTGTGAATCGAGCCCGTGGGTCGGCGGCACGGCCTGCCTGACGTCGATGCCGGCCACGTCGCCGAACAACTTGAAGAGATCGACGATGTTTACCATCGCGTTCACCGCCCTGTTGGGCTGCTTCACCATCGGCCCCGCCACGATCAGCGGTACCCACACGCCGGTCTGATACACGGTGCCCTTTGAAAGTGCGGGATCGAAGGGCAGCCTGACATTGTTGGCGAAGCTGCCATTGTCCGCGACGACCACGATCACGGTGTTGGCGATCTTGGCGTCATAGATGAGCACGCCGTTCTTGTTCTTCGTTGCAATTCCGGTCTCGATAAGAACGCGCTGCAGTTCCGTGTCGATTCCTTCGACCATCTGCGTCATCAGCGCGCGGGAGTCGGTTGCATTGTCGGAGCAATCGTTCCCGAGCTTGGTGGATGTGGTGGAGACAAGCCCTGGCGCTGCCGGCTGATAGGGCGTGTGCGCGGCGGAGAAGGCCAGCGTGACCATCCACGGCCTGTCCTTCGGCTGGCTGTTGATCCAGTGGATGGCGTAGTCTGCCTCAAGCGTAGTGCGGTACCCGCGGCTCTCCGGATTGTCCGGGGTCTTCACCACGGCGGCTTCACCCCGGCCCGGGTTCTCGACGAGTTCGCTGACGTAATAGCCGTTCTGCAGGCTGAAGTTCAGGTTGGCCGGCGGTGTCCCGCAGGAAGCATTGGGCTGCAGGATGCCGCCCGACGCAAGGCAGGTCAGCCCGGGCGATGTATTGCCGGCGCCGGTGCTCATGTAGGTGCAGTCGCCGTTCGCCTTGTAGCAGGCCCCGCTGTCGGCGCCGTGAGTGGGATCGATTGCTGTGGTGGGGACATAGCCGCACTTGTAGGTGCCCGTGCTGGCGACGCCGCCTGCGGTGGTGTCGATGTCGCTCGGACCGCCGTCATACCAGCCCTTGAAGTAGTCCCAGCCAAGCTGGGTGACGGCAGTGCCACCGTATGGATTGGTTGACGGATCCTGCGGGTATGTCGGCGCATTTGTGAAGTGGGACTTGCCGAACAGGGCGCTTGTGTATCCGGCTTCGCGCAGGATGTTCGGGGTCGTCGTTTCGTAGGGCGACTGCTGGGAGGCAGCAAGGTCGGGCGGCAGGATTGCGGCCATCACATTGTGGCGCAGAGGGTAGCGACCGGTGAAGAAGCTGACGCGGCTTGGTGAGCATTCCGGCGTGGCCCAGGTGTTGCGGAACAGCACGCCTGATTGCGCGATCTCGTCAAGGGTGGGCGTCTTCGGCGGTCCCAGCGGGCCAGCGCCGCGGCCGCCGTATCCGAACAGCTTCATCTGGTCGATGCCGACGTCATCCATGATCACAAACAGGATGTTCGGCTTGGAGGCGGACATTGCTGGCGTCAATCCCGCGCCGGCCAGCATGACGGCGGCGATCATGAGGATTTTGGATAGCTTGTTCAGCATGTCGATTTTTCCTGTTGCAGTACCGGCAAACGCCGGGCCAAGACATGGCCTGCCACTTTGCGGCATCTACGGATGCCGAATTACATGTATGACCACGTTTACAGGAATGCATTCGCCGAGCGAAGTCAACCGTTCTTGATTTTACAATCTAGGTTAGAAGGCTTGAATTCCAGCCGGAATCCTTCGCGGAAACTAAGCATCCACGACGCGGAACTTCGCCAAGGGGGGCGCCCGGTTTCAAACCCGGGCGAGGTCACAGCACCCAAGGAGGCGTGTCAGTCCTTCGCGTTCTTGGCGCGTTCGATGGCGTCGAGGATCATCTGCTCGGCTTCCGCCGCATTGCCCCAGCCAACGACCTTCACCCACTTGCCGGGCTCGAGGTCCTTGTAGTGCTCGAAGAAGTGCTCGATCTGCTGGCGGGTGATTTCGGGCAGGTCGGTGTAGTCGTGCACGTTCTCGTAGCGGCGGGTGAGTTTGGGCGTGGGCACGGCGATGATCTTCTCGTCGTGCCCGGCCTCGTCTTGCATTTTGAGCACGCCCACGGGCTTTACCGCGACCAGCGCCCCCGGAATGATGCCGCGCTGGTTGGCGATCAGCACGTCGATCGGGTCGCCGTCATCCGACAGCGTGTGCGGGATGAAGCCATAATTTCCGGGATAGCGCATCGAGGTATAGAGGAAGCGGTCGACCACCAGGGTGCCAGCCGCCTTGTCCATCTCGTACTTGATCGGCTCGCCGCCGACCGGCACCTCGACGATGACGTTCACTTCCTTCGGGGGGTTCTTGCCGATCGAGATGGCGTCGATACGCATGGGTCTTCCTTCGGAATTGGCTCTGTGGCAGCCTCTCTGCCATGAGAAAGGCGCTCTGGCTATCCCTCCTTCTGTCTGTGGCCCATGGCCGCCCTGGCGGGCGAGAATACCAGCGTTTACACCCCCTTCGACCTCGAGAAGACCTGCCTCCATGTGGAAAAGGGCGATGGAATGGCCTTCGCCGGCACCTGGACATGCGCCGGCTTCAAGGGCAACGACATCGTCGTTTCGGCCGATGACGACCGGAGCTTCGTGGGGCTGGGGACCAAACCCACCGAATCCTGCGGTTACCGGAAAACCTTCCGCCACTTCAACACCGCCCTCTCTCCCGTCGAATGGCGCCTCCGGGAAGGCAAGCCGTTCGCCGCCATCCAGCGCTGGCGGGTGGTGACGGATGATGAGGGCAACACCGTCACCTGGCTGGTCGTATCGGCGCTGAAGGGCGAGGAGGCCTGCCCCGTCCACTATGTCGCGGGTTCCTATCCCAACGCCAATGAGCAGGCCCGCCAGGCGGCCGACGACCTTGCGGAGGATTTCGACTGCGCGCACGACACGCCCACGGTGGATTCGACGGTGGGTGCGGACGGCATCGACTTCGTGAGCTGCGACGAGGCGAAGGAGGATTAGCGCCTCTCACGACGTGACATCACAAAAAAGATGCCCGGGTCGAAGCTCGGGCATGATGACTTTACGGAGGTGAGCTGGATGCTTACGCCTCGCTGGCGGCTTCCTTCTGGCGGCTCACCTTCTTGCGCTCGTTGGGATCGAGGATCGCCTTGCGCAAACGGATGGACTTCGGCGTCACCTCGACGAGTTCGTCCTCGCCAACGTAAGCCAGTGCCTTTTCCAGTGACATGCGGATCGGCGGGGTGAGCACCACCGCCTCGTCCTTGCCGGAGGCGCGGACGTTGGTGAGCTTCTTGCCCTTGATGACGTTGAGCTCAAGATCATTGCCGCGCGTGTGCTCGCCGATGATCATGCCGGCATAGACCTTGGTGCCGTGCTCGATGAACATCGGGCCACGGTCCTGCAGGTTGAAGATGGCATAGGCCACAGCGTCTCCGTCGCTGTTGGACAGCAGCGCGCCGGTGTGGCGGCCGGGGATCTCGCCGAAATAGGGCGCATAGGCGTGGAACAGGCGGTTCATGATCGCCGTGCCGCGCGTATCCGACAGCAGTTCCGACTGGTAGCCGATGAGGCCGCGCGTCGGCGCGTGGAATACGATGCGCTGGCGGCCAACGCCTGACGGGCGCATGTCGCGCATTTCCGCACGGCGCTCGGAGAGCTTCTGGACGACGACGCCGGTATATTCCTCGTCGACGTCGACGATCACTTCCTCGACGGGCTCCAGCTTCTCGCCGGTTTCCTCGTCGGTCTTGAACACCACGCGCGGGCGGCCCACGGTGAGCTCGAAGCCTTCGCGGCGCATGGTTTCGATCAGGATGCCAAGCTGCAACTCGCCGCGGCCGGCCACTTCGAAGGCGTCGGTCTCGTTGACGGACGGCGTGACCTTCAGCGCCACGTTGCCTTCGGCCTCGCGCAGCAGGCGGTCACGTATGACGCGCGACTGCACCTTGTCGCCATCCTTGCCAGCCAGCGGACCGTCGTTGATGCGGAAGGTCATGGTCAGCGTCGGCGGGTCGATGGGCTGTGCGTAGATCGGCTCGGTCACGGTGGTGTCGCAGATCGTGTCGGCAACGGTTGCCGTGGTGAGGCCGGAGATGGCGATGATGTCGCCTGCTTCCGCTTCGTCCACCGGCACGCGCTCGAGGCCGCGGAACGCCAGCACCTTGGAGATGCGGCCCTGTTCGGCAATCGAACCATCGCGTGACAGCGCCTTCACCGACTGGTTGGCCTTGATGGAGCCGGAGCGCACGCGCCCCGTCAGCACGCGGCCGAGGAAGGGGTTGGCTTCGATCGTCGTCACCAGCATGCGGAAGGGGCCTTCCTCCACGACCGGCGGCTGGAAGTGCTTGACGATCAGGTCGAACAGCGGCGCCATGTTCTCCTGCGAGCCCGTGGGCGTGTCCGCCATCCAGCCCTGCTTGGCGGACCCATAGATGATCGGGAAGTCGAGCTGCTCTTCATTGGCGTCGAGGTTGGCGAACAGGTCGAACACCTCGTTCACCACCTCGTTGTGGCGCTCGTCCGGGCGGTCGATCTTGTTGATGCAGACGATGGGGCGAAGGCCGATCTTGAGAGCCTTCTGCAGGACGAACTTGGTCTGCGGCATCGGGCCCTCGGCGGCGTCCACCAGCAGGACGGCGCCATCCACCATGTTGAGGATGCGCTCCACCTCGCCGCCGAAATCGGCGTGGCCGGGGGTGTCGACGATGTTGATGCGGGTTTCCTTCCAGTTGAGGGAGGTCACCTTGGCCAGAATGGTGATGCCGCGCTCACGCTCCAGGTCATTCGAGTCCATGGCGCGCTCGGCGACCTTCTGGTTCTCGCGGAACGAGCCCGACTGCGACAGCAGCCGGTCGATCAGGGTGGTCTTGCCGTGGTCGACGTGGGCAATGATGGCGATGTTGCGCAAATTCATGGGGCGCACTGACTTTCTTCATGCGTGGAGATGAGTTGGGGGGCGCTTAGCATGCGCAGCATGGAAACGCAATTTAACGGTTGGTTCACCCCGGGTGATATACTCAACCTTCGAGGGAATCACGATGTTCAACGGACGCGACGACAAGATTAACCGAACTCAGGTCTTCCTGACGCTCACCGACGGTTCGGTGCTGACCGTCTCGATCCGCCTGCCGCTGTCCAACCGGCTGGGAGATGCCTTGAACAATGGCGACGGGTTCCTCGACGCCCTGACGCCCGCCGGCCAGCAGCAATTCATCGCCAAGACCAGCATCAGGTCGGTGCGGTCCGCCAATGTGCCCAAGGCCGACCAGCTCGATAGCGAGGGCCGCGCCCCCGGAACGCCGGCCTTTGATCCTTATGCCGTCCTGAAGGTTGCCAGGGAGGCGAGCCCGGAGGAGATCCGGCATGCCTATCACCGCATGGCCAAGCTCTATCACCCGGACCGCATCGCTTCCTTCGACCTGCCCGACGAGGTGATGGACTACGTCCGCGCCATGCTGGTGCGGATCAACCTCGCCTTCGAGCAGATCGGCGGCTAGCTCAGGCCGGCAGGAAACTGTCGAGTGCGGCAAAGAACTGGCGGCGGATCATGTCGCGCTCGCCGAGAATCTCATGATTGGCATCAGGGATGAAGGCCAGCGCCACGCCTGGCACCTTGCGGGCCAGCCGGCGGATGCCTTCATTTCCCACCACGCGGTCGGCACCCGCCGCCACGATCAGCACCGGGGCGGTCGGCTTCTTCATGCGGCGAGTTCTGGTAATCGATTGTCGCGCGGCTCCCAGCCAGCCGAAGGTGGGCCCGCCCAGGCCCAGCTGTGGCGCCACTTCCAGCGTCTTGCTGTCGCGGTCCCAGCGGTGGCGGTCGGAGGTGAGCGGATTGCCGGGAAAGTCGGCGCGGCCCATCGGTTCCTTGCGCACGCCCGGCAGGAAGAAATTGGCAAGCCCGGTGAACCACATGGTGTTGAGCAGCAGCCACGCAACGGGCCGCGGCCACGGGCCATAGATGATTTCGATGAGCGGCGACACCAGGATGGCGCGGGCGAACCATTTTTTGTTGCGCAGCAGCCGCAGCAGCACATGTGCACCCGTCGAATGGCCCAGCGCATAGTAGGGAGCTGGGCAGGAGGGGATGACGAGGTCGTCCATCAGTGTACGGACATCCTCGTCGAAGCCGGCGAAGCTGCGCGTCCGGTCGCGGAAGGGCTGCCGCTTCGGCCGCTGCGACCCGCCCTGGCCGCGCATGTCGAGCACCGCCACCGCGAAGCCGCGCTCCATCAGCTCGCGTGCCGTTTCGAAATAGCGCTCGATGAAGTCGCCGCGCCCGCCGAGGATCACGAATGTACCGCGGGCATTTTCCGGCACCGCTCGCATGGCGCGCAATCGCGTCTTGTCGCGCGTCACCAGTTCAACGCACACTGCACCCGGCGGAGCTGGGTTCTCGTCAGTGGGATGAAGGATCGCCTGCACGTCGCTCAGGGCAGTTTCTTGACTTCGGTCAGCTGGCCCGATGACGGGTCAAGCTTGATGGCGAAATTCTTGCCGCCCCGTTTGGCGTTAAAGGCATAGAACTTGCCGGCACAGATCGAGGCCTCGACGCTGGAGAAGCCGAATCCGCTCACGACCTCAGTTGCCTTCTCGCAGCTCAGCGGGCCCTCTGCCAAAGGTGCCGCCGGCGCGGTGGCAGCGGTCTTCTGCGGCAGTGCCGGATTGGTGGTGGTCTTCGTCGTGGCAGGTGCGGTGGCCTTGGCAGGCGGCGGCTTCACCGCCTTGGGCTTGCCTGAAGGCACGGGCTGCGGCTCGTAATAGGTCTCGTCGATCTTCTGCTTTTTCTTGTCGGACGGGTTCTCGCCCCCGGTTCGGTCGCCGAACAGGATGCGCAGGCCGGGGATGTTGCGGATGATCGGCGGCCCGGAATAATCCTGTTCATAGACGGGCGGCGGCTCGCCGTGGTTGCCGCCGGCGTATGCGCTGTTGCCCATCGCTGCCAGCGCAAGAAGCGCCACGCCGGAGAGGCTCAATCCGCGAATGATCGATGATCCGAACATGTTACTCCACCTTTGCGGTTCCGGGCCCGCGCCCATAGTGAAACAGATGACAGGGTGATCCGCAACCGTGACGAGACCAATCCTGTGTCGGGAATTTTCATGGCCATTCTGCGGCGGGGAAGGCGACGACCTGCCACCCTCCCCAGCGCGCGTCATGGATCAGTAGATGCGGCGCAGGCGATTCACGTCGCCCCGCGCATCGACGGCCATCAGGAACTGCTTGCCGTTGCGCCATGCGGTGTAGCGGTAGTAGCCATGGCGGCAGCTCTGCACCTCGATGGCGGAGTAACCCGAGCGCGACAGGATGCGGCGGCCGTCGCGGCAGGTTACGTAACCGTCATAGACCGGGTAGGCGCGGCGAGGGGCATAGCCACCTTCATAGCCGCCATAGCCACCGCCATAACCACGACCATATGCGCCGCCGTAGCCACCTTCATAGCCGCCGTCATAGCCACCGTTCCAGCCAGCATCGGCTGGCACGGCCGGGTAGACGCCGAAGCCGATGCCCACCGAAACATCGGCGTTGGCAGCGGGGGCGGGAAGTGCCGCGACGAGCCCAAGGGCCATTGCGCCGGCAGCGAACAGGGTCTTCAGCGAAAGCGACTTCATGGCGGTACTCCTCATCATGATGCCGGTGATCGGTCATCGTTGGAGTGACACTAGCGGGCGCTGCTTGAACCCAGTCCGAACCGCGCGTTCATCCACCGTTCAGCTTCGGGCCGCCCTAGTCGGCGAGGCGCACGCGGTTGATCTGTCCGCTGGCACTCATGCGGATGTCGAAGCGCGCCCCGCCGCGCGAGGCCGTGTAGCGATAGTTCGGGCCACGGCAATTATTGGTCTTCACGTCATAATAGCCCCGCTGGAACAGAAGTTCCTTGCCCTGCCCGCAGGTCATCCAGACGGTGATTTCTTCGGATTCCGCGCCCCACCATACGGGCGGGGGCGGGTAGGGGCGGCCATAGGGACCGGGATAGCGCGGCCGTCCATAGTCGCCGCGCCCATAGCCACCACGATAATATTCATCTTCGAACGATAGCTGCGCATCGCGGCCATCGTCGATCCAGGGCTGCGGGATGCGGCGCTGGTCGGCGGATGCCTCGGATGCGGACAGGATGGCCGAAAGGCCACATGCCACGGCAACGGTGGCGAGGAAGAATCTGGGCTTCATCATCTCACTCCATTCAACCGGAGCCACCCCGGCACCGATATGGTGGAATTAACAACCTTCCATTGAATGTGAACTGAATCGACCGTTCATCGGCCGTTCATCGGAACGACGCCCCGGACTTGAAACGGCAAGACCCGCACCTATCTCTCAGAAACGCGGACGCCCATCCGGGGTTCGCGGACTTCAATCAGCCCGGCCATTGCGGCGGGCGCCACTTGTGACATTGCTCAAGGAGAATGTGACGATGTTTGATCTCACCCCCCTCTATCGTTCGACCGTCGGCTTCGACCGTCTGGCCCGCACGCTGAACGAGGCCTCGGCCTTCGACGCGCCCACCTATCCGCCCTACAACATCGAGAAGCTCTCCGAGAACGACTACCGCATCACCATGGCGGTGGCCGGCTTCGCGCCCGAGGACATCACGGTGGAAGTGAAGGGCAACGCCCTGAACGTTTCGGCCAAGAAGACCGAGAAGCAGGAGCAGACCGGCGAGTTCCTCCACCAGGGCATCGCATCCCGCGCTTTCGAGCGCCGCTTCCAGCTCGCCGACCACATGCATGTGCAGTCGGCCGACATGGAAAACGGCCTTCTCCACGTCGCGCTGAAGCGCGAGGTGCCGGAAGCCTTGAAGCCGCGCACCATTCCTGTGAATGGCGTCGAGGGCACAAAGGTCATCGAAGCCCGCAAGGCTGCCTGATCTGGCATCACGTTGAATGAACGAGGGGCGCTCCCGCAAGGGGGCGCCTTTTGTGTCTGTGAGCCTAGCCCTGCGCCACCAGCTTCACGAAGGCGTCCACCTCCTCTTCGGGCGTCGCGAAGGACAACACGAAGCGCGAGAACACCTCGCCATCTGAAATCCCGTCGCCAAGGCTGTCGGGCATCCAGTCATAGAACTTGGCGCCGCTCGCCTGCAGCCGGTCGAACATCGCTTTCGGCAGCACCGCGAACACCTCGTTGGCCTCGACCGGGTTGGGGATGCGCACCTTGCCGCCTGCCGTCAGGCCCTTGGCCAGCTTCTTCGCCAGCGTGTTGGCGCGCTTCGCATTCTCCAGCCATAATCCGCCCTCGAGATAGGCCAGCATCTGCGCACCAAGATAGCGGCTCTTGGACAGGAGCTGCCCGCCACGCATGCGGCGGTAGGCGAAGTCCTCGGCAAGGTTCAGGTCAAAGAACACCACCGCCTCCAGCATCATCGCGCCGTTCTTGGTGGCCCCGAAGCTCATCACGTCGACGCCCGACTTCCATGTGAGTTCGGCAGGCGTGCAGCCAAGCCCCGCCACGGCATTGGCGAAGCGCGCGCCATCCATGTGCAGCTTCATGCCCTTCGGCCGGATGAGGTCGGAGAAGGCCTTCACCTCTGCCGGCGAATAGACCGTGCCAAGCTCGCTCGCATTGGTCAGCGACACGCCCTTGGGCTTGGGGTCATGTTCGCCACGGATGAAGCCCTTCAGAGCCTTCTCGACCTGTGCCGGCGTGATCTTGCCCGCCGGGCCATGCAGCCCGATGATCTTGGCGCCGCCAGTGAAGAATTCCGGCGAATTGCATTCATCGACCGCGATGTGGGCTTCCGAATTGCAGAAGATGGCGCCGAAGCCCGGCGTCATCGTCGACAGCGCAAGCCCATTGGCAGCCGTGCCGCTGGTGACGAGGAAGGCGCGCAGATCGCAGCCGAATACTTCCTTCAGCTTTTCCTCGGCGCGCTGCGTCTGGTCATCTCCACCATAGGAGGGCGCGGTGCCGCCATTCACTTCGCCAAGTGCTGCGAGGATCTTCGGGTGCACGCCATAGACATTGTCGGATGCGAAATTCATGAGGTCTCAGCCCTTGAGAAGCACTTTGAGTTGAACGGATGCGTCGGCCAGTTGCTCAGCCGTTGGTGCGGCACGCTTGCCGATCAGCATCTCGGCCAGCTTCACGTCGCGCGCGATGGAGTTTCCGGGCCCGATGCCTGATGCACCCACGAGGCGGCCCTCATGGTCACGGTGGAACATCACGAAGGAGTGTTCGCCCGTCTGCCGCCGCACGATCTCCGGCCCGTCCGCCGGGTTGCCGGCGATCTGCAGCGACAGGTCATACTGGTCGGACCAGAACCACGGCACGGCCATGTAGGGCTTCGATGCGCCAAGCATGTTCTCGGTGGCCACGTTGGCCTGGTCGGTGGCGTTGCGCCACGCTTCCAATCGCATGCGCTTGTTGCCGAACAGCCCATGCGGGAAGGAGCAGCAATCACCGGATGCATAGATGTCGGGGTCGGAGGTCTGCAGCGTCGCGTCACAGGCGATGCCGTTCTCGATGGCAAGGCCTGCCGCCTGCGCAAGGG
>Ga0194051_1000702_pt1 | contig 18653 bp, 23 predicted proteins | sample SepL2320m_MetaG_FD_161275 | JGI IMG/M metagenome (GOLD analysis project Ga0194051, IMG submission 161275) | Anoxic zone freshwater microbial communities from boreal shield lake in IISD Experimental Lakes Area, Ontario, Canada - Sep2016-L239-20m | ecosystem: Environmental > Aquatic > Freshwater >... | reverse complement strand
GGTTGATAGTTCGGATACGAAAGGTTTAAAAATGAGCAAGAAGACTGAGACGGAGTTGGCGGTTTTGGAGCCGGGGTTTCTGGCGTTGCAGGGTGACAGCCTGTTTGCCGAAGCGATGGCAGCGAATCTTTCGGCAGGCGAGACGATTCAGGTCAGCGACCTGATCCGGATCAAGACGCCGGCGGGCGGCGGGAGGACGTGGCAGTACGTCAATTCCGACGGTGCCGAGGTGGAGAGCAAGGCCATCACGGGCCTGCTGTGCCTCGTGGCCCCGCTGGGGCAGTTGTGGGGCAGTGACGAGCCGACGAAGGGGCAGCGGCCCGTGTTGACCTCGCACGACCTCTTTACGGCGACGAGGACGAACGACTCGCTTGGCGACGTCGATGCGGATCAGTTGGAGCAGTTTCGGGTTGGTGACCGCACCTACGATTGGCGGGCACTGGGTGCCGAGGGCTCGCCGTTTGGCTGGGGGTCGGGCAAGGGTGGCGTCGGGCGTCGGGTGAAGGAGAGCCGCACGGTGGCGATCCTCCAGCCCGGCGAGGCGTGGCCCGTGCTGATCTCGGTCGGCGGCGGCAGCTTGGCGACGTTCGGCCCGTTCATCAAGCGGCTGAAAGTTCCGCACTGGATGGCGAATGTCTCGCTGACGCTTCAGAAGGTGGCGAGCAAGTCGGGCATCGACTACTCGCAAGTTGTTCCCGAACTGATCGGGACGGTATCGCGTGACGAGGGGCTCGTGATCAAGCGGCTCTACACCGATCCGCTCACGCGGATCGCCAAGCAGTTTGGCGACGAGTGACGTTTCGCCGGGGCGGCGCAGTGCCGCCCCGGCGTCTGTTTTCACAACACATGGAGGGACGATGGCAATGGCGACGACGGGAATCGGACAGCTGGCGGCGAGCTACGCCGCACGCGGATGGCAGATCGTGAAATTGTGGGGGTGCCTTGAGCCGGGCGTGTGCACCTGCTGGAAGGGCAAGGACTGCGGTACGCCGGGCAAGCACCCGCAGGGTGAGCAGTGGCAACTGAGGACAACGAGCGACGAGAACGACGTGCTTTCTTGGTTCGACTCAGGCCGGCCGGTCAACATTGGCTTGCTCCTCGGCCCGCGTTCCGGCGTCGTGGACGTGGAACTCGACGGGCCGGAGGCCAAGCAGGCGTGGGATGATCTTGGCCTCGGCGAAATCTGGACGCCGACCTACACGGCGGGGCGTGGCCCGCATCGGCTGTTCAAGTGGGACGAGTCGCTGCCGGCCGTCGCGGTACGCAAGGTGATGGGCATCGAAGTGCGGATCGGCAACGGCGGCAACGCGGCGCAGTCTGTCATGCCACCCAGCACGCACCACACGGGAAAGGTCTACGAGTGGGTGCCGGGAATGTCGCCCGACGACGTGGAATTGCAGCCGCTCCCCGAGCGGCTGGTCAACCTCCTGTGGAACGACGACGGCAGCGGGCAGCGTGTCGGCACGGGCCGGCAACCGACGCGGGCCGTGCTGCATCAGCCGGTGGCGTCGGGCGGACGCAACGAAGAGGTGAGACGGTTCGCAATCCGCGAAGCGTTCCGTTCCGGCCCAGACCTCGACAACGAGCTTGAGCAGCAAGACTTGCTGCTCAAGGTGCGGATGGTCAACATCGTGCAGTGCAAGCCGCCGATGGGCGACGACGAGGTGGTGGCGATCTTTCGGTCGCCCATCGGCTTCGTGCGCAAAACGCGGGCAAACGGCACCGACCAAGACGTCGCCATCCAGCAGTCGAACGAGGAACCGGAAGCAGCGGAGGACGTCAAGAAATCAGGCCAGCTAGCTCCTCCAGCGGACTCGGTGAAAGTGTTCACCGCCATTGGCCTGTCGTGCCTGCCGATGTATTCCGACTCCGAACCGGAGTGGGGGCCGGGGGATTGGAAGCTCACCGTCGTGCGGTCTGATCCGCTGGAGTATCGCCTGCACGTTCCGGCGTGGAAGAAGTGGACGCCAAACCTCACCGGCAACATCTCGCTGACGGTTGACCAGTACCGATCCGCCACGAAGGTCGCGGCGGCGGTGCTGGCGGCAACCGGCGTCGTGATGCTGGACGACGAGCCGGCCCGCTGGAAAAGAATATGGGACGGCGGCTACAAAGTGCAGGACAACAAGAGCGGCCAGACGCCCAAGAAGCGAGTCGCAAAAGGGGTGAAGGCCAAGCTGCTGGCCGACCCGACTGAGGAACGGCCGGGAGCATCAAGCCTGCGATATGTGCTCCTGGCCGGATGGCTTTACGACCGGCTGGCGCAGGCGTCCCAGCCGAGCGACGACGACATCCCCGACCCCACAGGAAGGGCTGCGTGGCGTCAGGACGGCACGCTGTGGTTTGCGTGGGGGAAAGTATGGGAGGACATCGAGAGGCAGCACAGAGTCAACGAGGGGGAGCGGCTGGCATTCAAGCGGCGGCTGCTCGCTCACGTCGGCGACGAGGTGAAGGATTTCGAGCACTCGGAGTACCGCCACCTCGGCGGCACACGCAAGAGCTACGTCGTGTGGGGCAAGGCTGAGTTCAGCGCACTTGACCGGCTGGCGAACGACGCGGAGCGGGGGTGAAACTTTTCCCCCTTATATAGGGATTTTCATAGTGCCTGTTTCAATAGCGCAAGAGGTCGGTTTTCTCGGCGGCGTGCGTTTGGCTCAAGGAATCACGGAGCAAACGCTGCCGGGAGAACCGGCGAGGGAATTGTTTTTGCCGATCGGGGTTTTGTCGCAAGGCCGAAAGGAGTCACTCGTGAGCAGTTATGTCCGTCAACTTGAGGAAGCTAACAAAGCTAGGCAAGCAAGTCATCGAAGATATTGGCGGCGGGTTGGGTGTGGTGTGCGCACTCAGGTGCGGCAGGCCCTGAACTATCGGCACAAGACACCGGACAGGCACAAGGCCGTTTTTGGATGCACCTACGCGCAGCTTGCCGCCCATATCGAAGGGCAATTCACCGAAGGCATGAGTTGGGAAAACATGGGCAAGTGGCACGTCGACCACATCATCCCCGTTTCTTATTACATCGACATCGGGGCGGTCAGCTTGGCGAACTATCACACGAATCTGCGGCCGCTCTGGGCGAAAGACAACCTCAGCAAAGGGTGCAAGCTATGAAAATTGCACGCCTCATCGGTGGTGCCGGCACCGGCAAGACGACCGAACTGCTGCGGATCATGGAGGCCGCGCTGGAATCGCTCGGCGGCGATCCGCTCAAGCTGGGCTTCGCCAGCTTCACTCGTGCTGCCCGTGCCGAGGCCGTGACACGGGCGGCGAAGGCGTGGAGCGTCGATGAAAGCCTGCTGTCTGTGCGTGGCTGGTTCCGTACCGTCCACTCGACCGCGTACCGCTGCCTTGGGATGGCGGCGGGCTCGCTGCTGACCGAACGGAAGGCCGACATCGAGTGGCTCTCCGAGGCTCTTGGCGTGAGGCTAAACACGCAGATGGACGACGACGTGGGCCGGCAGTCTTACATCGGCGACCCGACGGTGGCCGGGGCGTTGAACTGCTGGAGCTTGTGCCGCTCCTCGCTCATGCCGCTGGGCACCGTGGTGAAGCGGGTACGCCGCATCGACGATACGGTGCCCGACTACGCGGCAATTGTTCGGATAGCCGAGCGGTTTGAAGCGGCCAAACGGATGGACGGCAGGGCCGACTTCACCGACTTGCTCATGCGGTTTGCCGGCGTTGGCGTCAGCCCGACGGAGGGCGTGTTTGCAGTCACGCCGGAAGGCGACTTGCCCGAGGTGTCGGCGTGGCTGTTCGACGAGCAGCAGGATGCCAGCCCGCTCCTCGACGCGGCCTGCAAGCGGCTCATCTCGGCACCGACGGTGAAGTGGTGCTATGTGGTCGGCGATCCGTTTCAATGCCAGCCAGCCGGGACTCCCGTGCTAACCGCAACCGGCTACAAACCGATCGAATCGCTTGACCCGAAAAACGATTGGCTTATTTCGTTCAACAAAAAGGATGGGCGTTTTTACGGAACCGGCGGAGGAACAAAGTTCCAGAAGGCAAGCCGCGTTGTTGACTCCGGCTCGCTTGTAGAGCTCACGTTTGAAGACGGCACCAAGTCTGTCTGCACGGCCAACCACCGATGGCTCGTCAGGACTGTCCGCCGAGAAACGTACGCGACATACATCATGCGGAAGGGCGACCGCTGGCGGATTGGAACGGTGCAGATGTTTGCCACCACCGGAAGCAAGTCGTCAGAAAAGAACGGCGACTTCCGGTTAAAGATGCGAATGAATCAAGAGGACGCCGACTCTGTGTGGGTGCTGAAATGCTTTGGTACCGACCGTGAGGCCCGAATGTATGAGCAGATCGCATCGTGCAAGTACGGCGTACCGCAGGTGACTTTCCGCACGCCGTGTGGGAAAACCAATCTTGACAAGGGTTTTATCGACGGCGTTTTTGCAGGGCTCGGAGACTTATTTTGGAACGCGGTGAGATGCCTGCAAGAGCATGGCCTTGAACTCGACTTCCCGTTCAGTGCGAAGGCCGACCGTTGCAAGAACGGAAGCAAGGCGTGTCGGTTTCTGCAAGCATCGAACGTCATTCCAGGCATTCACGTCGTCCCTAAGCTGCTCGACGGCTATTTCGAAAGACGACCCCGCAACGGCGGAAGCCGTCGCGGCGCACGCGGGGTCAGCAACACGGTCGAGTGGGTGGCAATTCATTCGGTTCGCAGGCTGGAGGCGGGCAACCCAGTCCGCGTCTACAGCCTTGAAGTCGAGCGGCATCACACCTATGTGACGACGAATGGCCTCGTGACGGGCAATTCGATCTACGGCTTCGCCGGCTCGACGTCGGAGTGCTTCCTGACATGGGAGGCGGACAAGGTGCGCACCATGCCCAAGAGCTACCGCTGCCCTGCACCGATCCTTGAGCTTGGCGAGCGATGCCTGCGTCGAATGCACAGCGGATACTTCGACCGCGGAATCGCCCCCGCTGACCACACCGGCAGCATCACCGAGCTATCCGACTTGAGCGACGTGATGCACCGGATCGACCCGCACGACGACTGGCTCCTGATCGCACGCACAAACTACCAAGCGAACCGGCTCTACGCGGCCATGCTGGAGCACGGCAAGCCCGTGCGGTGGACGAGCAGCACAGACGGGCCGACGTCCCGCTCGGTCGGCCTGCGGGCTCTCTACGCGTTGCAGCACGGCGAGCCGGTCACCGGCGAGCAGTGGGCGCGGGTGCTGGAACTGCTACCGCAGAAAAACAAGGAGAAAGAAACCGTTGTCGCACGCGGCACGAAGACAGCGTGGAGGAAGGCCGAGACGGTTGCCCACTGGGACTTGATTTTCCCGAGCGATCTTGGCGAGGTCGGTGCAACCGAGATGCTGCAAGCCGCCATCGCGTCTGGGCAGTGGGTTGCCATGGTGGACTACGGTGCGGCGTGGAAGCGGCAGGCCGACCTGTGGGGAGCGGAGCTTGCAGCGGAGCCTAGAGTGAGGGTCGGCACTGTGCACAGCGTTAAAGGATCAGAGGCTGACAACGTGGTGCTGCTTACGACGACGAGCCGCCGCGTCGAGCAGAGCGACGAGGACGCTGCCCAGCACGACGAGGAGTGCCGCATTGCATACGTCGCGGTGACGCGGGCACGACGAAACTTATTTGTGGTCAACGAGGGGCGGCAAGGTGCGCCCCGCATGGAGGTGTTGTGATGACAAACTTTGAGTTGCTGCTGGCGTCGCGGGTACAGAAACGACGTGCCAAGGTCAAGCAGTGGGTGAAGGATGCGGTGGCCTACTGGGAGCCTGAGTTTGATGACTCAGACATTGGCTGCGAGTGGAGCGAAGCCGACGTCCGGTGCTGGAGGTGCGGCTACTTACGAACCTGCCAGAGGTGCCACATTGTCCCCAAGTCATGCGGCGGCCTGGACGATCCAAGCAACGTGATCCCGCTTTGCGCCGACTGTCACGATGAAATGCCAAACGTCACCGACAAGACAGTCGTATGGGAATGGATCAGAAACGACCACGGCACTACGCACGACACCTACTGGACGGTCAGGGCTATTGCGATTGCACGACAACACGGGCTGACGGACGACGAGCTCATGCGGTTCGACGCTGCAAAACTTAGTTTGCTTGAGAGCAATTACTCGCTGCACTTCGGGCAACTAACGGGCCGTGCTAGGAGAACACCGGCGACCACTGCGTGGCTCATCAAAGAGTGCTGTCGATGAAACTTGACGGCCACACAACCTGCGACAAGTGCGAAGCATCGGCGCACGACGTCATCGACGAGCGGAGGGGCGAGGTGCTTTTAGAGTGCTGTTTTTGCGGGGCTGCGAAGTGGTGCAAGGCACCGCAGCGGCAGGCCGTCGCACCGGTAGACACGACGGAGTTCCGTTTCCGCTCGGGGCGGTTCGTCGGCATGACGATCCTTGAAGCCGAGGCCCAGCCGAACGGTCGGCAGTATGTGGAGTGGATGAAGGCCAACGCACGGATCGCATAGCACACGGCATGGAGGCCATCGTGACAGTCAAGACCCTTGCGGCCAAGCCGCAAGGACACGCCGAGGTTCTCGGCTCGGATGAGAACCCGTTCTCTACGAACAAGGTCACCGGCCACAGCCTGAACTTCCCTATCGTCGGGACGTGCACACCCACGATCGTCTGCGCAAGCCGCTGCTACTTTGCCCACGGGCCGGCGACGTGGTCTGCCAGCCTTGCCAAGCAGCACCGGCTGCTCAACTCCATCCGGCAATCGCCACGCGGACTAGCCGCAACGATTGCACGGCACGCACGCCGCATGAAGCTGACGTTCGTGATGTGGAACGGGGGCGGTGACTGCGTCGAGGAGACGCCTGACTGCGTGGATGAAGTCGCGCGGCTCATGCCCGACGTGCCGCAGTGGGTCGTGACTCGCAAGCCTGAGATTGCCGCGCGACTGCCCGAGAGGGAAAATGTGTTTGTTCACTTTTCTGTGGACAACTCCTCTTGGCAAAGGCTCGACGATATGCGTAGACTGTCCCCCGCTGGGCTGCAATGGTTCTGGTCCTACCAGTGCAATAAGGGTGAGGTTCCTCGCGATGCAATTGCTCCGGTCATTTTTCGAGACGGGTACAAGCTCAACGGCACGGAGCCGCTGCGTGACGACTGCCCGCTGAACTTGTCTGACTCGATTGTTCGGGTATGCGAATCGTGCCGACGGTGCTTCAACGGCGTTGCCGTAGAGAGAGCAAAAGAATGCCACTTGAATCCTCCATTGTTACCGCAATTGTTCGGGTAGCCGAATCGCTTGGGTGGTGGACGATGAAGATTCACGGCGGGCCGTACCAGCTTGCCGGCGTCCCTGACTTGCTCTGCCTCAAGGCCGGGCGAGCGGTGTGGCTGGAAGTGAAGCAGCCAGGAAAGAAACCGACTCCGATTCAATTACGTCGCATGGCTGAAATTGAGGCAAAAGGTGGCGCACGGTGCCACGTCGTGACCAGTAAAGAACAAGCCCGCACCCTCTTGGAGTCAGCAACATGACGGCAGCACAACTCACGCTCGTCTCGCTCGGAATACTCGTCCAGTTCGGCACGTTCGCACTGGGGGTAATGGTCGGTTTGGTCAAGCGAAAGGAATCCCATGACCGCGACAGCTACTCGGCCCGCCAAAAGTGGTGGCACAACAATCAGGAAGTTCATCGTCGCTGATCTCAAAGCCGCGTTCAACGCGGTGCGCGACGCCGTCCCCAGCAGGCCAGCAAGGCCGATCCTCCGCAACGTCATGCTGAGTTCCGACGGCACGCTCAGTGCGACGGACTTGGAGCTACGCATTGCATACCCGCTTGGTCAGAAAGGCCCAAGCGTCCTGCTTCCGCATGCAAGAATGGTGGCGATCTTAAACTCGTGCAACGGTGCCGACGAGGTATCGCTCCAGATCGAGGACAACGTCTGCCGCGTTTCGTGCGGCGGCGGCAAGTGGTCACTGCCGACCGAGGACACAAGCGAGTTCCCTGCGGCACACGACGGGATCGGGCGGCCAATCTCACGGCTGCCGGCCGACCAGTTTATTTCGATGATGTCTTCCGTGAAGTTTGCGACGGACTCGGCGGCAGGCAAGCCGGCGTACTCCGGTGTGCTGATTGAGTTCCGCACGGCCAAGGGCGAGGAGTACGGCACGCTGTCGTTCGTAGCTTTGGACGGGCGGCGAATGTGCTGCTCGCACTGCGACGTGGAGCAAGACCTCGACGACTCCACTACCGTGGTGCCTCGGCGGGCCATCGACGTGATCTGCAAGCTGGCAGCCAACCGCGACGGCATCCAGCTTGAGACGGCCGGCAACGAACTTCTGGCGAACATTGACGGCATCGTTGTGCAGGCTCGGCTGATTGAGGGTGCGTTCCCCGACTGGCGGAAGGCGGTGCCCGACCGCGAACCCAGGGCGTCGTCGCTTGGCGTGGCCCCTCTGCTGCACGCTTGCACGATGGCCTCCATCTGCACCAGCGAGAGCAGCCGCGGCACGTCGTTGACGTTCGCGCCGAAGTCGCTGCGGCTATCGTCGCGGTCTCCGGAGTACGGCGAGTCGTCCGCGACGTGCGACCTCATTGAGTGCGGCGTGCCGTGTGCGGTCTCGATCGTTCCGGCGTATGCGATTGAGTGGCTGGAGTCGCTTGACAGTGCGGCTACTGTCAACGTTGACGCTGAAAGCAACGCTGCTTCAGTCGTCCTACGGTGCGAAGACAGCTTCACCGTCATTGCACCCTTGGCACCATGACCCATGCCGGAAATTGACTACGCGGAGTTCTCCCAGATGTGGCGGGATCGCGTCCCGACGGCCACGATTGCACAGCACTTTGGTCTAGGAGCGTCAACGGTCTACGTCATCCGAAAGCGACTCGGGCTGTCGGTGCGTGGGCGCATTGCACCTCTTGCGGAGCGTGACCCGCTGCCGCAGGAGATCGAGCAATGGAAAGCGTTTTTCAGGCAGCGTCATCTCGACGAGATGCGTGTGCTTGGATAGGTGTGGTTTTCTTTTTACGAAGGAGCAAAGGTATGCAACGGATTGTATTGGCGGTGGCTTTGGTGATGGGTTGTGCGGTCGCAGCGTATGCGGAGAGCGTCGTCGTCGTGACGACGATCACGACGGCACAGCAAGATGCAGAGACCATGGCACGCACCGGCGTGCTGCGTCATTGCGGCCGTGCAGGGGGCAGACGGGAAGGGATTGGTATGAGTACGTCGGGGCCGGAGCAGGCGTATCGCAACTGCTGTTTCTACGGCAAGTACAGGGTGCTTGATCGCGGCGTCGCTCGCGGCCCGCGTGGTTGGTTTGCTGTCATCCGATACGACGATTGACATTCCGCCGGCTCTCGCTCCGCAGCGGTGCGTCTCCTTGCCGCCGCTGCGGGGCGGCTGGCACATAGGACACACAATGAAAGACCTTCTCGCCCAACTCCGCGACCTGTGCACGCTCCGCGTGCGCGGCTGGGTTTCTATCGCCGCTGCCGTGGCGGAACTGGAACGGCTGGCCGCTCGTGTTGAGGCTCTTGAGGGCGAGAGCAAGCGATCCCGCCGAGCTTGACGGCCTGCGTATATTCGCGGCCATGGTCATTTGCGTCGAAACACCTCGTGAGCTTGAGTCGCAAGACAGCCGTCGGATGGCCGACACGCTGTGCCGCACCGGCTCCGACATGGCTGCGGAGTTGCTGGCCGGCGAGACTTCGACGCCGATCGCCGTGGCGTACGATCCGTTGCCGGTAGCGTGGGCAGCGACGCACCGCTGGCGTGGGTTGCAGACGCTGGAGGCGTTCACCGCCGAACCGTACCGGCGTCGCGGGCTCTGCCGCATCCTTGCGCTGCTCCTTGTGGCCGAGGACGACCTCGACCTCCTGCTGCCGGTGGCAGTGTTCTCGCAACCGTGCCGCACCCTGGCGGCCAGCATGGGCTTCACTGATGTGAGGCTCTTTCATGCGGCAAACGGCGAGTGGTACGAAAGCCATGCAACCTGACGACGATCACTTCCGCAGCTTGTGGTCGGCCGGCGTATCGCTGCGGGCGATGGCCGGTGCTCTCTGCATGACGCAGGAGCAAGTGTCGCGACACCGCCGACGGCTGGGCCTACCGCAACGCTGCGGCTCGTTCGACGCGGCGATGGCTGCGAAGGCCGAGCCGATCATTGACCCATCGCCACGCGAGATCGAAACCCGTGCTGCTGACATACGCAGCCGGTGGACGGATCGCACGAGGGAGCTGCGCCGCGTGACGAAATCAGCGGGGGGCTATCGGTTCCCCGTCTACACCACCGAGGAGGTCTTTGGCGATGGCGAAGAAGCCTGACCACTCCAGCAAGGTCGTCGTCATCATCGACGAGCGGGCCGTCGAAATCTATTTGCTCGCACCGGACGGATCAAAACTCGACTCGGAGAAGTTCAAGCTTGGCGACAACGCCGAGGACATTGACCACCCAAAAGCCACGCGTGACGTGTTCGACTTGCTCTACGAGCTCGCGCTGAAGGCCGAGGACGCTTGATACCCTCCCCGGCAGGCCACCGATAGGATGAATGTATGCCTATTTCCGACGCGCCACTCGCCGCGACCGACCGACTGCTGACGCTGTCGGAAAAGCTGTCAGCGTTCATCGTGACGGCGCGGTTGAAAGCGTCGGACGGGTTGAGCTTCCACGAGTTTGGCGAGTTGTTCTTTGCGTTTTTACGCATGGCTGTCGAACAGGTCGATGGCATTTCCAACATGACCGGAGAGCAAAAACGTGCTGCGGTAATGGCGAGTGCTGCCACCGTCTTCGACGCCATCGCGCCGCTGGCCGTTCCAAAAATGTTCTGGCCGCTCTGGCTCCTCCAACGAAACATTGTCCGCACCGTGTTCCTTGCCGTGGCATCTGGTGCTTTGGAAATCATTCTCCCGCTCACGAGGACATCCGCATGATCGCCATCCTGCTTTGTGCCGTTGCCGCCGCCGTCATCCTCATGCCAGCCATCAAGCCACTCAGCCGCCCCGTGGCGTTCGCTGCTGCGAAGAAGCCGCCGACGTTCCAGACGGCAATTGCCAACCTTGCACTCGTGCGGCTGCGGTTGAGCGACACGCTCGGAGAGCCTGAAAAGAAGGCCATCGACACGCTGACGCTGGCACTGGTTGCCGGCTCCGACAAGGAGTGACGCGATGAACTCACGACATATCACGGCGGCGGTGCTGGTTGCCCTGGCTCTCGCCTCACTGCTAATCCCAGCAGGGGTGCTGCCGCATCCGCACAACCCGTCGGAGTTCACACTCCGCGGCAAGTTCATCGGCCCGCACGCTGGCACCGACGCCGCGGCGGTTGCTTGTCTCTGCACCGAAGTGGCCGACTGCATTTACTGGGACGGGCAGCAGGCCGAGCCGCTGCTCAAGACGGGCTCGGCGTTTGCCGAACTGCGCAAGCGGGCACGCGAACTACGCATGCAGAACGAGTCGATCGGCACGCGGCAGCCGCACGTCCGCGAGGCGATCAAGCTCTACCTCGACGAGGCTGTGGGTGTGGATGGCGGGCCGGTCGATGCAGACACACGCGGGAAGTGGGTGACGGCATACCGCGAAATTGGGAGGGCGGCTGCTGATGCCCTCCGGTAGCCACGACTACGATCCTCTCGGCTGGCGGGCCATCTTTGGTGGCGTGCTGGTAGCGTGCGCCGCGTGGCTTGCCACGCGTGCGTTGTTCTACGCCGAGAAGTCTGTCGTCGGTGGGCCGAGCGGCAACTACGGCTACGTTCCAAATCCAGAGGGCACGCAGTCGTTCCTGCGGTCGCTCGACAAGCCCACGTTCAGGCAGGCCGGTGCTGACGCACTTGCCGGGGCCGTTGGGCAGGACGCATTCCTGTACCGCTACGCGGACAAGGCACATCGAGCCGTCTACGGCACGCCGTTCACGGTGTGGAACCAAGGGTCGGCCGGCACCTGCGTCTCGTTTGGCTGGGCCATGGGGAGCTACATCGGGCAGAGTGTGGACTGGGCGACCGGCCGCTATCCGAACCCGCCGAAGCTCGTTGCGACTGAAGACATTTATGGCGGATCAAGAACGGCCGCGCGACTTCCTCCCGTGTCTTACAATTCCGGTGGCGACGGAAGCTATGGAGCCGCCGCAGCACGCTGGGTGGCTGGCTTGAAGAACGGCGCGGGCGGCATCCTGTTCCGTCAGAAGTATGGCGACGTTGATCTGACCGCGTACTCGATCCCGCTATCTCGGCAATGGGGTGCGTCGGGCGTGCCGCTCCCGCTGGCGAAGCTGGCGAACGCCAACACCGCACGGGCCGTGGCACAGGTGACGGATTGGGAGTCGTTGTGTGCCAGCGTCGAGAGCGGGTACTGCGTGCCAATCTGTTCAAACGTCGGCTTCGCTGCGACCAACGTGCGTGATGCCGATGGCTTCCTGCCGCGCGGCGGCAACTGGTCGCACTGCATGGTCATATGCGGAATCCGGCACGCGAAGAACGAAGGCAAGCGCGACGGTGCTTTGGTTCTCAATTCTTGGGGGGGGGTATGGTGCTCAGGCGGCAAGTGGCCTGCCGATCAGCCCGACGGCTCGTTCTGGATTTCTAAGGCCGACGCCACCAGCATCCTTGCGCAAGGCGACTCGTTCTCGATCAGCGGCATCGACTTCGCGTATCGCAACCTCGATCACGGCAACTGGCTGGGAGACAATCCATGAGCTTGGTGTATTGGCTAGTGTTCGGCGCGGTGACTGGCGGCATTGCGAAAGCGATCTACCCCGGCAAAAGCCCGACCGGATGGCTGCCGACGATTGCCCTTGGCGTGATCGGCTCGGTGCTAGGCGGCTTGCCTTTCGGCGATCAGTCATCGGGCGTTGCGTTCTCGATTGCCGGCAGCGTTGCCGCGCTGTTTCTCTACCGCTGGTACGAGGACTCCCGCCATGCCCAAGACTGACAACCGCATCACGCTTGTCGCCTCCGTTGTGTGCCTCGCCCTCGGCTGGTGGCTGGCAACGTCACCGTCGTCGCCCGTGCGGCCTGACTTCCGCTCGGATCGGCCCGTGCTTAGGTTCCTTGCCAAGATGGCGAAGATGAGTATGTGGATCATGCTCGCCGGTGAGGAGCCACCCACGAACACCGTTGCACAGCACGACCCGCACGCACTGAATCACGCAGAGGGGTGGTGAGCTATGTGGCACTGGATTCTCGCAGCATTGGCTTCGGTCTCGGCTGGGCCTGACGCGTTGGAACGCGAGGCCCCAAGGGCGGCAGCAGCCGTGACGGTGGCGTATGGTTCGCTCGGCACACCTGAGCCTAGAGCTACTGATCGACCGGACGTGGCAGGCGTTGCGCCCGGCACGGTTCCGCCGAGCGTTGATCGGGAGTGCAGGGATTGCAGAACTGGCAATGCTGGCAGCAAGGCATTGCCCGGCGGCGTCACTGCGGGCGGCTCACGGAAGTGAACGAGACATGAAGCTCGTGCTCCAGCAGTGGGAGCAGGTTGTGCACGCGGGCTTTGCGAAGAACGCGGTGCGACGACGACGAGAAATGAACGACGTGTGCGGGACGGTGCGATGGGTGGTGGTGGTTCCTTGGGCGGTGCGACTCGTCGTGCTGTTTGTTTGCGAGTTGGTTGTGCAGGGCGAAGTCGACATTGAAGCACTGCACCGAGAGTGCGGTTGGAATTGACACGACGAGTACAACACACACATGGCAACTTTCTCCCAGACCGCCGGCCCGCTTGACATTGAGCTCGTGACGGGCGACGAGGTAAATATCGCCATCAACCTCGGCAAGAACGTCACCGGCTACACGTTCGTCAGCGTCGTCTACGTCGCGCAGGTGCTTGGCGGCGGCGGTGCTGGGCTTGTGACGAGCATCGGTGCGACGGCAGCAACGCCGACGGTCACAGTGGTGACTGCCTCGACGGGTGCTTTGATCTGGAGCCTGAGCGAGGAGCAGACCGCGGCCCTCAATCCGAATTACACCTATCGCTGGTATCTGCGGTGGGTCACGCCGTCGAGCGTGGTCACGCGGACGATCCTGGCTGGGCTTGTCATTGCGAGGGCACCCGGCACATGAGCGACATCTCAGTCACAGTCGTCGGCAGCAACGCAATCACGAACCCCGTGATCGGCAATGGCGACACGGTCAACGTCACGATTGCCGCCACGGGCGAGAAAGGCAACGTCGGCGACACGGGCGCAGCCGGCCCGGCGAACTCGCTCAAGATCGGCACGGTCGTCACGGGCACCGATGCCGCGGCGACGATCACCGGCACCGCGCCGAGCCAGACGCTCGCGCTGGTGCTGCCGCAGGGTGCGACCGGAGCGCAGGGAATCCAAGGAATCCAAGGGCCATCCGGCCCAGCCAACTCCCTGTCGGTCGGCACGGTGGCGTCGGGGGCGTCGGCTGCCGTCACGATCACGGGCACCGCACCGAGTCAGGTGGCGTCGTTTGTTTTGCCGGTCGGGTTGCAAGGCGCGACGGGCTCGACTGGCCCTGCCACGACTGTGGCAGTGGGCACCGTGACGACGGCGGCCTCATCGGCCAACGCTGCGATCAGCACTGTCACGACGGGCAACACGGTCACGCTCAATTTCACAATCCCGCGTGGTGCCGACGGCACCTCCAACCTTGCCGACGAAACTCCGCAGCCGCTGGGAACCGCAACGGCAGGCAGTGCGACACGGGCTTCGCGTGCTGACCACGTCCATGCAGTCCCTGTGATCGCCTACGCTGCGCTGACGGGCACGCCAAGCACGTTCGCCCCCTCGACCCATGCGCACGCCATTGGCGACGTGACGAACCTACAGACGCTCTTGGACGCCAAGCAGTCGTCGGGAACCTATGCAACGCTCGTAGGCGGGACAGTCCCGAGTAGCCAGCTTCCGAGCTATGTCGATGACATCATAGATGTGGCCGGATACACGTCACTGCCCGTGGCAGGTGAGGGCGGCAAGCTGTACGTCGCCGTGGACACCAGAAAATTGTGGCGGTGGAGCGGATCGACATGGGTCGAGATTTCCGCCTCGCCCGGCAGCACCGATGCAGTCGTCGAGGGATCGACGAACCTGTATTTCACGACGGCTCGTGCCGCAGCTGCGGCACCAGTGCAGAGCGTCAACGGGCAAGTCGGGGCAGTCACGATCAGTGCCGGCGGCATCGCATGGTCTACGGCACCGACGACGACCTCCACGACGACGACTGCCGGCCAGATCGCCTACGACGCCAACTATCTCTACATCGCCAACGCCACAAACCAGTGGCGTCGATCAGGGCTTGAGGATTGGACGACTCCTGTCATCACGATTAGCGTGCAGCCGAGCAGCCAATCCGCCATCAGCGGCACGGCAACGTTTTCTGTTTCGGCCTCAGCCACGCAAAGCGCGGAACTCGTCTACCAGTGGGCGCGGCAGGCTGGCGGCACGGGCGGCTGGGTGGATATAGCCACGGGGCTATCGGCGACGCTCGCGCTCGACGCGCTCTCGTACGGGGCAAACAACGGCGACAAGTATCGCGTGACGATCACGACGGGCGCGGCCGGCACGGGCGGCACCGCGGTCAATGGCTGGCTGCCGGCGGTGGTGGTTGAACTCACCCCAACGTCCACGCTGGTAAGCGGCGAGGCCGTGCTGACGATTTCGGCCGCCATCTCAATCATCACGCAGCCGCAGGCGGTGAACCTGACAAGCGGCACCTCGGCATCGTTTGCAGTCGCAGCCACGACGCCGGGCACGGGCCTTGCGTACCAGTGGCAGAGCAGCCCAGACGGCACGAACTGGACGAACCTCAGCGGAGCCACGACGACCACGCTGGGCGTCACGGGCATCACAGAGACGGGCTACGCCGGACTGCGGTATCGCTGTGTTGTGTCGAGCAGCGGCTACACAGACGCCACCAGCAATGCGGCGACCCTGACTGTGGCACCGATCACGGTGACGACGCAGCCAGCCGCACAGACCGGCGCACCTGTCGCCGGCACGACTCCCGCATACACGGCATCGTTCTCCGCGGCGGCGACCTCGCCGGCTGGAGTGCCGACGATCCAATGGGAGGTCTCGACCGACGCCGGCACGACGTACAGCGACGTGAGCGGTGCGACGAGTTCTTCGCTTGCGCTGTCGGCCTTGGTCTCCTCGGACAGCGCGAAGAAATACCGTGCGAAATTTGAGAGGGGGGGGTGGGCTACCGTCCGCTCTGCACCCGCGACGCTAACGGTGCCGACCGATACGATCACGGTGACGCAGCAGCCAAGCAACACGACTGCCAGCACATCGAGTTACTCCGCGACGGCGTACACGCTGCCGTCGGGAACGTGGAACGCGGTGAGCGTTGCGAACGGCAAGTTTTTCGCCACAGCGAACGACCTACTCGGCGGCGACTACATTGCTACGAGCCCTGATGGCATCACATGGACGAAGAAAATCGCCGTGCTGCCCTACCCCGGCGCATGGTCGGCAGTGCTCTACGGCGACGGCGTCTACCTGACGTTTTTCAACAATGGAAATGTCGCTGGCTCATGGTGCGCGACGAGCACCGACGGCGAGACGTGGACGGCGCGGCAGATCAGCGCGACGGCAAACATTGCGGACTACTGTCGGTGCAGCAAGCCGGGGGCCGGCGGATGGTTCTTTGCGGCAAACGGCGGGGCAGGCACCGCAGCGAAATACGTCCACTCGGCTGACGGCGTGACGTGGACGACAACTTCACTGACTGGCAACGCCAACATCTACATGACATCCGCCACGCCGAGCCTTGACGGCAGCCAACTGTTAGTGTGGATGCAGGTTGACGCAAGTGGCCGAGCAGGATACGCTGCAAGTATTGCCACGATCAGCGCGTCGGGCGTTGGATCATTTTCGCCGTACAATTTCGTGTCATGGTTTTTCCCGTACGCCGTCGTGCACGACGGCACGACGTGGGTCGTCGTCGGCAGCGTGAACGGCAACGGGATTGCGGCTAAGCTTTCCGCCGGCTCCGGGTGGACTTACGGCACGTACTTTTCGGCGCTCCTGCAAAGCGTCGCGTACCGCAACGGTCGGTACGTTGCGTTCACAGACGCTGGCATTGCCAGCAGCGCGGACGGACTGAGTTGGGTACTGCGCCAGAGCGTTTCGTCCGCGAGCTACACCTCCGTGATTGCCACCCAGGGCGGCTTCTACGCGGCCACCAACAGCAGTGTGGGCATTGCATCGTATACGTCGCCCGACGGGCTCACATGGACGCAGCGATCTGCGGCGGGAGCGCCTGTAAGCGTTGCCGTTCTTGGCAACAAGCTCCTGACGACCGTCAACCCCAACAACGGAAGCCTCGTAGACGTTGGCGGCCTGACCGCCGCGTCGTTCTCCTCCGCTGCCTCCACGACGTTCGGCTCGCCTGCCATCCAGTGGCAGAGTTCGACCGATGGCGGTGCGACATGGGCCAACGTCGCCGGTGCCGTGTCGAGCCCGCTCTCGATCACTCCAGTGTCGGGCGACACGGGTAAGCGATTCCGCGTTGTCTACACGAAGGCCAGCTACACAACGGTCAGCAGCAACCCAGCAATCCTCACGGTGCCGTAATGCCAAAAATCGTCAAGGTAAAACGCACGACCGTTGCCGGCTCGATGCCTGCCGTCAGCTACGGCGAGCTGGCGTACAACGCCACCGACAACAAGCTCTACGCCGGCAACGCAGCGAATCAGCCGGTACTGGTTAACACGCCGAGCACCGGCGGCAGCGGAACATTCAGCGGAACAATCGATGGGGGAGAGTACGCATGAGCGACATCATTCGACTGAAAAGATCATCCGTCGTCGGCAGCGTGCCGACCTCGCTGGAGTTTGGCGAGTTGGCCCTGAACTACTCGGCGTCCCCGAAGCTTTACTACAAGTCCGCAGCCGGGGCCATCGTGGAGTTTGGCGGCGGCGATGTCCGCCTCAACGTTTTCCTGCCAGCCGCGCCGACGAGCCTTGCCGCGACTGCCGGTAACGCACAAGCCGTGCTGACATGGACGGCACCGACCGTGCTGGCGCAGACGCCGATCACGGACTACGTCGTGCAGTCATCGACCAATGGCACGACGTGGACGACCTTCACCGATGCCGTGTCGTCGGCCACAACCGCGACTGTCACAGGCTTGACCAACGGCACGGCGTACACGTTCCGTGTGGCGGCTGTGAATGGGATTGGCACGGGGGCGTATAGCGCGGCGTCGGCGTCGGCAACTCCGGCGGCAGTGGTATCTGTGACATATCTGATGACTGCGGGCGGTGGTGCTGGAGGGACGTGGTGCGGTGGCGGTGGCGGTGCGGGTGGGCTACTTAGCGGCACGGCGTCCGTAGTCCCTGGCGTATCGCAGCCGATTGTGGTTGGCGCAGGCGGCGCGCAGGTGAACAACAACGCGATTGGGCTCAGCGGATCAGCCTCCACCTCGCTCGGTCTGTCGGCTAGCGGTGGCGGCGGCGGCGGCGGCTACCCGAATGGAGGCGCGAACGGCGGTTCGGGTGGAGGCGCGAACGGTGGAGGCAGCGGGATATTTGCCGCAGGCACCGGGATCGCCGGGCAGGGATACGCGGGTGGGATTAATTACTCCGGCGGAAGCGCAGGTGGTGGTGGCGGTGCGGGTGGCATTGGCGGCACGGCCACTGGCAGCATCGGCGGGTCGGGCGGAATCGGCGCAGTGTCATCTTTGGCGGGATCGGCAACATACTACGCGGGTGGTGGCGGCGGGTGGACGGACTCCTCCGGCTCAAAT
>Ga0194051_1000701_pt1 | contig 18696 bp, 16 predicted proteins | sample SepL2320m_MetaG_FD_161275 | JGI IMG/M metagenome (GOLD analysis project Ga0194051, IMG submission 161275) | Anoxic zone freshwater microbial communities from boreal shield lake in IISD Experimental Lakes Area, Ontario, Canada - Sep2016-L239-20m | ecosystem: Environmental > Aquatic > Freshwater >... | reverse complement strand
AATCATACGACTCTTTGAAACAACAAAAAGAATTAATGAAGTGTGCTTTATCGTTCCCATATTTTTGTCACAAATATGTAAAAATTGCTCATCCTAAACGTGGATTACTCCCATTTGTTCTTTATAATTACCAACGCAGATGTGTTCAAGAATATGAAAATAATAGATTCAATATTCTTTCTAAGTTTCGACAGGGAGGCCTGACAACCGTCACTGTTTTGTGGTGTATGTGGCGATGTATGTTTAAACTCGATGAAACCATCATGGTTTTGTCTAAGTCAGATCGTGAAGCTATTGCTGCTGGAGAAATTGTAAAACGTGGTTTGATCGAATTGCCAAGCTGGATGCGTCCAGATATGGACAAAAACAACGATCACCAAAAACTTTTTAATGAAACAGGTTGTAAGTTATTTTTTTATACTCCAGAAGCCGCTCGTGGTCGGTCTATTACTTATCTGTTTCTTGACGAAGCGGCGTTTATTCCGTCAATGGACAAACACTGGAAAGCTATGTTTCCTACCATCAGCACCGGTGGTCATTGCATTTGTATTTCTACTGTGAACGGTGTTGGTAATTGGTATTACGACACATTCCAAGGTGCCAAAAAGAAAGAAAATGATTTCCATGTTATCGAATTAGATTATTGGGAGCATCCCGAGTACAACGATCCAGCGTGGGTCAAAGGCACTAGAGCACAGCTTGGAGAGAAAGGCTGGTTACAAGAAGTCATGCGTGACTTTCTTGGTGCTGGAGATTCATATATACCAACTGATATAATTGTTGATTTAGATATTTTTACACAAAAAATAGAACCTTTACGCATGTTATTTCCTCAATGGAATAATTTGGACGAGGCTCGTGAACAGCGTATAACAAACATGGAAACATGGCTACGTGGTGCTTTTCATATTTGGAGAGAACCAATAGATGGTAGAGAATATGTGATGGGAATCGACTGTGCTGCCGGATTGGGAGAACACAACGATAATTCTGTAATTGAGATAATAGACGCTGTTACTTGTGAACAAGTTGCAGAATTCTACTCCAATATTTGCCCACCTTATAATTTCTCTCAAGTGGTAGCTATGGTTGGAAATTTATACAATAATGCACAAATTATTGTTGAAGACAATGGTGGATATGGAACAAGCATTTTAGAAAAACTTCAACATGAATTTTCATATGAAAATTTATTTGAAGCATCTCAAGGAACAAATAAAAATCCAAAACCGGGCATAAAAACAACTTTCAGTAACAGACCAAAATTTCTTGAACTAATTCAAACAAGGCTGGTAAATAAAAGTATAGTTGTGAAGTCCAAACGTATAGTAAAAGAACTGAAAGGATTTATTTGGAACACACAAACAAAGCGTGCAGAAGCCACCAAGGGATTTCACGATGATGCTATTATGGCGTTGTGCTTGGCTTTATACGCAAGAGAAGCACGAACAAGATCAAATCCAGTAGGAATTGGAGAAGTAGAAGAGAAGTATACAGAGTCTTACAAAGCAGAAATATATGATGAAATTAAAAAAGAATTAGCAAAGGCATCAGCAGATGATTGGATGGATCCTGATGCTCTGGATTTATTAAATAAAGTAAATGGTGATGATGCTTCTATTTTATACGAAAAAAAAAGACCAAATGAAGGATTGCTTAAAGAGTTTGGATGGAGTTTTTTGCCTTTTGTTATTACATTAAATCAATTTTTTTGAAAAATATTTTCATGGCGGCATAAGTTTTTCTAAATCATCTAATTTATTCTGTTCCTGCACGATCATTTTGTTCAAGTTAGATAGTGAATTAACTTGTGATTGCCTTGAAATTCCAGAAATTGAAACACCAGATTGGATGTTACCCCACCACTGTTCAAATTGTCCTGCATTCGATATTTTTTTAGACTCATGTTTTTCACAAGCTATCTCTATGTTGTTAATTGCTTTTTTAATATTAAATCGTGCTTCTTGAATTTCTTTATTGCTAGACATACTTCTTGATGCCATAATGTTCGCTTGTTCTAATAGTTCTTTAGCTTTTTTTAATTGTGAGATATTCATATTTTTATGAACTACCCACCCGCTAAAGATGGGTTGGGTTTCCTGCCCAACTAACTGCTTTCAATTAAGATAGTCTTATGTCAGGACAGCAGGCTAACCCGGTCGTTCCGACCGTTTTGTTTTTTAGTTAAACACTTGATTTTCATGCTTCATCCAAATTAATATAGTGCAGAATTTTTATTTTTTATAGAATTGGCCATATTAAAAAAGTTAAATAATGATACTAAATTATGATAAAAAAATAATAAAACATATATATTTATTAAATTAGCAATTAGGAGTTTTAATGTACAATAATTTTAATAAATATATGGCACAAAGAGAAAGCCAAGAATTCAATCAAAAATTCAACATATTATGTGAGGCGATTTCTTTTTCTGGCATTCTTTTTGAAGATTATTGGTCAAATGTAGCTGTGCCAACAATCAAAAAATCTTATTCTTATTCAAATGAAAAAGAACTTTTAAATGAACTTTGTAACAATTTTTATGAAAAATTTGACAATGTACTTGAGCCATTAGGAATAAGTGAAAGTTATTTTAAAACTGGAATTAATGAAGCACAACTATGCGTTGAACGCCGCCCAATCGTTAAGATGGCGAATCGGCTGACTAGTTCCGATATTGAGCAGGATGAGATTTATAAAGAATTCCTGGATAAAGCTTCAAAGTGGGCATCCCAAGGCATCGGGAATATGGCGAAGAACTTCCAGCAGGGATATAACGATAGTAGACCTCAAACAAATACGATTCCACCTCAAACAAATACGATTCCACCTGAAACAAATACGATTCCACCTGAAACAAATACGATTCCACCTCAAACCGATAAAGATTTAGCAAGACAAAAAAAAATCGATGATTTTCAACAAACAGTCAATCAACATATCGATGTGATGAAAAAGAGATTTTCTACAGCTATGAGAGATTTTTTGAAAGCAACTACAGATGATGCTACGAGACAAAATGATGCTCACATGTGGCAAGTTGCAAATACTTTTTACAAAAAAATAATGTCAGCTGCACAACCGGTTATTGACGAATTTAAACTAAAAGTCAAGTTACAAGACCGTAATTCCAATCCATACAAGGCTGAATTTGAAAAACAAAAAAATTCCAATGCACCAAGAGTTCCTACTAAATATAGCGGAAATATTGAATCTGATGCGAGTAGCTCTGCGGCGAATCGCTCTTTGATGCCTGTGAATCGCATAGGACGTACATCTTAGAAAAATTAATTATGAACTACCCACCCGCTAAATACGTGGATGGATTAATCGCCGCTTAAGTTTGAAAAAATAAAAATTATTCACTATATTATTTTGGATAAAGCACAAAAACAAAGTGCTCAATCCAAAAACAAAATGGTCGGAACGACCGGGTTGGCCCACTGTCCTGACATAAGACTTTCCTTAACTGAAAAGCAGTTGGTAGGCCATTCAACAGAGATTAAATTTTATGCAATTTAATTTTTAAAATAATTTAACAGTAGAAAAACTTATAGTAATATGTTAAACTTTAAGTACGACTTTTCATGTGTGCATGTAGATTTGCCATTAAACTTATCCAATAAAATTATTGAATGGGGTAAAAAACAAATAAAAAATGATGACATTTACACATCTAATAAAGAAATCGCCCTAGGCAGAGAAAATGAAATCCACGCCACTATACTTTACGGAATACATTCATCGTCTTTTATTCAGGCAATAGAATTATTGAAAAACACAGGACCAATTAAAGCAACATTAGGAAAAATAGGAATTTTTATAAAGAAAAAATCTTACAATGTGTTAATGATAGAAGTTGACAGTCCTGATTTAAATCGTCTTAATGAAATATTAATTAAAAATATTAAACATACAAATAATTATGGATCATACAAACCACATGTAACTATTGCATATGTTAAAAAAAACAAAGCTTTGAAATATGCAAACAACACGCACTGGTGTGGAACCAGTTTCACTTGCAATGAAGCTGTTTTTTCATCTAAGAATGGAAGCAAGCACAGATTCCTTATCTAATTCAATAGAATTCCACAAACTATTTTTGCACCGTTTGTGATATTGAAGCAATCCTTCCATCCGGTAGAACCAATAATCTTCAGCTTGATTATTGCCGTAACCATGTACAGTTGTGAGTTCATTTATACAGTCCTTAATTGGACAAGACCAAAATATGAAATTATAATGTTCGCATAATCTTTTCATTGTATAATCTTTATTATGAAAAATTACGTCTGTCCATATAGACATCGAACTTTTTCTTCGATGAATTTGAGTATGAAGTGAAAAAACATCTTCAGGATGACCGTAACTAGCACCTGTTTGAAAAACATGGATATTAGGACACTCTTCTAATACGGTTGAGAGTTTTTCCCAACCAGATGCTAAATGGGTCATTAGGAATAACGTGTTTTTCATATGATTCTGGAAAACTGTTGATTAATCTATCATATAGTGTAGGATTCAAATTTTTAAAAATATGTTCTACATTTTTCTATATTTCATTTAACTGTTAAATATACTAAAAACTTAAAAGGTCAAAAATAATTCTACGTTAATAACTATTGTAGAATAAAAACAAAGTTGAGGAAAAATTATGGCTTGGTGGGACTTTTTTAGAGTATTTTCATACGCATTCACAGACGATCCTCTTTCACGTAGAAACAATAGAAATCTGACAGGTGCTGGCGTTTCTCAAGTAGATGCCATCCCTGACATACGATCTGGAGCCGAAGGAACTGTCAGTGGCGCAGGAACGGGATCAGTACGTCTACGAGACACAAATGATTTTGTAGATCTGTCTACCGTTACCAATAGGATTCACAGATATAAAGAATATGAACGACTAAGAAATATGGCAGAAATAGAAACAGCCATGACTGTGTTTGCAGATGAAGCTTGTTTTTCTGGAGAAACAAAAGTCTCCACACCTCACGGACCTCGTACACTTAAAGATTTGACAGAGAATGAGAAAGATAGATTTTTGGTATACAGTTATGATTTTGAAAAAGAAGATTATACATTAGGATGGGCATATGATGCTAGGAAAACAAAACGTGCAATGACAGTTCGTGTCATACTCGATAACGGAGATAGCTTTATTTGCACGCCAGATCACCGCATTCTAAACCTAGAAGGAAAATGGCAGGAAGCTGGTTCATTGGCCACAGGCGACAAATTAATGCCGTTCTATAGAATTCCAGCCAACGAAGATCTATCTGGTTGCAAAACAAATCAGTTTCCAAGAATTTACACAAACACTAAAGGTTGGATTCATGAACGTCAATTCGTTGACGATTGGAGATTGGGAAAAACAACGGAGGATTTTAATAATCTTAATCAGTATTGCAGAATGATTTCAGAAGGTTTAAGCGTTCGGCAAATTTCCAAACTAACAAATAGAGATTTTTTGACCGTAAGAAATTCATTGAAGAAAAATGGATTCTCCAATAAAGAATTAAAGTGGCTAGGTGCAAAACCAAAGTCAAGGCGTGTAGTTTCTGTTCTAAAACATAAAGAGATAGATGTTTATGATTTATCTGTAGAAAAATATGAGAATTTTGCCACAGAGTGGGGAATTGCTCACAATTGCCAAAAAGATGATGAAGCAAAAGTTTTTAAAATAAATATTAAAGATACAGAAATTAAAGAAGAATTAGAATTTTTATTGTTCCATAAAAAAATGCTCAATTTTGATCAAAAGAAAACATGGAATTTAGCAAAAATTTTGTTTGTTTATGGAGATTTCTTTTACGAGATTATTATAAATCCAGAGAATCCTTCTGAAGGAATTTACAATTTAGTGCCGCTTCCAGCCGATTCGATGTACAGAATGGAATCAACTAAGGGAAAATTAATTGAATTCCAACAATCGAAAGAAGGCCCTGATTATCAAAGCTTGGCTCGTGTTGAAGTCAATCAAGCCACCGACGCTGATCTGCAACAAGCAACAGCTATTCGATTCGCTCCTGAACAAATAGTGCATATCAAGATTGGTGATGATCGAAAAACTTTTTATCCATACGGCGTATCGCTAATAGAAGCAGCACGTGGACCTGCTCATCAACTAAGATTAATGGAAGATGCAATGGTAGTTTATAGATTGACACGTGCGCCTGAAAGGCGTGTATTCTACATCGACGTACAACAATTGCCTCCTTACAAAGCAGAAGCCTTCATCGAAAGAATGAAAGATCAATTTAGAAAGAAGAAAGTTCCTAGTGCAGGACGATCACCGGGAGCGTCATCTGTTGAGGAACGATGGCAAGCACCTGCCGCTGACGAAGATTTCTGGATTCCAATACGGCCAAATGCTAACACCAGAGTCGAAACACTACCTGGTGCACAAAATTTAGGAGAAGTAGACGATACATTATATTTCCGCAATAAATTATTTACTGCACTTAATTTTCCTAGAAATTATTTCAACAATGAAGATGCGTCAAGCACCAGAATCACACTATCTGCTCAAGACGTAAAGTTTGCTCGTATGATTGAAAGATTGCAGAGCCACTTGGAAGACGCATTCTGGGAAATTTGTGATCGTCATCTTAGACTTCTAGGATATCCTGAAGAATCATATGAAGATCTAACTATAAAAATGACACCTCCTTCAGATTGGAGAGAATTAACCAGAACGGAAGTGGTCACAACTCGATTAAATAATGCTTCCAATCTCAAATCATCACAGCTTATGAGTGATTTTGACATTCTTACAAAATGGATGAGATACGACGATGAAGAGGCAAAGAAAATGCTTGGTCGCCTCAAGTTACAAAAACTGGAAGATCTCAAACTACAAATAATTTCTCAAAATCCAACCTTGTTAGGCGTTGGATTACCAGGACCAGATGAGGCAGAGGTTGGCGCAGCACCAGGCGGTCCAAATCCAATGTTAACACCTGAACAGCCAGTTGAAGGTGGGACACCTGGATTGCCGTTAGGAATTGCAGGCATGAGAAAATATATGGACGAAGACGAAGCAGAATCACATGAACCACAAAAACAGCCACCAATTTCAGGAAGCGGAAATGTTCTTGCTGACCCATCTGAGGAAGATATCAAGAAGTATGATCTTGATATCAAAGATTATGAACAAGAAATGGATGATGAAGAAATCGACGCAAGCGAAGTAAATGAATGAACCGTTACGATTGATGAACTACCCACCCGCTAAATATGGGTGAATGTTAGCCCCAATCGCTCAACTGTCTGAACAACCAGCGTCTGCTAACGGAATTTTTATTTCGTCATTATTAGACGGATGCTTTGGTTCTATTCCCAAACGTGGGGTTCTTCCCTTATCAAGTTTTCTCAATAAAGCATTAACCTCATTGTCTCCCCTTTGTGAAAGTGTATTAAAAAAGTCCATAGTTTCTTCAGGGTATTTTCTCATAATTGTTTTAAACAAATCTCCCTCTACACGATCTTGGTCGTCTGCATAGTCCATATGATTGGAATTAATTTTAAAATTAGCAACCAGGTCTCTATTATCAAAGGAGCCTTCTTTTATGTGTTTTCTCTTAATCCATTCTATGAATATCAACATTATCACACCTTTTTTTTTAAAAAAATGAATTGTTCTGCATAACTAACTCTGTAATAGGCATCAAGTATCTATCATGCCTGAGCAGAAATCGAACGTATACAAATTAAGATTTAATGATTTGGGTCCAATAAAAACAGAAGTCGAGGAGTTAAAAATATGAGAAGAAAACTCATCAAGCAAGATGCCTTCGATAGGATTATAAGCGAGTCCGTTAATGCGGCTGAGAGAGAGTTAGTTGAAGTAGAACTTATTCTGGCAAAGGCAGTTGGAAAGAATTGTCTTCGCCTAAAGTCTTTCACCGAATCAACAGTTCTTTATGAATCTGAGGATGGCGGATATATACATGCCGGTTTTGAAGTTAAAAACGGACAAATCACTTTAAATAATATCGAAGAACTAATAATTGACGAAAATTCTCAAAAGGAAAAACGCAAGTCTATCCTTTCAGAAATGATCGATGCTGTTGTCGTGGACCGTTCCGATAAAGCTAACGAATTATTCGGAAACTATCTGGGTATAGTTCGTTGGAACGAAGCAAAAGAAGGAAAATTGCCAGAATTCCTAAAGAAAAAGTGGAATAAAGATAAAGATGAAGATAAAGATGAAGACGAAGATGACAGCGATAAAAAAGACTTTTTCATGAAAAAGAAGAACCATAAAAAAGGCGAAAAGATGCCAAATTTCCTTAAAAAAGGAAAGAAAAACAATAAAGAAAAGAATAAAGAAAAGAAAGAAGAAATGTCTAAAAAAGCCAAGAAGGCTGGAAAAGATGTTTGTGAAGCTTATAAAACTTCTCAGAACGTCCTAGATTATGTTGAGTTTATGAAAGTCGGACCAGAAATTGCCGAATCCATTACCAAAGTTGATGACAAAGGAAATCTTACTGACATCCGAATTCCCGCTCTTAACAGCCGTAATGAAAATCAACTCATTCGCAGTGAATGGAAGATATTGAACTCAAAAGTAGCTGATTATCGTAAAAAGATACCAAATTTATGCGAAAATCAAAACTTCTGCAAGGCAATCGCCCAACTCAAACGCCAAAATTCATTCTCGGATTCACAAGGTCTAGAAGAATCTTTGGATCAAATTGTTAATAGTTGGCCTGAAGTTCTTTACGCAACACAAGGTGAAATTTCCCAAGTTTTTAACGAAGCACTTCAAACATCTGGAGTTAAAAATTTCGATGACTCAACTTGTGATTTTATGGCCGAAGGAATTCTAAGAAAAGCACATGCATCTTACTCAGAAAAAGTTGCACAAATTCTTCACTTGGCTTCCGCTTCAAAAATGGAAGAAGGTGCTGATGCTTATTCATTCTTCCAAAAAGTTGTTGAAAACTTTTACCCATCATTGGATGAGAAATTCGGACTAGAACGTAAGGTCTTCAACGATCTCTACGAGTCATTGGGTTTTGTTTATAAGAAAGCTGATCGTCGTGGAGACAAAAATCTCAAGAACGAAACATCTTCTTACTTAAACGAACTTGCTGCCGTACTCAATAACGAGGCTAAACCAGATCTTCAGCTTGCTGAAGAAGCTGCTGAATTTCTTTCATATATCATCGAGACAAATCTAGAAAGCGGCATGTGGAATGTTCCAAACTCACCTCATGAAAGTATGAACGGAGATCATCCAGAAATGGCAAAGAAGGCCGCTCATAGCTACACTCCTTCAAAAGATTTTTCTGGAGATTATGGAGATCCATCACCGGCCATCGGTTCAGATGACATGAAATACAACAGTGGGAAAAACTCCAAACAGTTGCGAGATAAAGCATGGGGACAAGAAGGCGGAAATGATGTCTTCCCAAGTCTTAATAATCCATATATACCCAAGTCATTTGGAAATTACACAATGAAGGGCGAAAAGGGAGTCGATAAGGAAAAGGGAGATTTCTCCGCTGATTCAAAAGATACATTCCCAAAACTAAATAACCCATACGTTCCTCAGGCAAAAGGTACGAAAAAAATTATGGAAAATATTAATCACTAATGGAGCACATACATGATGGATCAGATGCTACTCATCGACTGCTGTGGCAACTCCGGTTTTGAACTACAACTTAGCGAATCGACATCTGTCAAAGGTGGACTCGTAAAGTTTCGTGGTAAATTCCAAGAAGCTGAAGCAATCAATAAAAATAAACGAATGTACCCGTTTGATGTACTTAGTGAAAATATTTCCCGTCTTAAGGAAACGATTAATGATCGTAGATTAGTGGGAGAGTTAGATCACCCAGCAGATTCTATTATTCATTTTTCAAATACATCACATGTGGTCACTAAACTGTGGTGGGAAGGAAACGTTCTCATGGGAGAGGGCGAAATCCTGAACACTCCATCCGGTATGATTCTGAAGAATCTTATTGATGGTGGTGTTAAAGTTGGAATTAGTTCAAGAGGGGTTGGGAATGGAAAGGTAAACGAAGATGGCATTCTTGTCATCGGTGAAAGCTATAAGCTAATCACATTCGATGCCGTTGCAGACCCAAGCACTTTTGCTGCTTTCCAAGAAAAAGTTGCTTCTAAAGATGAAAGTTCAAACGCTCGTATGAATGAACCTAAATTAAAACAGGAAATTGAAAATAAATCTGTTAAAAATGAAGGAACAAGCATACATAATGTTAATAAAGAGCTATTGATCGCTTATTTAGACGGCTGTGTTAAATCTCAAACAGAAGAAATTAAATCGAGGTTAGTATAACTATGGACAAAATTACAAAAGCATTGCAGAGCATACTTCCTGCCGATCATGTAACTGAGGTTGCCAAAGCTGTCGAAGAAATGATGGCTGAGAATGTAGCTGCTCTTGAAGCAGAATTCCAAGAAAAATTGGATGAGGCATATAGCCAACTATCGGAAGAGCGAAAAACTGACGAATCTATTGCAGAATCTGGATATCAGCAAGCTTACGAAATGATTCAGTCATTGATGTCTCGTTTAGATTTACAAAAAGAAGAGTTCGAATCAGCACTCGAAGAAGGTTTCGATGAGGCTTATACCGAACTCCAAAAGGAAAAGGGTCGCAATCAAAATCTAGAAGTTGAGATATATGAGGAAGCTGACGCCAAACTCCAAGAAATGAAAAACTTAATGGTTGATAAATTAGATCAATTCTTAACACTACAAGAATCCGAGATCTACGAATCAGCCAAACGTGATGTATTGAATGATCCACGTGTACTAGAACAACGTATCGCTGTAGAAAAAATGGCCGAACTATTGTCCGATTATATGGACGTAGATTCAGTAGGTAGCTTTTCATCATCCAAGATCGAAGAAAAGTCGAACCAATTAGAAGCCCTTAAAGGACAAATGAGAATCATTGAAGCCAAGAATGTTCGTCTTGCAACTCATAATAATAAACTGAGCGAGCAAGTACGTGAGGCCAATAATCTTATAACAGAAGCCGCTAAGGCAGAAAGAACGAATAGAGTGAATAAGAAAGAAATTGCAAGTGGGCGTGGACAAAGAGTTGTTAACGAGCAGATCATCAGTGAATATGCCGCTACAACTAATGAAAAATCGGACAAAGAGCATGACCTGAGGGAAGGACATGACCCACTTACCGATCTTCTGGTTCTCTCAGGACTCGCAGAGTCTTGATACAAATAATCTCATCTAATAGAAAGAGGATTTTAATATGAATGCACGTTTCCTAAACGAAGCACGTGAGATCGAGGCCAGATGGTCCAAGCCGCTTCGTAACGGCAAGTCAATGCTTGACGGCATTACTGATCGTTACGAGAGAGCAACGACATCTGTCATTCTCGAAAATCAACGCCTCATGAACGAGGCCATGACCGACAGTGGTGATATCTCGCAATTCAAAAGAATTGCTATCCCACTCGTTCGTCGTATTTACCCACAACTGATCGCCAACAAAATTGTTAGCGTTCAGCCATTGCTGGGTCCAACAGGTCTTGTTTACTACCTACGATTTAGATACTCTTCAAACAAGGGTGCTACTCGTGGAGCAGACCTTAATAGCGGATTCCCAACCGACGATGCAAACTCGTTGCAACAGCTTGCAAGTGGCGATGCTAATCTGGATATATTCTACACACATCAATTTGTGCAGAACGAAACCAGCAGCACCGATGCAGGCGGCGACACAACTTCAGTCTATACTCCACTGGAACATACACCTGTTCTTGCAGGAACAATGACTGGAACCGTGTACGACGGCGCAGTTGCCGTTCAAACATTCGTCGTTGCCGAAAACGGAACCTTCTCTTTCACAGATATCGGAACGCCAACCAACAAAGGTACAAGCGGCACACTCGATCTTGTGACAGGAGAACTTACCCTCACTTGGAATAACGATCCGGGTGCTAACCACATTGTTACTTCTTATGAGTACAACATGGAATGCAACCAAGATCTCCCAGAAGTCAACCTCGTTGTTGAATCAGAAGAGATCGCTGCTAAGACCCGTAAGCTAAAGGCCGCTTGGAGCTACGAAGCCCAACAGGACCTTCGCTCACAGCACAACCTCGATGCAGAGGCCGAGTTGACAGCCGTTCTGGCACAAGAAATCAACCTCGAAATCGACCGTGAGGTTCTCACTGACCTTCGTAACAACGCTGGTACAGTTGCTGTGTGGGACTTTAATACCGCTCTTGGAGACACAATCAAAGAGAAGTATGAATCCCTATACGTTAAGGTTGTTGAAGTCAGCAACGTTGTGCATCGTAAAACGCTTCGTGGTGGCTGTAACTGGCTCGTAACTTCACCTGAAGTTGCATCAGTGTTCGAAACTGCAACAGCCGGTTTTGCACCAGCACCAAGCGAGACTTTCACAAGCTCACTGGGTATCCAATATGTTGGAACAATCAACAACCGTTGGAGGCTCTACAAGGATCCACTATTCCCATCAGGCCAAATCCTCATGGGTTACAAGGGCGACAGCTATATGGACAGCGGATACTTCTACTGCCCATACGTTCCGCTCACTCAGACACCAGTCGTACTCGACCCAGAGTCCTTTTGCCCACGAAAAGGAATATTGACTCGATACGGCAAGAAGTTGCTGCGTGAAGGGGCAAAATTTTATGCAAGAATGTCGATTGCTAACTTTATCGTCTAAAGAATTAGCAATACGCATTGCATCGTAAAGTAAAGAAAAATTAAGAAATCCTAGAGAAATCTAGGATTTCTTTTTATTTGGTATTGTGTAATTTGACATACTCTATTATACTATGTAAAAACTTTACAAAGGAAACAGGGGAAGGTCATGCCAAAGAAACTAACACAACAACAAGTCGAACAAGAATTCATAAACAAAGGTTTCCAACTATTAGAACAGTATGAAGGTAATCAGAAGTCAATGAAGTATCGTTGCTCGTGCGGCGAGATTGCTCAAACATGTCTAGTTGGCTTTCGCAAGAGCGATGGATGTTATAAGTGTTCGGAAGCTAGTGCTGGTAGAAAATTCACATACGAAGAAGTCAAGCAATACTTCTTTGATCAAGGATGTGAACTTCTGGATGCAACATACGAACGAAGTGTGTTGCCTCTTAATTACAGATGTTCTTGCGGGAATGTCTCCAAGATGGATTTTGGCAACTTTAGAAAAGGCAGAAGATGTCAAAAGTGCAAAGCAAAGAAATCTTCTGAACACAATCGAACGACAGAAGATGACATCGCCAAGTTCTGCAATGATCACAACTGTCAATTCATACGATCTTGGATAGACAACAAGAAGACAAGAATCGAATATGTCTGTAAATGTGGTCGTGTTGCTGAAGCTCAATTGTGCAACTTCAAGAGATTCCCCAATTGCTGGGAATGTGGATCACTTCTTCCCGATTCAGGCGTTCCTAGACCACGGAATTTTGGACTTGAAAGTAATCAACAGATTGGATAATTTAAGGCCAATACTTGGGCCTGAGAACTTACAGAAGGCCGACAAATACGATGAAAAGGAATTCACAGAATGGATGAGCCAACTGCTGTAATGTCTGTATCCAAAGCAGCCAAAGGAGTGAGATTATCAAGAGCACGATTCTATCAACTCATCAAATGTGGAGTTTTCCCACCTCCTCACTATAGAACCGACAACAGGTGTCCGTACTACACCAGAGAACTGTTGGATGAATGTCTTAAGATTAGGGAATCGGGGATTGGTCTCAATGGAGATCATGTCATCTTCCAGATCAGGGGCAAAAGAAATGAAGGCGAAGATCTGTTTACATGCACTGCATGTGGTGAAAGTCTGCCGCAATCGCAGTTTTACTACAAGAAAAACAAGCTGGTCCAGCCATGTAGGCAATGCACAAATGACCTAAACAACAACATCACATTCTTAGAATGCCATGACAGGCTCAAACAACTAACAACTGATTGGAATGCCAGAAACAGAATCAGAAACAGATGTAGGAGATACGAAGATTTTTCTGAGTCCGATTACAAAGAATTGTTTGAAATCCAAAAAGGCAGGTGTGCCATTTGTAAATTGGTTAATGATCTACATGTTGATCACGATCACAAAACCGGTAAAGTCAGAGGTTTGCTTTGCGGACACTGCAATCGAGGCATAGGATGTTTTTTCGAAAACCAAACATACATGATTAACGCAGCAGATTACGTCGAGGCATACCAAAACATGGATCGAAAATTGGAGGAAACATTAGAATGACTTATTTTGAACATGGAGCGGGAGAATCAGGAAACCCATCTGGATTGGGTAATTGACTTTAGTAATTAACAAAAAATACAAAGGTTCCATATTATGCGAGATCAAAATTATTTGTCTTTAGATTTAGAAATCAATGCTGATGGAAATGGTTGGGTAGGTGATATTATTCAAGTTGGAATTGCAATTGGAAATCCATGTAAAGGAGTATACTTTGATGAAGACATTTTTATTAAGCCTTATAACATAACAAACAATGGAATGCTTACGCCATATATTAAAAAATTAACTGGTATTACACAAGAAAGATTTGATTTAGATTCTGTTAATCTTTCAGATTGTTCAAATAGAATTAAAATGATAGTGGAAGAGTATAATACTTTCGTAAATCCAGTTCAATGGGGTCTTGATGATAGTCATATACTTTTAGAGGCATTTAAATTTTCTCAGATAGATTTTATTCATTTTGGTCATCGTGTAATTGATGTCAAGCATTTCTTTATATTTTTAGAAGCATCGAATGGAAGATCCATATCTGGTGGTCTTAGTTCTGCGATGGGAAAATATAAAATTGCATTTAAAGGAAGACCTCATAATGCTTCCACAGATGCATTAAACACACTTCGATTTTTCTTTCATCTTATAGAAAGACAAAAGAAACTAGAAGATTGTGCTAAAATAATTAAAACTATTTCTTATTAATATTACCGGTTATTATATTTTTCTTTGTACTTTTTAGCCCGGCAACTTTTGCAAATATTTTTTCCACAGCTAAACGATTGCAGGTTTAGAACAGCGTGACATGTGCTACATTCTTTTTTGCCATCAGATTCAAAGGGGTTAATTTTTTTCAGGTGTTGTTTGGAAATACTTCCAGCTATATGGCCACCTTCCCTTTCGCAAATATATCTGCTGTTACGACTCAAATTACGATCATGGGTGACACGAAGAGGATGATGTATTTCTTTGCAATATTCACAATAAACTTCTACTTTATCATTGGCAATATGTGAATGATAGTATTTTTTAGATCTTTTGTTTGCTGAGTCTTTTTTTGCTTCAAGCCATTTAGGATCCCCTTGTTGTGCCAAAAATATTTTTGCCCAATCAACAATCTTGCTAGCGTTACTAAATCCAGAATCATCTTCAGTCCAAACTTTAAAAACTATATTATTTTTTTTCGCATATTGTTTTGATTCTATTATTTGATCTATTATATCTTTTTCTTCTAATCTAGATTTTGGTTTTACTTCTATTAATAATTTAGAATTATCAATATAAACAACAAGCAAGTCTGGATTTCTAAATTTTCCTTTAGAATCTTCAAAACACTCTCCTCTTTCATATGAAAATACAAGTTCGTCTTTTTCTAAAAGAAAGAGACACCTTAATTCATATGAAGAACCGTAATAAATGTCTTTTTTGTTTTTAATTGATTTGAAATAACCTCTTATGTGAGATTGTTTAAAATCACCGTTTTTGTTCTGGTTGGCACATTTTTCTGATAATTTTTTAGTCCAAGAAACAAAAGATTCATTAATCGGAAAAACCCATCTTTTTTTACCCTTATCCCAAAATCTAACCAACCCTCTTTTATGTGCCCATTGCAGTTCTGTAAAACCTTCTGGACATTTAGAAGTAGACTTCATTTGACTTTGTTTGCTAAAACGCTTTCCAGATGAAACATCTACATAAAAATAATCAGACTTGTGTTCTTTCTCCATATAAAATCCTAAAGTTTCATATATTTTTCCATCACTAAATCTATTATCACTAAAACTTATTATTTCATCATATTTTTTTTCTTTTGCCCATTTTATTGCTTTTACAAATAATTTACTCGCTCCACCCCTTACGAGCGTATCACGCTTTACACAAAATCGATCTAAAACAATGCGATTTTCAGAAATATTCCTACTATGTCTACCCAAAGACATTACAGACACTAACTCTGAATTATAAAAAAGACCAAAAAAAACTAAAGAAAGATTACTCGAAATTTGTATGTGATTATCATCAAGAAAAGTTTTTGCTTCTAAACTTGGAATTTCTTTTACAATACATTCACGAGCATTTAGTTTTTCTCCCTTGCCATCTTTGGAAAACAAAAAACCCATAATTTGTTGATTCCTATCCTCCCACTCATCTGAAAAAAATATCAAATCAGATTTGTAGTCTTTTTTTTCTGAATTATCCTTGTTTTTAAGATCTATTATTTCGTATTTCATATTTTATTTATCCTCGACGCCAGAAAACCCAGTGGCTTGGATGATCGCCGTTATTCATAATTTAGCACAAATTAAGACCTTTTTCAATGATCCCCCTAAAGTTAGGATCAAAATCAGATTCTTTATTGAGAATTTCGTTCTAACATATCATATTTTTTAATTATGAACCTAAATCATACATATTTTAACTAGTTTCAGTTTATAATTAAAAAAATGTGGGCAAGTTAATTTGGAATTAAAATTATGAAATTCAAACAATGGTTTTTAAAAGAAGAAGCAAATAAAGTTCACAGTTACAAAAAACAAAATCCTAAAAATCCGCAGCAATACTTCGTTGTACTTTACGGTGAAACTAGACCAATTAAAGAAGAACTAAAAAAACTTGGATTTCGATATTTTAGTGGAACTTGGTCAACTCTAGAATCCAATATAACAGATGAAATGAAAAAACAGCTTGAAACTCTTGGAGTAGATTTAAGTGGACTAGAATCAATTGAACCGCCAACATCAGTAACGCCTCAAATAAACCCTGTTATTGATACATTGGATCCAGCTAAAGTTAAAGCCGATAACTTTCTAAGCACAATAAAAAACGACTTTGATAAAGCAGTGGAAAGTGAAGGTGAAAATTCAAAAATGAAAAATTTGATTGCCAACATAGATCGCATGATAGAGAATGTTGCAAATTCAACAGATCTTGCCGCTAAACAAGAATTCATAAGAAACTTCTTATCTTTTTCCTCTAAATTTCGCAACTATAGTCTGACCAATCAAATGCTTATATGGGCACAAACTAAAGGAAAAGCTGTGCATGTTGCATCTGCAACAAATTGGACGGCTTTAGGAAGATCTGTTAAGGATTGGTCAAGTGGAATTATGATATTTGCACCAAATTTTAAAAACGTAGAAAAAGATAAAATAAATTCTTTTGGTGAAAAAATTAAAGAATATGAACTACTTAAGTTTTTCAAGTCAGTAAAAGTGTATGACATTTCATCAACAGAACCTATTCCAAATCATTCAAAAGTATTTAACCCTGTTTCAAGGAAGGATTGGAGCAAAGATACAAACGAAGAAGTAGAAGAAATTAATTTATTAATTAACGCTTTAACAAAATGGGCTGAAGCGACTAATATAAAAATTGATTATAAAGATCTAGACCTTGAACTTGGCGGAACTTCAAGTGGTGGACAAATCGTCATAAACAACAAATATAAGGGGATCAATTTGTTCAGTACATTAGTGCATGAGACAGCTCATGAAATATTACACTGGTTAGATAAAAATGATACAGGATCACCAAGAATAGATAAAGCAAATTCTAAAAAAGAAAAAGAAATAGATGCGGAAACAACTGCTTTCATTGTTTGTAATCACTTTGGATTTGAAACAAAAGACACGCCGAACTACTTGGCATTGTGGCAAGCAAAAGGCGAAGATATACGAGCAAGAAGGCAACATATATCCACTGCGGTAAAACAAATAATCGATGGAATAGAAAAAAAAGTTAAAGAAGCAGGAATTGAATTTGAATGAATCTAGAAATCCATGCTTCTACTCAAACAGTAAATTAATATGGTGGACGCCTAACTTCACGATCATAGTAGCCCTGATCGTTGTCTTCATTATCGCCGGAATCATGATCAAGACCAGCACCTTGTGGACCCCAAGATTCTGGTTCGATCCAATTTTCGTCTTTCGGATCCCACACTATTACATTACCTTCGCCATCTGATTTAGCGTGACATTTTGGGCATCCAGACTCGTATTTTGGATGATCGTCTATTTCGGATTTGGAATCCCCGTAAATGTTTAGGTGCGGGTCTTTATTTTCCCAACTATAACCGCATTTTAAACAAAGTAGTTTTCTACCTAAAAACCACCCACTATAAAGACCAGTACGATCCTCTTCATTTATCAAATGGCTCTTAATCCACTCATTAAAGCTTTTCATAATTTCACCTTTCTAGAACTAAACCATATATAGTGTGTGTGTAATTTTGCCGGCATATAAAGGGATTGGGTTTTATTGAAGGAATTATGAAAGACTTTTTAACATATATCACTGAATTTGATGAAAATAAAGATTTAGAATTTTTCAACAAACGCATAGCTGGAGCTAAAAAAATATCTGCACAAGCAGAGAAAAAAGGAGGACCAGCTATCTTGACTTATTGGCATTTTGCTGCCAAAAATTCTCAATATAAAGAAGTACTG
>Ga0194051_1000700_pt1 | contig 18706 bp, 17 predicted proteins | sample SepL2320m_MetaG_FD_161275 | JGI IMG/M metagenome (GOLD analysis project Ga0194051, IMG submission 161275) | Anoxic zone freshwater microbial communities from boreal shield lake in IISD Experimental Lakes Area, Ontario, Canada - Sep2016-L239-20m | ecosystem: Environmental > Aquatic > Freshwater >... | reverse complement strand
ACTTCGATCGGACGGGAGTTGGCATCCCGCTACTCTCGCTCTGCCAGGTGACATCTTGGGCCCGGCGGTTCACGCCGGTGCGGGCGGATCAGTTCCGCCATTTCTGGTGATCAGCCTGCAACTTGGTTTGCAGATTGTCGCCGAGGTGCGTGGGGAGTGGCTGCTGCAGCACACCCGATCGCAGGTGGCCGGGTCCGGTTATGCCTCAGGGACGGCCGAAATCTATGACCAAGAACGCCGCCTAGTGGCCGTAGCTACGCAATGCGCCAAGATTCAGCCAATCAAGCTTGGCTAAGGCGGAGCCGATCACATGTGACTAAGGCGGAGCCGATCAAGTTTGGCTGAGCGCCTTGCGGTAGACACTCACATGGGCAGTTCCGTACGGGTCAAACTCGGTGCCGATCCAATCGGCATGGCGGTGTTGTAGCTCAAGGCCAGCGGCTGCAGCGAGCGCATCGATCTGTGTGGGAGTGGCGACACGAATTTTCCAGGGTCGTAATCGAACGGGCTCCCCGTCCCGTAGTTCGATGTGCTGCCCAATCACCTCACCGGTGGCAGCGGTGGCATCGGTTGCGATGAGGACCACAGAAGCAGCGGTGACTTCGCGCACCGCAAGCCTGCGTTCATTCGCATCAAGCGGAGCGGGAATAAATGCCTCCACCACGAAGCGTCCATTTGGGCCAAGGGCCTGCGCCGCAGACCGAAACAGGGCGGCTTGGGCGGCTTCCTGAGACAGGTTGAACAACAGGTTGAAAGCAGCCACGACTAGCTCAAAGGGGCCTTCTGGCCAAGCCGCAGGATCTGCTACGTCGCCAAGTACCAGTTTGATGTTGGCCGCACCAGGCTTTTTTTGCAGTTGCTCAAGCATGGCTGACGAGGAGTCCATGCCGTGAATCTGGTTTCCGGCCAATGCGAGGGGAAGTGCAAGGCGTCCGGTGCCTACCCCTAATTCCAGAATCCTTGGGCTAGGGCCTGCCCCAGCCAGCACTGGCTCGGCTGACACTGACTCAGCCAGCACTGGCTCGGCTGACACTGATTCGGACAGCACCTCTGAAGCGAGCAGAGATAGGTACTCGACTGCAGCTTGGGTGGAGTGGTCAGCTGGGTACCAGGCGTCGTAGATGTCAGCGAAGCTTTGGCCATAGGTGCCGGCATCAAACCCGGGACTGCCTGGGAGTTGTTCCATGGTGATCAGTCTCTCAACTTTGAGCAGTTTGGTTCTCATCGGGGCTGCCCGAGCGAAGTACAAATTAGAACAGGTTGCAGTTTTTTGGGCAGGCGGCCACACTCGGATAGGTATGGACTTCGAGGACTCCCCAGAAGAACGCAGTCTGCGAGCCGAGGCAAGATCATGGCTCGAGGCGAATGCCAAGCCACTTGATGTTGAGTCGCTGAGTGATCTACGCACGCACCGAGCGCATACAGAGGAGCAAGATCTGGCGCTGCTTGACGAGGCTCGAGTCTGGCAACGCCATAAGGCTGAGGCTGGTTGGGCAGCCCCACACTGGCCTATTGAGCACGGCGGACGTGGGCTTTCGCCCCTGCTGGCAGGAGTTTTCGCTGCAGAGGAACAGAAGTTTGATGTGTCCGGAAATATGTTTTCGGTTGGTGTGGGAATGGCCGGTCCAACGATCATCGAGTGGGGAACCGAGACCCAGCAAGATCAATTTCTCGCCCCGATTCTGACGGCCGAGCACATTTGGTGTCAGCTCTTTTCTGAACCTGGTGCAGGCTCGGACCTTGCCGGCTTGGCCACAAAGGCCGTGTTGGATGGTGATGAGTGGGTAGTAAACGGGCAGAAGGTCTGGACCTCTGCTGCGCATTATTCCGACTACGGAGTGCTACTCGCTCGAACCGATGCTGATGTACCAAAGCATCGAGGCATCACTTGCATCTTGGTAGAGATGCATTCACCGGGAATTGAGATTCGACCGCTGCGCCAGATTGATGGGGCGATTCACTTCAATGAGGTTTTCCTTGATGACGTGCGAATCCCAGTCGCCAACACACTTGGCCCGGTAGGTGCAGGCTGGGGCGTGGCGATGACGATGCTGGCTCATGAGCGTGCCTCCATCGGTGGCGGGGGGATGTACAGCTTTGACCAAGTCCTGACGCTGGCGCGGACAGTTTCTGACACCTCTGATGCGCTCGTGCGGCAACGTCTAGTGGACCTCTATACGCGCTTCGAGATGCTGCGATTCTTGGGGTATCGGGTCCGCACAGCAGCCGAACGAGGCGAGCTTCCCGGCCCAGAAAGTTCGGTGCTCAAACTCGTCGTCTCGGCTCTGTATGAGGTGGGCGGAGATCTTCTCTTGGCACTTGAAGGTGCTGCCGGGATGCTGAACGGCACAGACGCTCCGTTCGGAGGTAAGTTCCAAGACCTGTTTATGGGGCAATGGGCGCCGCGAATCGGCGGCGGAACCGACCAGATTCAGCGCAACATTATTGGTGAGCGAGTCCTTGGATTGCCCGGAGAAATCCGCAGCGATAAGACCGTTCCGTTCCGCGAACTTCCACAGGCCTGACCCAAGCCGTAGCGTGGGGGCGTGCTCCGCTCTCTGGACGGCTCAACTGATCGCCCTTCCCAAACGGTGGATCCTTCGCGAGCACAGCAATCAGACCGGTTATTCGCAAGCGCAGACTCCGGTCTTGAGGGGTTCGTCGACTTAGATCATGCGGCTACCACCAGGCTTCGACCCGAGGTGGCAGAAGCTATGGAACCCTTTGGTTCGCTGCGCTACGGCAACCCCTCTGGATCGCACAGCCTTGCCCGAGATGCAGTCCGCGCTGTGGATGAAGCTCGAGAGCAGATCGCCGAGATTGTGGGATGTCGACCCTCAGAGGTGATTTTCACCTCTGGCGGAACCGAGGCCGACAACCATGCAGTTACTGGTGGCCTCCCGGCGCGCAGTGCACAGCCGGTTTGTTCAGCGGTTGAACACCACGCGGTGCTCGACGTGGTTCACGCACTTGGCGGTCACACCGTAGGTGTGAACTCTGATGGTCAGATCGACCACGCTGATCTTGCTGCGCTGCTCAACCGGCTGACTGAATCAGGGGCCGCAGTAGGAGTTGTGTCCGTGATGCTTGCCAACAATGAAGTGGGCAGTATCAACAATCTCGCCGAAGTAGCAGCTTGCATTGCCGAGGCGAGCCACTCAAGGGTGGCAGGAGAGAGCCACATCCCGCTGCACACTGATGCAGTTCAGGCTGCTGCTTGGCTCGACTTGCGAACTGCCGCGATGGCAGCAGACATGATCTCGATCTCTGCTCATAAGCTTGGCGGACCCAAGGGAATCGGTGCGCTAGTGGTTCGTGAGTCGACACCAATTCGTCCCATGATTTTAGGTGGCGGCCAAGAACGCGATCGCCGATCTGGCTCGGCAAACGTGCCCGGCATAGTTGGCTTTGCAGCTGCGTTGAGAGTCGTAGACGCAGAGCGTGCCGAGACGAACCAGCGGGTTAGCCAACTCAGGGAGCAACTGATCATTGGGCTGCTTGAATCAGTAACGGGCCTGAGCGAGACAGTAGATCGTAGTGCACAAATTCCTGGGTCCTGCCACGTCTGTATCGAGGGTGTGGACTCTGAGTCTTTGCTCTTGTTGTTAGAAGCCGAGGGAGTCTTGGCCTCTGCCGGGTCCTCTTGTGCATCGGGAGCCCAAGAGGCCTCGCATGTTCTGACTGCCATAGGCATGCCCGATGCTTCGGCCCGAGGCGCTCTGCGGCTTTGGCTGGGCTGGGACTCAACGCAGTCCGATGTTGACAGGGCTTTGCAGGCAGTTCCCGCAGCCGTGCAGCGCGTTCGGGAGTTTGGAATATGAGAGTTCTGGCAGCGCTCTCGGGCGGGGTTGACTCATCTGTGGCAGCGGCGCTGCTGCACGAGGATGGCCACGAAGTAGTGGCCGTCACCATGAAGCTTTGGGGAGGGGAGTCTGATACCGGATGCTGTTCTGTGTCCGAGGTGGAAGACGCTCGCCGTGCTGCGGCTCAACTGAATCTTGATCACCACGTGTTCAATTTCGGCGAAGAGTTCGAGAAGCACGTGGTTGCCCCCTACGTTGCCGATCACGCTGCAGGCCGCACACCAAACCCTTGCGTGGAGTGCAACCGCCACCTGAAGTTTGACGTGTTGCTTCGGCGTGCCGAACTGCTTGGCTACGAAGCCGTGGCTACTGGTCATCACGCACGAATTGTGACGCTGCTCGACGGAACCCGACGCATAGCGCGTGGGGCTGACACGGCTAAGGATCAGTCCTATGTGTTGTACACATTGACGGCCAAGGAACTCGACAGGGTGATGTTCCCGATCGGAGCGATGACCAAGGAACAGGTGCGAAGTCATGCAGCATCGTTACAGCTGCGAACTGCAGCAAAACCCGACTCCCAAGATGTTTGTTTTATTACTCGCGCTTCGGGGCGAGCTGCCTTTTTGGAACAGCGCATTGAGCTTCACCCAGGCCGGATCCAGGACGAGGATGGTGCAACGCTAGGAACGGTCTCGGCAGTAGAGGTGGTCACGCTCGGCCAGCGCCGCGGCTTGCACCTAGCCGGTGGTGCAGCGGCGCGGTATGTGGTCGATGTGGACCTCCCGACAGCGACGGTCACTGTGGGTGCTCGCGAGGAACTGCTCTGCGATGAACTCGAGTTGGAAAACTTGGTATGGGCCACTGACGCCGTCGAGGGAGTCATGAACCTGCAATGCTCGGCTCACGGAGCGGCATTGCCTGCAACCGTGACGCTGGAGTCAGCGGGAGATGGCCCCGTAACGGCCAGGGTGCAGTGGCATGAACCGCATCGCCGCATTGCAACGGGGCAAAGCGTTGTGATGTATAGCGAGCTTCTGACCACGACCGGAATCGAATCAGTAGTAATCGGCGGCGGCTTCGTCCGCTGACTAGCTCACTCCCTAGCTGCGTTGTACCGCGATGCCTCGGCGCTCAGCTTCGGCCAGCAGCGCTCCTGGGCGGCTCGGTGCAATCAGCGCCGAGGTCACCTCGATGGGCTCGGCAATTCCAGAACGCCCGGCAAGCGGGAGCAATGGTGCTGGCAGACTCAGATCAATCTGAACGATGAGACCCGAGGCCCCTGAGCTCAGATCCTGTGCCACCGTGTCGGCCGGCGCTGGACCGAGTCGCGTAATCGTGTCTCGGCGAAACAGAGTCGGCTCAGCCAAAACACTCGGATCAACGAGTGTCATACCCGCCGGCACAAACACAACCCATCGTTGGCCCAGGCGAAATAAGGTCCGAAACCCCCAGCAGAAGCTCAGTGCGCCGAGCACGGCGAGTAGCGCTGCTCCGATCCACTGCGAAGCAGCGAGCAGCCAGAGCGCTGCCAGCACAGGGCCAACGGTGAGCAGCCATACCAGTTCGATCGGGCCGAGAAGCAGGACCGCCGATGGCCGAAGCGCCATGCGACGTTCCTCGCCGTACGAGGAACCGTTGACAAACCCATCGCCAAGTTCAGCGGCGAACGCAAGCACGAGCAGCATCGCTGCGGTGGCAAGGCCTACCCAACCAAGAATCGAGGGCGTCTCGGGTGCAACTCTGAGCGCTGCAGCTGCACCAAGGAGAACCGGAAGTGGCGCACAGATGCGCAACACGGTGAGCGCAAGTGGCGTTTGAATCAAGGTGCTCAATAGGCCTGCAGCCCACAAAAACCACAGGGTCAGGCTGAGAACCCACAGGGTGAGCTTGGGCTGATCGCTCACTGCCGATGCCATGCAATCGCCGAGCGTGAGGGGCAGGGTGAGCCACAAAATTCTTGCCGCCCAAATGGTTCTAGATGTATTCACAGCTACAGACTTGCGCGAACTTCGCACGGACCGCTAGCAACGTCAGAATGAGTGAGCAAGTAGATCTTCCTTTTGGGCTTGCAACCTCAGTGGGTGCAGTGCCATTTGAGCCTGATTTAGCGCCAAATAATGAGCATTCAGCGGGCCTCGAATTGGGCAGAGTAGTCGATGAAGAACTCGCCAAAGATGTGTGCCTCAATGCAGTGCGCCTGTCGTTGACTGCTCAGCCGACCTTCCCCACTGCACCTACTTCAGGCACCGGCGACTGGTCGCTTCTTGATCAGGCAATTTCTGGCCTTCACGGAATAGAAGTGCTCCCGCCTGGACGTTTGGCTCGCAAGCTTGGCTCGAGTGAAATCACGGGATGCGAGCGAACCGCGCAACTTGATTCACCAGCCTTTGATCCGCTTCGATGCTTCATCGAGCAACTTGGTCCACATCGCGAGCGCCTAGGCGCCCGATTCATCGGCGCCCGAATCAGCATCCTCGGACCGGTCACGCTCACCTTGGCCCTGCGGGCTGCGGGGATTGATACCGAGATCGCAATCGCATCGGCTTCAGCGATCGTGGCTGCCCGATCCAAAGCGATTCTTCGCTCCTATAGACAGGCCATGGGTTCGGGAGTCCTAGCCGTGGTGATGTCTGAGCCGGGTCTCATCGGGGCCATGCACCCAACTTTTCCAATCTCGCCAGCGCAGGTTCTGTCGCTGCTGACCCCGGTGGTGACCTCGCTCGATCAGGTTCCCCGCGATGAATGCAACCAGGGACTGTTGATCGGAGTTCATGTTCCGGGGCGCACCGATTGGGACACCATTATTCGTTCGGGTGTTTCGCTCATCTCGACTCCAGCAGAGAGTGGCCTGCCAGGCTGGTCGGCAACTCTGTCGGCATTTCTGCACAATGGCGGCCGAATTGCCTGGGGGGTGGTTCCGGTGAACCAACCGCTTGGGTCGCGCGAGGAGTTGCTCTGGCGCCGCCTGAGCGCCGTTTGGTGCCAGCTCAGTGGTGAGGGTGTCGACCCGTTGATGTTGCGTAGCCGGTCCTTGATCAGCCCGGAGGATGGGCTGGGACACTTTGGAATACCCCAAGCAACCCTTGCGCTGTCTCTGGTGGACTCCCTGTCGGAGCGGGTGCGCCGGCAGGCAATTGGAGCGCGACTTTCACTCGGCGCATGAGCCTCGGTTCTGCACGGTCCTACGGGGTCACTAAGTTGGGCATGTGAGTTTTTCTGGACCCGATGGCGAACTCGATCCTGCTGGCCGAGTTGACTGGCTGCGCGAGCAGATTGCCGAACATAATCAGGCGTATTACGAGCGGGATGCTCCGATCATCGCTGACGCAGAGTACGACCTGTTGATGAGAGAGCTCCGTTTTCTTGAGGCTGCTCATCCTGATCTCCTGACCCCTCAGAGTCCGACTCAGGCGGGAGTGGGTGGTTCGCCCTCCGAGCAGTTCTCTCCGGTGGAGCATCGCCGTCGGATGATGAGCTTGGACAATGCAATGGACCTTGATGAGCTGCGCGCTTGGGGGGATCGCACGGCGCGCCGTTTGGAAGATCTTGGTCATGACACAGCGGTTCGCTATGTGTGCGAACTCAAAATCGATGGCCTAGCAGTGTCGATTCGTTATGAACAGGGGCGGCTTGTGCAAGCCGCCACGCGTGGAGATGGTCGAGTTGGTGAGGATGTCACCGCCAACGTGGTTGGCATCGACGCAGTTCCCAAGGAGCTTGGGCCTGGCGCTCCCGAAGTGCTCGAAGCTCGCGGCGAAATCTACTTGCCGCTGGACTCCTTCGAAGCGCTTCGGCAACGCGTCATTGCCGAGAACGAAGCGCTAGCAGCCAAGGGAAACCGTCAGCGGCCGATTCCTGTCAACCCGCGTAATGCCGGGGCTGGTTCGTTGCGTCAGAAGGACCCACAGATCACCGCGTCTCGTGGCTTGGCCTGGTGGTGTTACCAGCTTGGCGAGGTTGTCGGAGTAGAAGAACCTCCGGCGCATTCCGCAGCGCTTGCCTGGCTCGGCGAACTGCGTATCCCCGTCAACCCCGAGACGAAGGTGGTGGACGACCTCGACCAGGTGTACGAGTTTTGCGCCTACTGGATTCAGCATCGTCACGAACTTCCCTATGAGATCGACGGGGTGGTCATCAAGATTGACGACCTTGGTGTTCAGCAAGTTCTTGGAGCGACGGCAAAAGCACCTCGGTGGGCAATTGCGTTCAAGCTGCCGCCAGAGGAGCGCACCACCTTGTTGGAAGACATCCAAGTCTCGATTGGCAGGACCGGCAAAGCAACGCCCTTTGCGGTGCTCAAGCCCGTGTTTGTCGGCGGTTCCACGGTTGGAATGTCTACGCTGCACAATCAGGATCAGGTTCGACATAAAGACGTACGCCCCGGTGACACCGTGATTTTGCGCAAAGCAGGAGACGTCATTCCCGAGGTGGTGGGCCCAGTGCTCGAGATGCGACCGCTCGGCCTACCAGAGTGGCGGTTTCCGGCCGACTGCCCGTCTTGTCATCAGCCGCTGATTCGTCAGGATGGCGAGTCTCAGCATCTGTGTGTGAATCCTGAATGCCCACAAAAGCGCTGGGCGAGTATTTGCCACTTTGCCTCGCGTGGCGCAATGGATATTGATGGCCTGGGTGAACAACAGATCGCATCATTTCTTGAGCTGGGGTTGATTCGCGATGTGGCCGATATCTATACGTTGCAGGCCGAGCCCATTATGCAACTGCCGGGTTATCAGCAACTTTCGGTTCAGAACCTTCTCGCAGCTATTGACCGTTCTCGCTCTCGACCCTTAGGAAACCTGCTCTTTGGGCTGAATATCTTGCACCTTGGAGCAGCTGGCGGACAGACGATCGCTGCAGCCTTTGGCAACCTCGAACGCATCATGAACGCAAGCATCGAAGAATTGTCTGCAGTGCCGGGCATTGGGCCAGTCATTGCTGGCTCGGTGTTCTCATTCTTTGCAGAGCCAAAAAATACCGAGCTCGTTCAGCGGCTCGTTGACGCAGGGGTAAACACGCTCGGCCCCGAGCGTTCGCTGTTGCCGCAAACGCTCGCAGGGAAGAGTGTGGTCGTCACCGGGTCGCTGAAAGGGTTCTCGCGAGATGCTTGCTCCGCAGCAATCAAGGAGCGCGGTGGAACTGCGCCCGGAAGTGTTTCCAAGAAGACCTTTGCGGTGATCATCGGGGAGGAGCCCGGCGCCTCGAAATTGACCAAGGCCACTCAATTGAATGTTCCGCAACTCACAGAGGCTCAGTTCGTTGAGCTGCTCGAGACGGGTCAGCTTCCGGCACCGGTACCGGCACCGGAAAGGGATTCAGAGACATGACCGTGCGTGCAGTGATTTTTGATTTTGGGGGCGTGTTCGTTGATTCGCCCTTTGATGCAGCGGTCACGGCTGCAGCCTCGCTCGATGTTGACCCCGCCGCGATGCTCGAGATTGTGTTTGGGTCCTATGAGCTCGATACTGACCACGCTTGGCACCGCCTCGAACGAGGCGAAATTCCACTTACTGAGGCCCGAGACCTGATCATGGCAGCCTCGACCGCCGAGGGTGGGCCGCTGCTTGATCCCTTCGAATTGTTGATGGCGCTCGGTGGGGGCGGCGTCCGTGAAGAGATGGTTGACTTTGTACGCGCCGCAAGAACAGCGGGCTTGGCTACGTCAATTCTGACGAATAACGCGCAGGAGTTCGCCGATTTTTGGAAGCCCCTACTTCCCCTTGATGAGCTCTTCGACGACGTGGTCGACTCCTCATTCGTGGGGTTGAGAAAACCAGACGCGAGAATCTATGAACTCGCTCTTGAACGCCTAGGGGTGTCCGCAGCGGAGGCGGTGTTTATTGACGATGCGCCCGGTAACGTGGCCGCCGCTCGGCAGCTCGGGATGTCCGCGGTGCTCATTGGGACCAAGCGTTCAGATCAGCCGCGCGCAATCGAGGAGTTGCATCAACTCACTGGGGTGCCTCGTTAGATCGCACTCTCTGATGGGGTGTGCCCCGCCTGATACAGAAGCTGCAACGCCAGGTTGTGATCTGACTCAGGTGGCGTCGAAGCACCAAGAAACTGGACTGGCGGTGGATTCTTGTTCGAGTTCATTCCACACCATGGCAATCACGCAGTTCTGTCCTGAGTTCAACTTTTCTACGGGCTTGTCGGGGCCTGGCTGGTAGAGCACCTGTCCCGTTCCAAGATCCGTGATCAGGCCATCTTCTGGGGATCGAATCTCGGTGCCATTGATAGTGAGCGTGGCCTTGTAGCCCTCGGCTAAGTCCAGCCCGACCTGAGCTTGACGCAGGACCTCGTCCCCAGAAGCGGGAACGAGTCGCTCCACTGATTTCGGAAGGTTGTCGGAGGCGCTCTCCATTCCCGTTGTGGCATTTTTGCCGGTGAAGAAGATCCCAACTAGTGCACCAATAATCAAAAACGTAATAATCCCTTTTCGTGCCCAGTCGCTCAGTTCAAACCGAGAGGGATGTGTGGGAGGGGATTCGGTGTCGCTCATCACCCCTAGGTTTACCCTGTACCCGACCTGCAGGGGTAGCGGCTGTACCATGAACCTGTGACGTCCCCTCGCCTCACCGATGAGACCGGGCGTGAGCTTGGCGGAAGGTACCGCTTGGTAGCCCCTATAGGCGCAGGTACTTCTTCTCGCGTGTTTCTAGCAATTGATACGCAGCTCAAGCGTCGAGTGGCAGTAAAGCTGCTTCACGAAGCTCTGGCCGAGGATCAGGGGTTTCTTCAACGCTTCCGTGCAGAGGCGCGAGCTGCTGGAGCGCTGAATCACCCGAATATCGTCTCAGTTTTTGACTGGGGAGAAGACGCCTCGCAGGGGAGGCTCATTCCGTATTTGGTGACGGAGTATCTGGGCGGAGGCAGCCTTCGCTCCATGCTCGATCAGAGCGAGTTGCTCAGCCAATCTCAAACCTTGGTGGTTGGATTGCAAACTGCTCGGGCGTTAGCTCATGCACACTTGCGCGGCCTCGTGCACCGTGACGTCAAACCGGGGAATCTGCTCTTTGATGAGGAGGGCCGCCTGCGCTTAGCTGACTTTGGCTTAGCCCGCGCGTTGGCCGAGGCATCTTGGACAGAGCCGAGCGGTTCCCTTGCAGGAAGCACTCGCTACGCCTCGCCTGAACAAGCGCTGGGACGTCGACTCGATGGCCGGTCAGACGTCTACTCCCTGACACTGTTACTGGTGGAGTGTGTGACTGGCCAGGTTCCCCTGCTGGGAGAGACCACTGCTTCTACGTTGGCGCTTCGCACCCAGTCTGATATCGACCTTGATGTGTCATTGGGTGGTCTGCGGTCGGTATTAGAGCGTGCTGGACGACTTGACCCTCAGGATCGGCCAGAGGCAGCCGAGTTCGAGATTGCGCTCATGGCCGCCGCAGAAGAACTTGCGCGCCCGGAGCCACTTCCAATTGTTTTGACCTTGGGTGCGGCCGAACAAACTACCGAGTTGAGACAAGTCAGCGGCCTCGGGCTGATCCAAGAACTGGGTGCAGAGTCAACCCTTGAATCCGGAGGTGACTCCGCCCGAGCAGCAGGTGCAGCAGCTGGACTTGGCGCTACTGCGGAGTCCCAAGTAGCTGCGGCAACTCACGCTGGGTTAGCGGCTGATCCAGAACCGCAGTTTGCTGCAACTGCTGCAGTTGTTGCCGCATCTGGAGATTCCGCAGAGGTCTCTGCCGAAGCGGCCGGTGGCGCTGCTGCGATTGCGAGCTCACTCGGCACCGAGACCGGGGCTGGGAAAGCTTCAGAGTCTGCTCGCCCTGCTCGAAAGAAACCTCGCACCCGAACTCTGGTGGCTTTGGTACTTGGAGTGCTCCTCATTGCTGCGGCGGGTTGGTGGTTCTTCGTGCGTGTGCCAGTGCACGATGTTCCTGATCTCATTGGCCTTGATCTTGGCGCGGCTACAGCTGAGGCCAGAGATTTGGGCTACCAGGTTGACTCCTCTACCAAGGATCGCCAAGACGGCAGCGTTGCAGGGCAGGTTCTTGCTCAGAGTCCAGCACCTCAAAAGCCACTCGCTGAGGGGTCTACCGTGCAACTCACGGTGTCGCTCGGAGCGACCCTGACCAACATGCCAGCGGTTGTGGGGTTACCTGAAGCCGAGGCCAGAGCTGCGATTGAGGGCGCTGGGCTGACTGTTGGCGATGTGGCTCGGTCGATCAACGAGACGGTGGCCAAGGACGCGGTGATCAGCGCAACCGCAGCAGCAGGGCAAGAGAAAGTCAATGCCCAAGGTGAGATTCCCAAGGGCACCGTGTTGAATCTGGCTGTCTCAGACGGTCCGGCGCCACGCATCGTTCCCGCTGGACTCGTTGGTTCAACGGTTGATCAGGCGCGAGCCGCTCTGGCTGCGGTTCAACTCGAGGCTGCCGTCAATGAGGACTACAGCGATACGGCTCCACCCGGCTACATCATCTCTTCGAATAAGGAACCAGGAACTGAAGTGCCGCGTGGGTACACGCTCACGCTCGTGATGTCGAAGGGCCCTCAGCCCGTAGCCGTTCCCGATGTGCGTAACCTCTCCGGAACGCAGGCCTCGGCTCAGCTCGAAGCTCAGGGGTTTACCGTCTCGGGCATTGAGGGTCCACCCTCTGGCGTTGTGCTGCAGACTGATCCAACTCCTGGAGAGTTGCTCCCACGAGGTACTGCGGTGCGAATCTTTACCAAGAAGTAGCGGCGGCAGCATGCCCTCGCACGCGGCGCTCAATCGCCTATCCACCACTCTCCGTGTTCTGCAGCCTACTTTTAACCAGTCTGACCGTTCGTCTCGTTGGGGTGGTCTGCTGGACGTGGTGTTCCCCAGCCTCCGCGATGAAGCGGCCGCCCCAACGAGGCAGAACGGTGAACGAATCAAGCCACAGACTCGCGGTGGCAGAGTCGCGGTGGCAGACTCGCGGTGGCAGAGTCGCGGTGGCAGAGTCGCGGTGGCAGACGGCGTGACTATTCGGTCATCTCTTGGATTTGGGCAGCAACGGCGGCAGCACTCGGGTCGGCTGCCCCGGCTTGCATCGCCATGAGCTTGGTGATGTCGCCATCTACCTTGATTTTTCCTGCCATAAAGGCCTGCATGCCAACCTGCGGATTACCTTCAACGAGGATTGCCTTGGCGGTGGCGTAATCCAGCGTCACGGTCAGGTCAGGATTCTCGATATGGCCAAGGTCCATCTTGAGTTCACCATCAGAGGTATCAAGGTGGGCCTTGATGTCACCATCGCCGAAAGGTACTTCGGTGATGATCTGGTTCATTCGCATCGCATGGGCTGGGGGCGTGTCATCAACCCCTGATGCTGCTCGGATTGACCGGGCCTGCTCAATCCATTCCTCGGTCAGAAAGACGTACTTGGTCATCGGTGGACCCTCTCGTTGTGGCAAGTGTTTTCAGGTTCTGAGATTCGGAGATCGGAAGAACTTCTGCGATTGTGTCAGCATGATCCTCGTCGCCCGTGAAGGACACTAGCGGGGGAGCAGGCCTAAAGTGCAGGCAACCAAGTGAGCGGAGTTGTTATGAGTCAAGTTATTCCAGGAGCCGAACCACTGACCGCCGAGGGTGGGTCAACCGGAGTTCTGGTTCTGCACGGTTTCACCGGCAATCCCCAGTCGATGCGGCCACTAGCTCAGGCATTCGTGGATGCGGGCTACTCAGTCGAGCAGCCACTGCTGAGGGGGCACGGGACCGCAGTTGAGGACATGTTGGACACCACTTGGGATGATTGGTCCGCAGATGCCGAGGCGGCATATCAGTCGCTTGCTTCGAGAACTGAGTCGGTGGTCGTGGCGGGTCTGTCGATGGGTGGCTCGCTTACCCTGTGGTTGGCAACCAAGCATCCAGAGATTGCCGGAATCATTTGTGTGAACCCTGCAACTCAAGTGGCGCCCGAGGTTAGGGATTTTGTCGCTGGAATGGTGGCGGCCGGAGACATCGTGATGACCGGAATCGGCTCAGATGTTGCCGACCCAAACTCACCTGAGTCTGCCTATGCGGACACCCCCCTTCAGCCGTTGCTGTCCATGTTTGATGCAGCGATACACACTCAGGCGGCATTGCCGAGCGTGAAGTGCCCGTTGCTCCTCTTCACGAGCCCGCAGGATCACGTGGTGCCCCCAACTGACTCTGATTACCTTGCAGAAATATATGGCGGGCCAGTAGAGCGCGTCAGTTGTGAACGCAGCTACCACGTTGCAACCCTGGATTACGACAAAGAGATGATTATCGATCGCTCCATGAAGTTCATTCGCACGGTGAGCCCTCAATAACTGGACCTCAATTACTCAGCCCTGAAAACTACAATCCAAGATTGCGTGGGTAGCGCAAAATCGGAGGGCTTGATCGAATCGGAGCGGTGATGAACCTCTGCGGTAGATATTCTCGATTCGGAGCTACGCCTGTTGGCGGCGGCGCGACATCAGCAGCGTCGTGCCTAGGACTAGAGCTACACCGCCGATGATCGTCAGGCCAGCAATATCACTTCCGGTTAAGGCAAGTGAATCGGCGACCGTTGTTGGAGCTGGTGCCTCAACCGTTCGGGAGTCGCTCAGTGAGAGAACCTGCGCTTGCACGTAGGGATCATCTGGTGCTGCGGCGCTAGCAGAACCGATCGTAAACATGATCGACAGACATAAAGCCATTGCGGTAACCGCTCCGAAAACTCTCACCTTTTTTCCCATGTAAATAGGCTACGCTCCCTGCTACTTGTTGTCCAGACAATTCTTGTAGGTGTAAGCGTCTCTCTCAATTCAGGCTGGCAAGGTCAACGCTGTGCATCCGGTTATCGTTCCATTTTTCTGATCCCGCAGTCCATGCCATGGGCGGTATTCGAGCCGAAGGGAGAACATTAATGGTGTCCCATCCGAGTGGCAGATCGAATGCGACGGAAACGGTCAGGGTTTCTCGCGGGTGGATGAGCACTTTGCTGACGAAGACTTTGCTGAGGCCGTCCTGAGTTGTCCCGACAAGCTCAGCCCCAGTGACCTGGGGGTTTCCTGACCCGAGCGGTGCCGTGACGGCGAGAAGGCCGAGATAGTCCCCGGCAGCCAGGCCAGTTTCTGGATAGGGGCCTGCAACGTAACGAGGAAGGCCTGCAGGCGTAGCGTTCGTCAGACGCACGTCTACTGTCACGCGCCGGAGTGCTGTATCTCGCTTGGCGCTCAGCGTCGAGGAGGTGGTCAGGAACTGATCGAGTTTGTTTCCACCCCTGTTAAGAATCGAAACCATCAGATCGTGGTCGGCAACCTTTCCCGACAAGCCCAGCGCCTCCCATCCCTCCTGTTGGGTTGGCTGGTTCGACCACATCAGCAGGTGTCGACCCCTACCCGCGGATTGAAGGGCTCGCATGAGTTCGGATGCAGGGACTGGTTGACTATTGAATGACTCGAACACCGCTGCGGCCACCTGGCCAAGTTGCGAGCGCCGATCCTGCTGTCCATCTCCAGAGTCGAGATCACCGCGCAAGTACTGCTGGAGCAAGAGTTCAGACTTCACGTTCTCGGCCGAGATCACAAGCGGGCCATTCACCCCCGCAATCTGTACCGGCCCCACAAGTTCAAGAAGGCGCTTCAACCCAATAACATCAATGGCCATCACCCCCTGAACAGGTTCTCCATGCTGGGGAGATTCAGCAGCAGCGTTCCTACTCGCTGCTGCCGTCCACATCTCTGAGGCCATTCGAGCGGACTCATCAAAGCGAGGCGTGACGTTTAAATTGCGCCACTCTTGGGTCGGTTGAAGCGGACTCCAGAGAGCTTCAAGTTTCGGGTCAAGAACTGCGCCAGGTTGTTCGAGTTTAAGGCTTGTAGAAGAAAGGAACTCTCCAAGTGAGAAACTTCCATCTTGAACCTCGAGCGTTCCTGCTTGCAGGTACATGCCAGACCCGGCTCGCATCTCGGCGTTATTGGCTGCAAGCACCAAGTATTTGTTTGGTCCCTGCAAGAACTCCAGCACGCCTGTGGTCCCAAGGACGGCTGAGTCCACTGCTCCGAGAAGGTTGTTGTACTCCGCAAGGAACTCATCTTGAGATCGCCCAACCGGGCCGATGAGCGCTGGGGAAGGCTTTAGCGCCGCCGCCTGTAGTTCTGTTTGAAGTGTGAGAAGGACTTGTTGAATCTGCTGAGTGGTGGGGACGCGCTCATTGGGGGTTGCGGTTTCTTCACCCAAAATCAGCGAAAGGGAGCTGATTGCATCATCTGTGCTTCGAGTCGTGGCCGCTGCCGAGATTGCCAAGTTCCTCGAAGCCCGCAGTTGCCTCCCGACTACGGGTAGCAGATTCAGTGGCGCCAGAACTGCCGAGCCTAGGGTGTCTGCTGCCGCCTCGAAGTCCTTGGCCGCCCCGCTCAGTTCGGCAGACTGCTTGCTCCTAGAAGCCGAGGCGGGTGCCTCTACGGCATCAAGTAGGCCAGTGAGATCTGTTGTCGACCCCGATTGCGTGGGCGATCCAGCGTTGAACTCTGCTAGTGAGGCCCGGCCGAGCCGTGAATCCTGCAGAGCGGAGCTGACAAGCATGACCACAGCCACTAGCCAGAGGCCCAGGAGAAGTGCAGCGCATGCGTAGACCCGTCTCCTCAGGCGAGGGTGGCCGGGTGCAGCTTCTGCAATCTGCTCAGCTGACATCTCTGCAGGATATCGGGGGCAGGCGGGCTTCGGTGAGAGCTTTGACCGACAGTAGAGTGTGAACTCATATGACTGAGTCCATATCACCGGATCGCACCGATACTCCGCCTTCAACTAGCGAGCGCATCACCACCGAACAAGTCGCCAAGGTTGCCAAGCTTGCGCGCCTTCGCCTGACTGATGAGGAACTCACCCGGTTCACCGGCCAACTTGGCGATGTGTTGGAACATGCAGCAGATCTTGACCTGTTGGACCTTGAGGGCGTGGAGCCAATGGCGCAGCCCATCCCGCTCTCCAACGTTTTCCGAAAAGATGTCCCTGGCCCGATTCTTGATCGCGATGAGGTGCTTGCCGTCGCACCAGCAGCCGAGGATGGCTTCTTTCGTGTTCCGCCTGTACTTGGAGAATCAGAATGAGTTCAGCGATTGATATTGCCGCATCGGTGCGTTCAGGGGATCGCTCAGCGCGTGAGGTTCTTGAGGAGCATTTGCAGCTGATTGCTGAGCGTGAAGCAGAGGTGCACGCGTTCAACTTGGTCACCACTGACCAAGCAATTGCTGCTGCAACTGCAGTCGATGAACTTGTGGCCAAGGGTGGACCTCTTGGCCCACTCGCCGGGGTTCCAGTGGCGATTAAGGACAACCTCTGCACGCGGGGAGTTGCCACCACCTGTTCTTCGAAAATTCTGCAGGGCTGGGTGCCGCCCTATGACGCCACCGTGGTCACCCGCCTCGCTGCTGCCGGGGCAATCATGGTGGGCAAGACCAACATGGATGAGTTTGCAATGGGCTCCTCCACCGAGAATTCAGCCTTTGGTCCGACTCGCAACCCGCATGATTTGAGCCGTGTTCCCGGTGGGTCCTCGGGCGGGTCCGCTGCAGCAGTAGCAGCAGGGTTTGCTCCCATTTCGCTTGGATCTGATACTGGTGGTTCCATCCGTCAGCCTGCTGCGCTCTGCGGAGTAGTTGGAGTGAAGCCTACGTACGGAACGGTTTCGCGCTTAGGGCTGGTCGCATTTGGATCCTCACTCGATCAAGTAGGGCCGTTTGCAAACTCTGTGGCCGAGGCGGCGCTGGTATGCGAAGTTATCGGTGGCCACGATCCCGGTGACTCCACCTCTCTTCCGCAGGCGTTCCCAGCGGTCAGCGAGCACCTGTCTGATGGTGTGGCTGGAATGCGCATTGGCCTGATCACCGAGATGATGGGCGAGGGGATCGCCCCCGATGTGGCGAAACGAATTCGGGCGGCAGCGGAGTGGCTCGCTGCTGCGGGCGCCGAGGTTGAAGAGGTGTCCGTACCAGCGGTGACCTATGGGCTGTCGGCCTACTACTTGGTTGCTCCCGCTGAGGCCTCCTCGAATCTCTCTCGCTATGACGGCGTGCGATACGGCTTGCGAGTAGACGCTCCTACCACTGGTGAGATGATGGAACTCACCCGCACCGCCGGGTTTGGCGACGAAGTAAAACGGCGAATCATGCTGGGAACCTATGCGCTCTCGGCTGGTTATTACGACGCTTTTTATGGCACCGCACTCAAGGTCCGCACCTTGATTCGGCGTGACTTCGACAAGGCCTATGAGCGCTTCGATGCGTTACTTTCACCCACCTCGCCAACCACAGCTTTTTCCTTCGGCGATAAGACTGCCGATCCGATGTCGATGTATCTCAACGATGTTTGCACGATCGCTACCAACTTGGCAGGCCATCCTGCTATGTCAGTTCCGTATGGCCTCGGTGACGATGGCATGCCGGTGGGAGCGCAGGTGCTTGCTCCTGCCCTTGGCGAAGTAGCCATGTTCCGGGTGGCAGCAGCCCTTGAAGGGAGCTTGGCATGAGTATCGATCTGAGCGTTTGGGAAATCGTGATTGGCCTTGAGGTTCACACCGAGTTGGCCACGCGCACCAAGTTGTTTTGCTCCGCACCGAATGAGTTTGGCGGCGAGCCCAACACCAATATTGACCCACTCACCCTTGGCTTACCCGGTTCGCTCCCGGTGCTCAATGAGCAAGCAGTTGAATTGGCCATTCGGGTTGGGCTGGCACTCAACTGCACGATTGATCGCTCAGTGTTTTCACGCAAGAACTATTTCTATCCAGATCAGCCCACGAACTATCAGATCTCGCAGTTCGACCTTCCCATCAATGGCGAAGGTTGGCTGGAGTTGCCAAGCGGCAAGGTGATTGGCATTGAGCGAGCGCATCTTGAAGAGGACACGGGCAAGTCAACTCACGTAGGCGGAGGTGGGCGAATTCACGATGCCACCTATTCACTCGTTGACTACAACCGCG
>Ga0194051_1000698_pt1 | contig 18742 bp, 17 predicted proteins | sample SepL2320m_MetaG_FD_161275 | JGI IMG/M metagenome (GOLD analysis project Ga0194051, IMG submission 161275) | Anoxic zone freshwater microbial communities from boreal shield lake in IISD Experimental Lakes Area, Ontario, Canada - Sep2016-L239-20m | ecosystem: Environmental > Aquatic > Freshwater >... | reverse complement strand
CGTAGCCCAGCCGAGCAGCCCGGGCCTCAAGCCCCGTGGCACTGCTACGCGCCACGACGGGCGCGCCGCGTGCTTGAATCTCAAGCGGCACCAATCCGCTGCGCACCGGCAGAGCAGTTGGCTGCGCCAAACCCGGTGCTGGCTCCCGCCTCCCCAGCACGATCGACAACACTTCGCAGGCCAGTTGATCGGTTGTGCCGCCGGGCACAGCACGCACCACGTCGACATGGTCTTCAAACGTAATCACATTCGAAGACACGTTGAGGCAGAGGCTGCCGCGGCAACTGACAAGCACAGGCGTTGCATCGGCGGCAGTCGTCGGCGGTGTGTCAACCGTCGGTGGTGCCGGCTGTCCTGGCAACAAACCGCCTGCCAGCCCTTCCAGCCGCATCGACACATCGCGATCGAGACGGATTGAATCGACGCCACCAATGTTGGGGCCCTGATCAGCGGAGCCAGCACGCGGCAATAATTTTGCCACCAGCGCCCGACCGCTGCCGCTGGAGCGTCCATAGCGAAACTGCACCATTTCGTTGGTGCGCAGCTCCAGATCTTCAAGTTCTAAATCACGGGTGATGATCTCGAGATCGTCGGCAGCCTCTGGAGCGCTGGGGGTGCCGCGGATTGTCACCTGTCCGCGCAAGCTGCCGCCGATGAGTTTGGCAAGCCGCCCCTGTCGTAGGTCGAGCGGCTCGTCAAATTCTAAAACCGCTCCCTGCGGTGCGCGCAGCACAAGCGTGCGGCCGGCCGGTGCATCGGTGGCGAGTCGATTGCGATCGGGAAGGATGACCAGCGTGCAGGGCACAAGATTCACACGCCCATCGGGCAGCGAATAATACTGCTTGAAAAGGAGCCGCATCTGTCGGCTTTCCAACACAATCGGATCCTCGCGTTCCCATGAACCAGCCGGAAAAACGTCACCGAGAGCCGCTAGCCTATGATCGGCCCGCGATCGAATGGCCGCTGCTTCGGCCGGGGTTGGCTCGAGCGACGGTAGGGAATCGTGCACGCGTGGCTCCACCCAAGGCACCACTGCGAGTCTGTAAAAGCCCGCTGCGGCTAGCACAACAAGAAACACCCGCAGCGTGCGTCCGAGGCGATGTTCCATAATGTTCACGCGGCGGCTGAAGCAGTCCACGGTCAAACGGCCGAATACCTGCCCACAATTGGCTGCCAACTGCCTCTGGCAGACAGCATCTGCTCGATCACTTCTCGCACCGCGCCCCGTCCCCCAGGCAGGCGTGTGACCAGTCTGGCTGCGGCCAGTAATTCCGAACAGGCATCCGCAACCGCCACACCCAGTCCACAGCGTTGCACAATCGATAGATCGGGCAGGTCATCGCCGATGAACGCGGTTTGTTCCCAAGAGATTTTCTGTTCGGCAAGAATCTCGCTGGCGGCCTGCAGCTTGTCAACAACTCCCTGTCGCACGGTATCAATGCTCAATTCGCGTGCACGGATTTGCACGACGGCGCTGGAACGACCGGTAATAATTCCCACCAGCCCACCGGCCTGCTGCCAGAGCTTGATGCCGAGCCCATCACGAATGTTGAACGTTTTTTGTTCGCTACCGTCGTGGGTCCAAGTGATGCCGCCCGTTGTCAGCACACCATCTACGTCGAGGAGTAGCAACCGCACTCCGGCGAGGCGACTCTGAAGTGTCAAATGGGTTTCACTAGCGGCAGCCATCTCTTGAATATTCCTTGTCTAACGTCTCTGCTTAGGCAGCGGCCGCATTCGGTGAACCGCTGGCAAGCTCAAGCAATTCCGCCGGTAACAGGCCGACCAGATCAACGATGTCGAGAAGTCCCAGCGGGCACCCCGCCCCATCGACCACCGGCAATTCACTGAATCGCCGCGTCTCCAGAGCTGCTACTGCATCGCCCAAACGCGTACCCACAAGGATGGTGGTTGGACGAGCGGTCATCACCCGGCCGATTGGTTCGTCGATCGCACTGTCGTTGCGTCTTTCAAAGAGGCGTGCCAGATCGCTGTCGGTGAACAGACCGGCCAGCGTGCCATCCTCATCGATGATCATGACGGCACCGGTGCGCCGCCGAGGCAGTGGCTGGGCAAAGACGGCGCGAACAGTGTCTGCAGGACGGGCCGTACGGCACTGCACCAGCGGCCGCATCGCATCCTCGACCAGCGCAAGCTGTCGACCCAAACGGCCGCCGGGATGTCGGGCCGCGAATTCATCGGGGGTGAATTTGCGCAGGCCGCTTGTCGCCAGCGCCAAGCCATCGCCCAGCGCCAGCAGCACAGACGTGCTTGTGCTGGGGGCAAGCCCCAACGCGCAGGCTTCCTGCACGCTACCGCTGGGCACCACGACGTGTGCTGCTCGACCGAGCGTGCTGTTGGCGTGAGCGGTGATGGCAATGATCGTATGACCACTCGCGGTCATGTGCGGCAGCAGTCGCGTGATTTCTTCCGTTTCACCCGATTGCGAAATCGCTAGCACAATGTCGTCTCGGCGCATCGTGCCGAGATCGCCGTGCATCGCTTCTGTCGGATGAAGAAAGTGGCTTGGCGTGCCGGTTGAGGCAAGCGTGGCAGAAATTTTTCTAGCCACTAAGCCGGCTTTTCCAATCCCCGTCACCACAACACTGCCAGTGCAGGCTTCGATCACGCGCACCGCGCGGCAGAAGGAGTCGCCTAGGCCCTCGGCTGCGTCTAAGATGGCCCGGCCTTCGGCGCGCAGAATCAAGCGACCGTGCGCAAGGACATCGGAGTCGGTCTGTATGTGAACCGGATCAAATTCACCCATGCGGCGAATCCATGAAGGAGGGGTTGGTCTCGCATCTGCCCGATGCGCGGCGGGGACTATAGGCCGATTGGGCAAACACCACAACGCGGATTTGCCTGCGAAAACAGCCGCTGCAAGCAGGAAAGCTCCGGACACGCGACTCCTGCTGAGCCCTTGCTAAAAGAGTATTACGTTTAGAACCTTGCGCGATTGCGCACAGGTCGAATTTGGCAACCGCTGCAGGGAGTGTCTTATTTCGACCGGTAACGCTGCGCCATTTGTGCCAGGGTTATCACCGGCACCTTGCGGGCGTTGCCGGCCTGCCCAAACTGCACCATCCGCTCGGCACAGACTTTTTTCATCGCCTCCCGGGCTGGCTTGAGATAGTCTCGCGGATCGAACTTGTCGGGGTGTTCCCAGAGCAGTTTGCGGATCGCGCCGGTGATCGCCATGCGGCAGTCGGTGTCGACATTGATCTTGCGCACGCCGTGCTGAATGCCCCGCTGAATTTCTTCAACCGGCACGCCCCACGTCTGCGGCATCTTCCCGCCGTAGCGGTTGATGATGTCCTGCAATTCCTGCGGCACGCTGGATGAACCATGCATCACCAAATGGCAGTTGGGCAGACGGCGATGGATTTCCTCAATCTGCGCCATTGCCAACACATCGCCATCGGGCTTGCGTGTAAACTTATACGCACCGTGGCTGGTGCCAATCGCAACGGCCAAGGCATCCACGCCGGTAGCGGCCACAAACCGCTCGGCCTCTTCGGGATCGGTGAGCAGCTGCGCATGTGAGAGCGTGCCTTCGGCGCCGTGCCCGTCCTCAGCCTCCCCGTGGCCACTTTCCAGCGATCCCAAGCAACCCAGTTCTCCCTCTACCGAAACACCGCTGGCATGTGCCAGTTTCACCACCTCGGCGGTCACCTTCACGTTGTAGTCAAAGTCGGCCGGTGTTTTGCCATCATCCTCGAGCGAACCGTCCATCATCACGCTTGTAAAGCCGTTGTCGATGGCACTGGCACAGGTAGCGGGTGAGTTGCCGTGGTCCTGATGCATTGCCACCGGTATCGAAGGATAAAGCTCGGCCGCAGCAAGCATCAGATGCCTGAGATAATTATCTTGGCTGTAGCTGCGGGCACCACGCGAAGCCTGCACGATCACGGGCGAATCGGTCTCCTTAGCCGCCTCCATGATGGCTTGAATCTGCTCCATGTCGTTGACGTTGAAGGCGGCTAGGCCGTAGCCGTACTCAGCGGCGTGGTCGAGCAGAATGCGCAGCGGAACAAGGGGCATGAGGGGTCTCCAGGAAACGAGAACGGGTTGTTCATCAGGGCCCACGATCATATAGTCGGCCGGCTCCTGTTGACAAACAGCACAAACCAGCAGGCTGCGTGCTAAGATTCCAACGGTCTCGCAACTGCTTATGGATGCCTGAGTCACAATGGATCTCCAGCCAACAGCCGATCCGTTAAAAAGTTTTCTCTACGTGACAGGAGGCTGGATCTGCATTGGTCTGGCAGTGCTGGGTGCCATCCTGCCACTGCTACCGACGACGCCTTTTCTCCTCCTGGCCAGTTGGTGTTTCTTTCGCGGCTCACCGCGGATTCACGCATGGCTGCACCGCTCAAAATGGTTTGGGCCCACGCTCGACGACTGGAGCCACTACCGGGGCATTCGCCGCAGCATGAAATATCGCAGCGTTGTGCTTGTGGCAGCCGTGGTTGCCGCCAGCCTCGTTCTCAATAGCTTAACGTGGTGGTTGCAGTATGCCGTGCTGGGATTGGTATCCATTGGTCTTTACACCGTCTGGACACTGCCAACGCTTCCCGACGACGCCCCGCGTGCGCCGCGCACCATCGTGCAGTGATGCGTGAGGCAGAGCCGTCGCCTAATGCTCGATCGAGGCATCCGGCTCCGGGAGCCAGTGGGTGAGGATCACGCCCACCAGTGCATAGGCGCCTGCCACGCCGGCGCCCACCAGTGCAATGCGAACCGGATCGGGAGGCGTGGCTGCGGCCAGCGTAAGCGTCAACCAGGCTGCAGCGGTCCCCAAAACACGGCCGCCGATGTTGGCTGCGAAGCTCTCTCCCGTGCCGCGCAAGTGCGTGGGAAAAACCAGCGGAATATAATTCCCCCAAAAACTAAACTGGGCGACTGTGAAGAGTCCGGCCAAAAAAATACCGGCCTGTATCCAGACCAGTGAATCGACATTGGAAAGCTGTGTTGAAATCCACCAGAAGACGGCCGGCACAACAATCAGCGCCGGTATCTGAAAGAGTCGCAGCAGCAAGCGGCGACCAACAATGCGCAGTGCACAGAAAGCAAACAGCACGCGACCTAGCAATCCACCAATCTCCTGATAGAGCGTCACTTTTGCCACTGCCTCATCGCTGGCATTGCCGGCAATGCTTTTAAGCTTGCCGGGGGAAAGCAGCGGAGCTCCCTGCTGCTCGGTTCGTTTGACAGCCTGCACCACTGCTTCCTGCGCAACCGCTCGGATGGCAGCGTGGCCTTGCGGGCCACCGAGAATCTGCGGCAGTTGCTGGATTGCGCCGAATGCCAGTCCGTAGCTGGCCGCAAAGACCAGGGTTGTCAGCAGGGTTGTGCGCACCAGTTGGGGACTAAAGAGTTCGCGAATACTTGGTCGCTTGAGAGTGCCTGCCGCTTTTTTTTCCGCCCAAACAGGACTCTCGGGCAGAAAGGGGCGAATCAGAATCAGTGGCAATGCGGGGATCACGCCCGAAATGAGCGTGTAACGCCAAGCGTCATGAGTGCCGTGAATCGCCGGAAGAATATCGGCTATCCGTGCGGCCAGCACGTTGGCTGCACCCACCAACAGGCCGCCCAAGGATGAAAAGGCCTGCGTCCAGCCAAGGGCGCGTTCGCGCTGCTCGCGGTCAGGAAATAATTCGGCCAACCATGCCACGGCAGCCACAAACTCGACGCATACTCCGATGAATACCAAGCAGCGAAAAAATAGCAACTGTGAAAGCGTTGTGGCAAATCCCGCCGCCAGCGCCGAAAATGCGTAGAGCAGAATGCTGAGCGTGAGCACGCGGCGGCGGCCGAGCAGGTCAGTGAGATAGCCTCCGATCAGACCAAACACACCGCCGGCGATCGCCGGTACAAAGAAGAGTGTTCGCGCCCAACCGACATAGGCTTGGCCGCCCGGACTCCAGAGTGCCAGAGCATCGGCGGGCGTCATGCCGCCCTGCACCAGCATCTCCACTATGGGCTTGCTCAAATCACGAATGGCTGGCTTGATCACCAGTGGCAGCATCAGCAATTCGTAGATATCAAATGCAAACCCAATGGCCGCCATCGCGCAGACCAGCCAACCCGTGGCCGACAACCGACCTGATGCTGCGAGACCAAGACTGCCAATCGCCAACTTACGAGGCAATGCCATACGGAAAATTCCCTACAAATGAAAATAGAAAATGCCGCTCTCGGATTGAAATCCGAGCGTCACACTATCTCATTCAGAGCGAAAAGCTACACCGATAGCAACTCTGGCATGCTGCCGTGGCAGGACTACGCAAAGCCCACGGCTCCCGGCGGCCTATTGAGGACCAATCGACGGAGGATTCTTGGCGAGAAAGTCGCGTGGACCGCGGGTGGTGTAGTAGGGATACGCAACAGCGCCCGTCGGCGGACCGGCGGGGCCTGTCTGGCCGTAATTGGACCCAGCCAATGCCGCTTTTTCAGCGGGAGTGAGATGGTGTTTAGCAAGACCGTTATATTTTCCTGGACGGCAAGACGCCCCTTTGCACGCGCCGTCTTGGCACTCACCATCCTGACACGCGCCGTCCTGACACGCGCCATCTTGGCACGCCCCGTCCTGGCACGCGCCGTCTTGGCCCGCGCCGTTGTGACTGGCCCGATGGGCATAAGGACCGTCGAAGTTTGCGAGGAAGAGCCGGTCGATGATCGAACATCCGCTCGACATTCCAACCACTACGACCAACAGCAGAATCCCGTCTCTACGTTTCATAGCAAAGTTTCCCAAGGCGTCCGGCCCACGAGCAGCCAAATGATTCGACGGGCTCAGCGCCACATCGGAATGCACCGCGAAGCGCCGCGATCACATCCACAACACTGGTATCGGACGCAAGGGTTAGAACGGTTGAGAAAACCTTGCCGGTGAAAAAAAGACTGCGGGCAGACTGAGCAGTTTGCGCAGGAGAGGCAATGGTTTCAACCGTTAAAACGGCCAACAACGAGGGCGATATTTTGACCGCCAAAACCAAAGCTGTTGGAGAGTGCGTGGGTGCATTTTCCCTCCCGTGCCTTGTTGGGAACGTAGTCCAGATCGCAGTCGGGGTCGGGCTCTTCGTAATTGATCGTGGGTGGGAGCCTGCCATCGCGAATGGCCAACAAACAAACGATCAGTTCGGTGGCTCCAGCCGCTGCAATGAGATGCCCCATCATGCTCTTTGTGCTGGAAACGGGGATCTTATAGGCCCGTGGTCCAAACACTTTTTTGATGGCGATGGTTTCCACGCGATCGTTGACGCTCGTGCTTGTGCCGTGCGCGTTGATGTAGCCGATCTCCTCAAAGCCAATGCCCGCGTCCTGAATGGCTAGCTTGATGCAAGAGGCTGCACCGCGACCCTCGGGATGCGTGTCGGTAATGCGATAGGCATCAGCCGTCGAACCATAGCCGAGGAGTTCTCCGTGAATATGCGCACCGCGCTTCTTAGCGTGTTCCAGTTCTTCCAACACTACCATGGCGGCTCCCTCACCGAGCACAAATCCATCGCGGTCACGATCGAATGGACGACTCGCCCGAATCGGTTCGTCATTGCGGGTAGAAAGCGCTGTCAGTAGATTGAAGCCAGTGACGCCGAAGGGATGGATCATGCTATGCGTGCCACCCGAGAGCATCACATCGGCATCGCCACGACGCACGATCTCCGTCGCCTCTCCGATCGCCTGACTCGAGGCGGCGCAGGCCGTGAGGCAGTTGAGATTCGGCCCCTGTGCGTTGAACATGCCGGCGAGATGTCCGGCAGGCATATTGGGCTCTTGCTCCACTTCCGCCAACGGGTGCAGTGTTTCCAAGCCGAGCTTTGTAAACTTGGCTACATCCAGCGTAGTGCCCTCGATGGCCGCCATCATCATGCTGGTAAACGAATCAAAGTCCTGCTGTCCTTCCCCACTCCCTAAATAAACGCCTAACCGAGTCGGCTCAGCCAACCCCTGTGCGAGCCCGGCATCGTTCATGGCCTGAATCGCTGCACCGACTGCAAAGCGTGTGTGTCGGCCACAAAATCGCCAGGCTTTTTCGTCCTGTCCCTCGTGACTGAGATCCCAGTCGCGCACTTCTGCAGAGATTTTTGTCGGAAAACGTGAGGCATCAAAAACGGTTGTTGTGCCGACACCCGATGCGCCCGCCATCAGATTTTTCCACAGTTGCTCCACGCGCACTCCCAGCGGCGTGATGCAACCAATTCCTGTAATGACAACCCGACGTCTACCGGCAACCATTGCCACTCCTCTTAGAAACAAATTCACAGAAACAATCGCTGCGTGAAACGCCTACCAATCCGGACGTGCCAAGGGTTGCCCCGCAGCATCACGACCGATGTCATAAATATGCATTTGATCGAGCCATTTAAGAAGTTCATCGGGTTCAAAAAGTTTGGGAACGCCTTCGCCAGGCTCTAAGTGCGCAAAGAATAGCTCGGCTTCTCCTTGCAGTCTGTCGCCCACGTGGCTGGTGACGTGCGTCAGGGCTCCAGCCGGTTTCAGATCGCATATCTCGGCATGAAACCGCAACGTGTCGCCTGGCACGGCGTCAAAATAAAATTCTGCCCCGGCTACTTTTGCCAACACAACTCGGCGATTGAACTCGATCGCATCGGCCACGAGCAGCCCTGCAGTCTGCGCCATGCCTTCAACAACAAGGGAATTGGGCATCAAGGCTGTTCCCGGAAAATGATCGTGCAGGTGCTCTTCAGCCAACGACACATTCTTCACGGCAGTGGCATGTTTGCCACGCACAAATTCATCAAATCGATCGATCCAAAACCAGCGCATGGCTCGCTTTCGACAAGGACATTCTCGTGCGGCTGATTCGAACAGCGCACGGCAGAAATATGGCTAGAAAAGAAGACCGAGGAGACAACGATTCCAACGAGGCAATTGAACGGTTAGACAACTGAAAGGTCAGGCCGCCAGCTTCAGCTGCACATAGCGCACCATATCCTCAACGGTGAGGGTATTTGCAAAATTCTGCACGCTGGGGTTGGACTCAAACTTTGTCAAATCGGCGAACGGCATGCGCTCTTTGAGTGCAGTCAGTCCGGCCGCATTCACCTTTCCATTGGTGACAAACTCAGAGCTGGAGAGGACATCCTCTGGGAAAAGTTCGCCACGGGGAATCTTGATGCCGAACGTTTTTTCGAGTCGAAAGACAATGTCGAGAAAGTCGATGGATTCAGCTCCTAAATCACCGACCATTGTTGCGGCTGGGGAAATTTCATCCTCTTCGACGCCAAGGGCATCCACGAGGGCTGTTTGAACTTTTGCGTAAATTTCATCGCGCGTCGGCATCGACTTAGTACCTTAAAAACGAGGAGGGGGGAAATTTCGAGGCAACTGGCACTGTTGTAGTGTCGGCACGCCCGCATGGGAACCCGAACTCTTTTTTTTCACGATTCTTCGCTAAAAATGCCGCGAAAGATCGCTGAATCCCTCAGATTCTCTTGCGACAAACCCCTACCGAGCCCCTCTGACAGCGGTCACCGCTTTGGACGGTAGTTTAGCCACTGGCTGCGGCGGTATGCCGTAAACCACATGCCGCGGCAGACCGTTGACACGGTCGGCGGGATTGAGAATGGACCAGAGCTTTCGCATCTCGGCTCGCACCCGTGCATCGACTGCATCGCCGTAGGGCATGCGGTCGGCCATGTTGTACCGCTCAAGCACCAGACGGGCGGTTAGGCTGTTGCGATCGCCGATCGTGCCGCTGGCCTTGATCTTGGTCGTTGTTGCATCCTGTCCGATCACCTCAACAGTGATCGTCAATGTTTTGCCTGGCTCGAGGAAATCTGCATATTTGACGTTTTTGGCCCCCCGCAAGACAACAATGCTATGGGCGAAATCTTCGCCCAAACGAATGGTCCACGCAGCGGCCTGCGTCATAGCCTCGAGCATGAGCACGCCGGGCATCACAGGAAATCGGGGAAAATGGTCTGCCAGATACTCTTCAGAAAGCGACAGCGTTTTGATGGCGGTGATGCTCTTGCCGGGATCAATGGCCAGCACGCGATCGAGGAGGACGAAGCGCATAGGATTTTGACTGCAGCCGGCAAGGAAACGCTGACGGATTACAGAGCACAGCCGAACAGTATAGGAAAAAATCACTGCTCCACAACACGCTGCCAGAATGTTTTCCAATATTTTCTCCCGCACATAAGTCTCGCAGCCGTTAGACTCAACCCGACCCCACAAGTCTTCTCTAGAGTACTGTCCTAGAGTGCTGTTGGCGATAAATGCCAGCACGTGGTTCTGTTAAAAAAAACGGGGGCGTCTGATGCCGCTGCTGCTCACGCTCAAAGCCCGAGGACAAACCGTTGCCCCACCGAACGGCTTTTGCAATCGACCGCTGTCGATTGATCTTTGTGGCATCACCCCCGATCGCATGACCACTCTTTCGCTGGACGGTATTCTGCGACTTCCGATTGCGGCCGATGGCCAAGCCTGCGAACTGGGTGAGTTGTTTTCCGCAACGGGTGCAGCTACCGATGGACAAATGGAGTGCAGCGGTGATTTTTCTGCCGTGCATCATGTGGGTGCTGGCATGGCGTGGGGGGAGATCAGCGTGAAAGGCGACGTTGGGCGACACGCTGGTGCGGCAATGTCGGGCGGCACGCTTACCGCGGCAGGCAATGCCGGTGATTGGCTGGCTGCTGAAATGACCGGCGGCACGGTGCGCATTGCCGGTCATGCTGGCGACAATGCCGCCGCCGCGCTACCGGGGTCAAACCATGGTCTCGGCGGCGGCATGGTTCTGATTGAGGGAAACGCCGGTTGCTTAGCAGGGACCCGTATGCGTCGCGGATTATTGGTGATCGGCGGATCCTGTGGCCCGGGAACGATTCTTGAAATGCGCGCTGGCACTGCGATTGTCGCCGGTGCAATCGGCGCCCATGCCGGCCTGCACATGCAACGCGGAACTTTAATTTCTTTACTCACAAAACCGAATCTGCCGCCGACTTTTAAACGCGGTGCTCGTTGGTCGCCACCCTTCATGCCACTGCTAGCCAGCCGCTTGCAGCGGGGGGGATACTGTCCGGCTGGTCACTCCTTGCACTCCCTGCTCTCCGGTGATTGGCAGCAGTGGCACGGCGACACACTCAGCGGCGGTCGGGGTGAAATTTTTCATCGCTAAAAATTTTCTACCGCTGCTTTACAGTCTATTGTCCTCTAGAAACAGCCGTTTCAGACCCCCGCTTCCGCCGGTGCCCGCTTTCGACTATTCTCTTGGGCCGCCGCTCACAGGTGCCCAAAAACACATTTTCTCGGTTCATCATTACCTATGCCCACGATCAGCCAACTCGTTCGCAGTCGTCGTCGTCCAAAGCGGAAGTTTTCCAAGTCGCCTGTGCTCGACCGCTGCCCGCAAAAGCGCGGTGTCTGCTTGCAAGTTCGCACCATGACGCCCAAAAAACCGAACTCCGCTCTGCGAAAAATTGCCCGCGTGCGGCTCTCCAATACCAAGGAGGTAACCGTTTACATTCCTGGTGAAGGTCACAACCTGCAGGAGCACTCGATTGTGCTGGTTCGCGGCGGTCGCGTGCGCGATTTGCCAGGCGTGCGATACCACATCGTCCGTGGAGCCCTCGATACACTCGGTGTTCAGGGTCGCAAGCAGTCGCGCAGTCTTTACGGTGCCAAAAAGGGATAGTTTAAAAAAGTAGAGCGAGACAATACATGGGAAAGATCACATCCAGCCGCGAGCAACTCACCCCCGATCCACGCTATGGGTCTTTGCTAGCCAGCAAGTTCATTAATTGCCTCATGTTTGACGGCAAGAAAAGCGTTGCTCAAGGCGTCTTTTACCGAGCCATGGAGATCGTGGCTCAAAAGGTGACCGATGCTGAGCCAATCGAGATCTTTAATCGCGCGATTGAGAATATAAAGCCAGCTGTTGAAGTGCGTTCCAAGCGGGTGGGTGGTGCTGCCTATCAGGTGCCGATGCAGGTCAATCGCAATCGCCAGCAATCGCTCGGCATTCGCTGGATGTTGCAAGCTGTGCGCGAGAAAAAGGGGCGCGCGACTCACGAAAAGTTGGCCGAAGAAATTGTGGCTGCCTACAAGCGTGAAGGTGCCGCAGTGACCAAACGCGACAACGTGCACCGCATGGCCGATGCCAACAAGGCATTCGCACATTTTGCTTGGTAAGGCCATTTTTTTGCTTGGTAAGGCATTCGCGCACCCCCGCCGCACCGCCCTCTACCCGAGTGCAGCTGGGCAATGCGTCCGGCAGACGTCTGGTCGAGTGGTGGTAGGGCAAGCCTCCCGCGCTCCATCCAGTGTTTCTTACCGCACCCGCACCCGGGCCGGCAGCATCATCAATGGCCGGCCGGAAGAGAGTTGCACAAGAGCGTGCGTCTGCTCGGCAAATGACTCCAAGCCTGGCAGGCCAGCTATCTTGGCGAGCAAGATTGCTTGGAACACTGCCTCGCGGGCGGCAGGCGTGCCGAAGGCCGCTGCCACCGGCGCAGCGCCAGCCGTCATGCCAAACAGGTCATCAAAGAGACCTCGTGGTTCCGGCAATAACACCCGCTGGAGTTCTTCGTCATCGGCAAGACCGGCTAGTTTGCGCGCCTCGTCAATCGCGTCTTCCAGCGTGCCGAGCCTATCGACCAGACCTGCTTCCTTGGCCATGCGACCGGTGAACACACGACCCTCAGCTAGGGTTGCCAGTTTTTCCATGTCTAGCTTGCGGCCGGCAGCTACCTTCGAAGTAAACAAACGGTAGACGTCTTTCATCGTCGCCAGAAACACCTCGCGTTCCTGATCGGTGAACGGTGTCTGCATCGAAAGCCAACCGGCGTTGCGACCTTTGCTGACCACATCGGTGTGAATGCCAAACTTTTCCAGTGCTCCGCCGATGGCAATTTTGCCACCAACCACACCGATTGAACCTGTCAATGTGCCGGGCGATGCCACGATCTTGTCAGCCGCCACTGCCACGTAATAGCCGCCACTGGCCGCCACATCAGACAGGCTGGCGACGACCGGCTTTTCGGTGCGTTCCACCTCCCGCCAGATCAGATCACTGGCCAACGCAGAACCGCCCGGCGAGTCGATCCGCAGCACGATGGCCACTACCTGTTCGTCGTTAGCGGCTGTGCGAATGGCATCGATCACACTGCCACTGCCAGCCGAACCGCCGCCAAGCAGATCATCGGAGCCCTGCCCCTCTTTGATCTCACCGGTGAGGTGCACGATTGCAACCTGCTTTTGTCGGCCACCGACCGCCTGCTGCTTTTGGCCGGAGAGCATCTCGACAAGTTTTACGAGCCCACCAATTCCAGAAAAATCGCTGTCCATTTTTTGCTCGGCATAGTCACGCGAAAGCTTTGGATCATCGATCTTAATTGTGCCGGCCAGCGCGCTGATCACCTCGTCTTCGTATCCAACCGCATCGATCAGCTTGGCTTCTCGGGCTGCCTCCGGCGTGAAAACGCCAACGTCGATGAATGCCCGCACACTTTCGTCCGTCAGCTTGCGATCGGCAGCAATGCGCTCCACCAACTGTTCGTACAGGTCGCCAACAAAGCTTTCGTACTGCGCCCGTAGTTGCGGGCTCATGCTCGTGCGGGTTAAGGGTTCGCCTGCCCCCTTGAATTCACCCACCTGCAGGATCTCGGCATCCACCCCCAATTTGTCGAGCATGGCCTTAAAAAATGTCACCTCGGTGCGAACGCCCGTAATCTCAAGCGTGGCAGCGGGGGGCATCGTGATGGTGTTGCAGGCTAAGGCCAACATGTAGTGCACCGGCTCGGCGTTGATCAAGTGAGCGGCCACCGGCTTGCCAGCAGCCCGCACGCGCGCAATCGCCGCCCGCAATTCATCAGCGCGGGCGCGGCCAAGATCAGGGGCCTCAATCGAGAGCAGCACCGCTTTGATGCGAGTGTCTTTGGCTGCTTTGTCGAGCCGCTCCACTATTCGATGCAAATGCGGAGAGACGTCTGCCAGCAGACCACCTTGCCCCACGCCATCGGGAATAGAGCCCGTCAAACTGATCTGCGCAATCGACGCAACGGCCTTTTTCTTGACCGGTTTCGATGCAGTTTTTACTACCGTTTTTTCACCCAGATTTTCTGCTGTCTTTCCCCCCTCAGGCGGTTCGCCTTGCACCATCCCAGCGGCCACGGCGACCGTCACGATCGCGGCACTCGCGATACTCCACGCACACCACAGGCTTCGACTCGTACCGTTGGACATTCTAAAGACTCCCGATTGAAGGATTGCGACAACCAGCATTCTAGCCTGCTGCCGTAACTGTTGGCCCAGTGGAGCGATTATAAAAATAGTGTGGCTTGCAAAATGAACGGCTGTATAGTAATGTGCCAGCGTTCAGTTTTTCATCCTTTTTTCTCGAGGAAGGTGGCTTGCCGCCTCACGCATATGCCTAAGAAAATGGCCCACAAAAAAAAGCCCGCTCCGCCCCGATCCACCGCCACCACCCGCTCAATGGCTCGCCGGACCTCTCGCGGGACGTCTCCAAAACGGAGCAATTTCTCCGCGATTCGCCCTTCCGCAGCGAGCAAGGCTGCTGTGCGCGGTGGATCATCCCTGCCTGAGGCCCTGTTTTCCAACCTGAGCGTTGCCGACGACGACAGTTCAGGCGATGCACCAACCCCGCGACAGCTGGAGATTTATGAATTCGTTCGAGAAAAAATCCATTCGCGTGGGTTTGGCCCAACAGTGCGTGAGATCGGTTCGGCCTTCAACATTCGGTCGCCCAACGGCGTGGTCTGCCACCTCAAAGCGTTGGAGCGCAAGGGTTTGATTTCACGAGGCAAGAATATGTCGCGGGCGATTGAATTGCTGATGGAGCCCGCCCACCGCCGCGGGTTGCCCATGGCGGGCTGGGTGGCAGCCGGGACGCTGCGCGTAGCAGAAGAACAGAGTGAACGGATTGACTTCGAGGAGCTTTTCGATCGTGATAATCACTTCGTACTCAAAGTCATGGGCGACTCGATGATTGATGCCCAAATAGCCGATGGAGATTGGGTTGTGATTCACAAACGGCAATCGGCTCATGCCGGCGACATTGTTGTTGCGCAAACAGAAGAGGGCGAAGCAACCCTCAAGCATTGGTTTCCAGAACGCGATCGCATCCGCCTGCAGCCAGCGAACAGTTCGATGAAGCCGATATACGTGAAAAATGCACGGGTGCTCGGCGTGCTCGTCGGCGTCGTTCGAAAAACCTAAGTCCGGATGAGATCCATTCAGATCGCATCGATCGCTGCGGGCTTAAGCCGTGCGATCAAGAGCGTTTTCGGCAACTTGATGCAACTTATTGTAGAGCGTCTTCAGGCTGATGCCGAGTTCGTCGGCCGTGCGCGCTTTATTTCCCTGATTGCGTTTGAGCCCCTCGAGAATGGCCTGCATTTCCAGTTCGCGTAAGCTGACGGGTTTTTCTGCAGCAGCATCCGGCGGTTGCGGTTGGTTAGGAGTGGCAACGTGTGCGATGTCGCCGGCTAGCACAGCCACGGCTGTCGGCTCCACTCCCGACAGTCGGTGCATACCGCTACCGAGTCGAGACGGCAGGTGCACCACCAAAAGCGGCAGTTCATCGCAGAGAACAAGTGCGTGCTCAATCACGTTGGCCAGTTCACGGATATTTCCCGGCCAGGCATGAGCGAGGAGCACCTCGAGCACATCCGGTGCCACGACCAGTGCAGCAGCGGGTGTCTGCGGCCGCACTTTTCGCACGCAATGCTGCACCAAGCTGGGTAGATCGTCGAGCCGTTCGCGGAGCGGTGGAATGACGATCTCAAACGTGTTGATCCGAAAGAGAAGATCCTCTCGAAACGTACCGGCCGCCACCATATCTTCCAGCGAGCGATGCGTTGCGCACACCACACGCACATCGACAAAAACGGACTGGTTATCGCCAACGCGTCGGATTTCTCCACTCTCCAGTGCCCGCAGCAGTCGCGACTGGAGCGAGCGTGGCAGTTCACCAATCTCATCTAAAAAAAGTGTGCCACCGTCGGCAACCTCAAAGAGTCCGGCTCGATGTTCATCGGCGCCCGTAAAGGCACCTTTGCGATGGCCAAAGAGTTCGCTCTCCACCAGATGTTCCGGCAATGCACCGCAGTTGACGGCCACCAACGGCCCGGTTGCGCGCAAGCTTCCCTCGTGAATAGCCCGCGCCACCAGTTCCTTGCCTGTGCCGGTCTCTCCGCGCACCAAGACGCTGGCTTCACTCACAGCCACTCGCGCGATCAGCTTCCGCACCCGTTCCAGACCGGCTGAAGCCCCGATTAATTGCGTGGCCCCCTCGGCACGTCGCACGCGACCCTCAAGCGCTCGCAGACGTGTTGTCAACTCTCGTTTCTTGCGCACCCGCTCCAGCACGGCCTGTATCTCAGAGAGCTTGCAGGGCTTTGTCAGGTAATCGAAAACGCCCGAGCGCACGGCGGCTACGGCACTTTCTAGCGACGACTTACCGGTGATGATCACAGCTTCTGTATCGGGAGAAACCTCGCGCACCCGCGCGATCACATCCAGACCGCCCACTCCCGGCATGTCGAGATCGACAATGACGCAGTCGTAAGCGGTGCGATCCAGCGCAGCCAATGCCGTGCGTCCATCGGGGCAGACTGTCGCTTCGTGTCCGAGTCGCGGTAGTTCGATCCTCATCAATTCCTGAATCGATGCCTCATCGTCCGCAAACAGAATCCGCATGGGCCTAGGCTGCCTGATGGTGATGGTTCACCTCCGTTGTTGCTGGCTGTGTCGCGGCACTCCCACTGCCGATCTCCGCGATTGGGAGCACAACGCGAAATGTTGATCCCTGGTCTGGTCCTGCACTCGAGGCCTCGATACGACCACCGTGGTCGGCCACAATGCGATGCACAATAGACAGGCCCAACCCCGTGCCCTGCCCTGCCTTTCGCCGAGTAAAGAATGGTTCAAAGAGATGTTCGAGGACCTCTGCGGTCATGCCGCAACCACTGTCGCTAACGGTCAACACTGCCTCGCGTCCGTTTCGCTTCACTCCGACGCGCACCGCACCAGACTCTTCGATGCAGTCAAGCGCATTGACGAGAAGATTGAGGACGACCTGCTTGATTTCCTGTGGATTGACCATCACCAACTGATCGGGGCCATCCTCGATTTGAACTGCTTTGCTCGTGAAGCGGCCGACGTGTCGCAGCATTTCTGCCACGTCGCTGACAACCGCCATAATTGCCGTCGGCTGGCGGCGCACTTCGCCAAGTCGCGCAAAGTCGAGCAACTTTTCAGTGATACCCTTGCAGCGAAAAGCCTCGCTTTGGATCAGTTCGAGGTAGCGCTTTGTGACCTGTGCGTCAGCGTCTGTGGGGGAGATTTTTTCAAGCCTACTTTCCAAAGATTCCGCACACATCGCGATCGAGGCCAGCGGGTTGTTGATCTCGTGAGCAACTCCGGCTGCGAGAAAGCCGACGCTTGCCAGTTGTTCACTGCGAATCACTTCGCGTGTGCGCAGTTGCACTTGGTGATCGAGATCGTCACGAATCTCTTGGAAGCGCTCTGTCATATCATTGAGCGCGTGGGCCAGTTCGGCCATTTCGTCCCGCGTATCGAGCTCCAGTCGAAAAGAGAAGTCGCCGGCAGCCACTCGCCTTGAGCCGTAGCCGAGGAGTCGCAGTGGTCGAAACACCCAGCGATAGGTGAGGATGCCCAAGGCTGCTAGCAACACGACTGCTGCGGTGGCTGATGCCCAGGTGGTGATGATCAACGTGCGATAGCCTGTGCGCACCTCGCGCGAAAGGTCGTGCAATCGCTCCTGCAAAAAACTCGGCAGCTCCGCGGAAAGTTCGGCGAGCTGTTGGAGCCGAGGTTCAATCGCTAAGAGCTTGCCTCGTTGCCAATCGATTTGCTGCACACGCGCCGCTCTTGTGGTGGCGTCAATGGATGCATGCTGATCGTGTGCTGGAGGCTGAGAAAGCATGTCGATCGTGCGCAGGCAAGTGGTGATTTCTCGAGCCGTCTCAAGTTCGCGACTGCGGTCGCCAAAGGGCATGGTTTCACGTTCTCCCGCCGCGAGTTCGAGACAGTAGCGGTCCAAAGCCCACGCTGCTTGCACCAGCTGTTGGTTGAAGGCATGAGCCAGTGACAAATCACCGGCAAACGCTCGGGCATGCGTCAGCCGAAGCGCACTGACGCACTCCCCTAATTCACTCGCCCGTGGTAATTCAACAGCCCGACAGCTCAGCGCCCGCACGAGCCGCCGATACGAATAGATCCCCAAGAAACTGCTGGCTGACAGCGTGGCGACCATGATGGCAACGAGCAAGCCGCCGAGCAGCAGTTTGTCGCGAATGGGTCGTCGCCTTGGCATGCCGGCCTCCTTGCCAGTGCGCAAAAAATTTCCACGGACATTCTCTCAAGTATTCTCACTATCCGTTGCGAGAATCCACCAGTATTGAATGGGGAAAGTAGCAGACTCTGGCAGGGACTCAAAGACGAATCCTCGCAACTGCCAACAGGGCGTTTTGATCGCCGGCAGTGTTCGTCTTTGCCGAGAGATTTGACGAGTTTCTCCACTTTTTCCTAACCTTTGCCGTGGACTGCGTCGCGGATGCATGTCTCTTTTTTCCCCCTTTGCTCGACCGGTCGTTTTGGGATGGGTGCTTTCGATGGGTGTGGTGAGACACTATGTGGCAGCCGTAGCGGCCCACTGCAACTACTTCGCTTCCCGACGCACATCGTACAAGCACATACAGGCTGTCATCGAACTGCTGCGCTCGATGGACAC
>Ga0194051_1000697_pt1 | contig 18759 bp, 15 predicted proteins | sample SepL2320m_MetaG_FD_161275 | JGI IMG/M metagenome (GOLD analysis project Ga0194051, IMG submission 161275) | Anoxic zone freshwater microbial communities from boreal shield lake in IISD Experimental Lakes Area, Ontario, Canada - Sep2016-L239-20m | ecosystem: Environmental > Aquatic > Freshwater >... | reverse complement strand
TTCCCGTCCTGAGCTATTGGGTTGCAGCGGGGTCGCATATCGGGCCCTGTGCAACCCAATGCCTTTTCAGCGCTGCTCGAAGTTGCTCGATGAGTTCCGATGGATCGTCAAGGTCTTGCCAACTGGCATAGATCATTTCCCAGCCCGCAGCAGTCAAACGATTGTGGCGTTGCCGGGCGACCCGTCCGCGTCTGGGCCCCCAGTGCCACAATTCTGAATCGGCTTCTAAGCCAAGCTTGAATTCCGGCCACGCACAATCAATCGAATACCCCTTCTTTTGTCCGGGACACTTCACGATGATCTGCCGCTCCGGCGCGGCTAGACCCTTCGCCTTGATGACTCGTTGGAGCAGTCGTTCAAAGGTTGAATCGGGAATCGGTCCCCGTCGATCTGGTCTTGCTAAGACCCTCAGCAACGCTCCACAGCCGGTGACCCCTGGCCGCCGCAACTGCGCGAGTGTTTCGCTGATCCAGCGCAGATTGAACCCCCTGCGAATTGAATCATCAAGCGCTTGTTCGACTTTGTCATCACTCACAACTGTGCCAAGGTCAACCAGAGTTTGCGCAACCGAGGTTGCGGGGATCCCCTTGATGGCTACGGGTGTTATTCGGTTGAATTGCCTTGAGCGATGGGTGAGAAAGGTGCGGCTCCGACGACTGCCCGAATGGGCCATGGTGATCTCAACTGGTGCATGAGCGAATCCGTCGAGACCATGCAACCTTGCAGCGCAACGATGTGAGGCAACACCACCGAGCGAGCACACTGCCAACATGACTTCCTGCTCCCAGGTCCAAGGCGCGCCGCCCGCCAGAAAGAGTCCTCGGGCAGGCTGTTCTACCGTGCCGTGCAGAAGTGCAGTTCTCAGCTGCGAGCGACTGACCCCAAACTCCCTTGCCTGAGCAGATGTGAACACTCCGTGTTGCGTGCCAGCCTTCTTGAGTAGCGCAGCCATGGGATTTGTAGGTGGCCCTGATTTGGCTACGGTACGGGAATTCACCACAGAAGCCTGCAGGCACGTGGCCAATTTGTCAGCGGGGAGGCCACCCCTTCCCTCAGAGCGAACCCAATTCACTTACTGGGTTGCTCGGGGGTCGATTCAGTTATTGGGTTGCGCTTGAGTCGATCTGCGACCGCTACGCAACCCAATAACCAAAATGCGCTGAGCCGGCCCTATTGGGTTGCACGGGGGTCGATCTGCGACCGCGACGCAACCCAATCCAAAAACAGAGCGCTGGTGTGTGGGAGCGCTGGTGTGTGGGAGCGCTGGTGTGTGGGAGCGCCGAACTACTCCGATTCGGCAGCTAACTCTTTGGCCCAGCGGTAGTCGGCCTTGCCGGAGGGTGACCGCTGGACTGCATCAACAAAGATCCAGCCTTTGGGCAGCTTGTATCGAGCAACCGACAAGTTTGCGTGTGCAGACAGCTCAGATTCCTCGACAGCAGCACCCGAAACGAGTTGCACCACTGCTACCACCTCTGCGCCCCAACGCTCGCTTGGCCGCCCGCATACCAGCACATCGGTCACAGCCGGGTGCGAGATGATTGCCATCTCGACTTCCTCTACAAAGATTTTTTCTCCCCCTGAGTTGATGCACTGCGAGTCACGGCCGAGCAGGTCGATTTCTCCGTCTTCACGCTTCACTGCGCGATCCCCCGGGACTGAATAGCGCGTGCCTTCGATGGTGGGAAAGGTGCGAGCCGTTTTGGGCGCATCGCCCAGATAGCCCAGAGGCACACTGCCCGCCTGCGCGAGCCAGCCGATTCCCTCGTGGCCAGCGTCAAGTACTGAACGGAGATCTTCAGAGACCACGTCTGCCCCGGGGCCTGGTTTGAACTGCCCCGTCGAAACACCGCCCTTCACTGACAGATGCGTGGCCTGAGCGCCAGTCTCAGAAGATCCGAGCGAATCGTTGATCAACAGATTTGGCAGCAACTCCAAGAACTCTTCTTTGATCGCGGCGCTCAGTGGAGCGCCGCCGTTGCCCAACACAAACATGCTGCTCACGTCGTACTCGCCGACTTTCAATTCCTCAAGCAGTGGCCGAGCCATGGCATCACCGACTACGACGATTGACATCACCCCCTCGCGAGCAACGGTGGTCCACACCTCTTTCGCATCCAGATTGTGACCCGTGGTCATGATGAGAGTGGACCCCGCGTTGAGCATCATGAAACCCGCCCATTGCGCAGCCCCATGCATCAGTGGGGGAAGTGGCATGAGTCGGAACCCGGAGTTGTTACGAGCTTTTTCTGCAATCTCCTCAGCAGTGCTCACTTCAATCCAGGTACCAACCTCTTTGCCGCCCATTGCGTTCATGAAGATGTCGTCCTGACGCCAGAGCACGCCTTTGGGCATGCCCGTAGTTCCACCCGTATAGACGATGTACAAATCCTCGGGGGAGGGCACCACGGGTGGTCCAGCGGGATCAGAATCTGCGATTACCTGTTCGTAATCCACCGCACCCTCAAGCAAGGGCTCACCAGAGGCATCTGCAACTTGGATGAGAGTGTGAATACCCGGCAGGTCTTCGAGAACCTGCGCCATCGCTGGAGCAAACACCGCGTGATAAATCACTGCCTTGGTATCTGCATCAGCGAGCAGATAACGAAGTTCCTCCTCGACGTAGCGGTAGTTCACGTTGAACGGAGCAGCTCTGGCTTTGTAGCAGCCGAGCATTCCCTCGATGTACTCGTTGCCGTTGTACATATAGAGCGCAACGTGGTCTTGGCCGGACTCATGGCGCCCAAGCTGATCGCGCTCTGTATGGCAGCCGAGACCTTGTTCATGTAGGTACGAGGCCAAGCGTCTCGTCCGGTCCGCAAGCTGACCAAAGGTGAATCGGCGGTCTCCAAAGACGAGTGCTTCACGGTCTGGAACTGCAGCAGCCACCACCTCGCTCACGAGCGCAAGATTGAACTGCTCCCGAGCTGGTGCGTCGTTTGATGCAGAGACTTCTTGGCTTCCCATTCTGATCCCTCATGGCAAAGAATCTGACGATGTGTCAGATTGGTCATCGTTCAGCGTGGAGACTAGACGAAGGGAGTTGGAGTTCGTCCAGCACCTTCAGAATCCGCATCCCCATTCGTAACCTCAGGAGAACCAACACATGGCCGAGCTAGTTTCAGGAAGATTTACGAACAAGGTTGCGTTCCTGACGGGCGCCGCATCGGGCATCGGTCGGGCAACAGCGCTGCGTCTTGCCGCTGAAGGGGCAAGCGTGTTTGCCGTTGATGTTGATGCTGCAGGCCTGTTGACCTTGCAGAAAGAAATTGAGGGTGCCGGTGGAATGGTGATCACTCGCACAGGTTCCATTGCAGACCGTGATGAATGCTTTGCGGCCGTTGAGCAGTGCGTCGCCGATTTTCAGCGCCTGGATGTTCTCGGAAATATCGCCGGAGTCTCTCGAGCCGAGCATTTTCCCGACCTGTCCGAAGAGCATTACCGCCGCATGATGGCGGTGAATACCGACGGCCCTTATTTCTTGTGCCAAGCAGCGATTCCTCACCTCCTCAAGGTGGATGGAAACATCATCAACATCGCCTCAAATGCCGGCCTGATGGGTACCGCCTATACCGTGGCCTATGCCATGACCAAAGGCGCGATTGTGCAACTTACGAAGGGCCTCGCGATGGAATACGCAAAGACCAAGTTGCGAGTGAATGCCATTGCCCCGGGTGGGATCACGACTGGGTTGACCAATGCGTTTCATATTCCCGAGGGAGTCGACGTGGATTTGATGATTCCCTATATGGGATTTCGCGGAATGGGCGACCCGGACGACATTGCCTCGCTGTTTGCGTTCGTTTCCTCCAATGACGGAAAGAACATGCACGGCAGCATCCTCTCGAGCGACCTCGGCCTGACGGTCGGCTGACGCTCACATGAGACTGAACTGAAGGTTGCTTACCCACCGAGTCGACTAAACAACTATCGACCCCCGAAAGGGTGCAGCAACAACAACCGCACCGACAGCAAGCACCACTGACGCAGACTCGAAGGAAATTTGATGGAAGAACAACTAGAGCCGACCGTGGATTCTGCGCAGGCTGCCCGCCCGGACCTGTCTCGTCGAGACCCGGAACAGACGAGGGTTGACATTCAAATTTGGTTGTCCGCCAAGTTGCCCGCGGGCAGCGAGCCCGAGGTCGACGAGGTGCATGTTCCGGAGTCAAATGGAATGTCGAGTGAGACCGTGCTCGTCGACGCATCCTGGGTTGTAGACGGCGAGCGAGTCGACCGGCCGTTGGTGTTTCGGATTGCGCCCGACGAGGCAGCCGTGCCCGTGTTCCAGAAGTACGACTTCGATTCGCAGTTTCGGGTAATGGCCAAGGTGCGCGAACTGTCAGATGTTCCTGTGCCCGAGGTGTTCTGGCTTGAAGAAGACTCAGCCCATATTGGAGCGCCATTTTTCGTCATGAGTAGGGCTTACGGCGTAGTCCCACCGGACGTGTTGCCCTATGACTTTGGAGATAACTGGCTCTTTGATGCCTCGGCCGAAGATCAGCAAAAATTGCAAGAAACCACCGTTGATGCACTCGTGGCCTTGCATGCAATCCCCGAAGCCGAAAAGAACTTTGAGTTCTTGGTTTCCGCCGCCAAGGGTTCCACCCCGCTCCGCCGCCACATCGCGGAGCTACGCGGGTACTACAGCTGGGTGACAACTGATGGCCCTCGCTCGCCACTCATTGAGAAGTGTTTCGACTGGCTCGAGGCAAACTGGCCCGAACAAGAAGGCCCTGCTGGGCTGAGCTGGGGAGACGCACGTATTGGCAACACCATGTACGCAGATTTTGAGCCAATTGCAGTTCTGGATTGGGAGATGGCCGGGATCGCCCCTCGGGAGGTTGACCTTGCGTGGATGATCTTCCTGCACCGCTTCTTTGAAGACATCGCTACATCGATGGGCCTGCCGGGTATGCCCGAGTTCATGCACCGCACGCAGATCGAGCAGATGTACCAGACAAAGTCCGGGTACGCCCCTCGGGACATGGATTTTTACACCATGTATGCGGCCCTTCGTCATGGTGTGATCATGAGCCAAGTGCAGCGGCGGGCCATCAGATTCGGTCAAGCAGAAACGCCTGCAGACATTGATGACCTGATCATGCATCGAGCCACTCTCGAGCAGATGCTCGAGGGAACGTATTGGGAGCGCGTGCTCTAGGGCTCTAGAGATCTAGTGAGCTAGACCCGCTCGATGATGGTGGCAGAGCCCATGCCGCCAGCGGCGCACATGGCCACTGCGCCGAACTGACCGTCACACCGCTCGAGTTCATTGATCATGGTCACGATCATGCGTGCGCCAGTGCAGCCAATTGGATGACCGAGTGAACAACCCGATCCGTTCACGTTAACAATCTCTGGGTTCAATCCGAGCACCTTGATCGCTGCGACAGGAACAGAAGCGAAGGCCTCATTGATCTCAAACGATGAGATGTCTGAGATGCTGAGTCCGGCCTTGGTGAGTGCCGCGGGGATTGCTGTTGTCGGGCTCAGGCCCGTTTCGGCGGGGGACAGTGAGGTGGATGCCCATCCGCGGATGACTGCTAAGGGCCTGAGTCCGTGCGCCTCGGCAAAGTCACGACTCACCAAGACGAGCGCCGCCGCCGCATCATTTAACCCAGAGGAGTTTCCTGCGGTTGTGGTGGCACCGTCATCAAATGGGTTGAGGAGCGGGAGGGTGGCGAGCTTCTCAAGAGTAGAGGTGCGGCGAGGGTGTTCATCCACGCTGAACAGTGAGCCATCGGCGAGGGGTACGGGGACGATCTCGTTGTCGAAGCGGCCCTCATCGATTGCGCGGATTGCGTTCATATGCGAACGGTATGCCCATGCATCAGCCTCTTCGCGGGTGACGCCAGCCATGCGGGCGGCATTGTCGCCCACGCCCTTAGATGTATTGAACGGCGGAGCGTCCTCGGTCTCGAGGTTCGCAGGAGAGAGCCAGAAGGTGGGCTGACCGTCGGGGCCTGGCTTTGAGGTGCCCGGTGCAGTGGACATAGATTCCACTCCGCCTCCGATTCCGGCGTCGATCATGCCGGCGGCGATGTTTGCGGCGATCCACTGTGTTGCGGCCATTCCCGATGCGCACCAGCGCTGCATGGCAACGCCGGGCAGGTTGACCATGCCGAGTTGGTTTGCGGCATAACGGCCGATGTTGCCGCCGCCCTGCATAGATTCTCCAAAACCAATGTCTTCAATGAGTTCAACCGGAACACCAGAACGTTCAACGGCAGCGCCCATTGCAATCTCGGCCAGCGTGAATGCATCAACGCCAGTCAGCGAGCCCTTGTATGAGGTGGCGATAGGTGTGCGAGCGGCTGAAACGATGACAACATCGGTAGACATGTGAATCTCCTCGGGACGAATCTGACAGTGCGTCAGATAGTGGCACTTCTTGGGCTCAGAACAAAACTCCGAGGTGTTTACTCAGGGCATCAGGACGCAGGGCTTCGGTCGCTCGCAGGGCCTCGCAGCGGATCGACAGCCAGGGCCAGTCACCAAGCACAAACTTCAACCAGTGGTTGCGAGGTGTGCTGTGGCCTCGACCGGAGAGTCTTCTCCTCCTGTCACGCCGCGATGCTGAGCGTATGCCCACCCGGGGCCGCGAAACACAAACGACAATCGGTCATGCCAGTTGTCTGCAGCGGCTACATCTTTGCGGATCTGATCGTGTTCATGAGCGGCAATCTTTAACGGGTTGAAGGTGTCGATATTGGTCGTGAGTCCATAAATCACCGGCTCGTCTTCGCGTTCGAAAGTACCAAACAGGCGATCCCAAAGAATCAGAATGCTCCCATGGTTCCTATCCAGATACTGCTTGTTTTTGCCATGGTGTACTCGGTGATGGGATGCAGTATTGAGCACCTCTTCGAGTGGGCCGATGGAACGGATTGCATCGGTGTGAATCCAGTATTGGTAGATCAGGTTGATCTGCCGCGAGGTCTCAATAAGTTCTGGACGTATTCCCAACAGCGACAGCAGCCCATACGGGACGAAGAGCCCAAGCGAGTCTGCCCAAGTTTGGCGAAGGGCAGTCGACAGGTTGTACTTCTCACTCGAGTGATGCACCGAGTGGATGGCCCACATAAATCTGGTCTCGTGCATGAAGCGATGATTCCAGTAGTAGACAAAGTCCCAGCCAAGGACTGCTGCACCAAGAGCGAGTGGCCCATTCCCGAGGTCTGGCAGTATGCGCTTCTTGAAGAGCTTCTGTGCAGAGGTTTGCGCGGCCCAAGTAGAGGCGGCCACAAGTCCGCCCGCTGCGATGGCTGCCACCACGCTGTTTCCGGCCACCTTCTTAGCCCGTCGCGCCCACTTGCGCTTTGGTTGAGCTGGCGCCGATGGCTCTTTACTCAGTCGGGCCTTGGTTGAGGTCCCGGCATCGCTCGCTAGGGCGTCTCGGGCGGGGAGTTCCCCGGGATTCTGGTCATAGGAGCGGCCAACCGCATCGGCCACCACCGCAGTCAGTGCCGCTGCTCCAGCGAGTCCAAGCAGCGGTTTTGCCCACTTGTGAGAACCAACTGCAAGATTCTGCGCCAACTTCTTGGTAGCCAAGGGAATAAACAAACTGCCAGTTCCCATGGCCAAGCTAGCGAGCGTGTCGTTGCGTTCATAGTCCACGGGAGAGGGTCCTTCAGTCTGAGCGCGTCGCTCAAGCCACCATGCCTCATATCCCATAGAGGCGAAGAAACCTGGTATCGCAATAACTGTTAGGTCCATAGAAGTTCTCCCATTTGTTGGAGTTGGTTCCGTGACTGCTGGTGTTGGAGCTGTGAGCTGAATCGTTCTGCTGTGTACACGCTAATGCCCGATAAGCAGAGTTCAACATCGTCTCCTGCTTCACTAGTAGTCATGAGTGACGTCAATGACAGCGATGAGCAACCGGCTCGACGCGAACTGGACCCCGAAGCAGAGTTGGACGATCAGCGTTCCCCAGCGCAAAGAGCGGCCGATGAAACCTTTGCCTCGGAACTGCAGGAGTTTGTGTACGGCACGATCACCGTGCTGGTGGCTCTTGGAGCCATTAGCGGATCATCCGCTCCGCCGGTTGCACGCGAGGAAATTGCAGTGATTATCGGTGTGTCGTTGGCAACGCTGTTGGCGCACTCGTTTTCGGCTGTCATGGCCTTGCATGTTCGCTTGAGACGGCCTGCCCATCGAGGTGAGATCGGCAGTCAACTCAGTCACTCTTGGCGCATCATGTTGGCTGCTGTGCCAGCTCTCGCCATGTTTGTCCTTGCCGATCTGGGATTGTTTTCTGCTGTGGCAGCAACTCGAGCGTCATTGCTGCTAGCGGTGCTCGCGTTGATGTGGACGGGCCTGATTGCTGCTCGTCGGTCTCAGAGCACGTTTCTTGGCGCGCTGATGTTTGTCGGTGCAGCCACTCTGATCGGCCTCTGCATCGTGGCGATTGAGCTGTATGTTCACCACTAGTGAACCCTCGGGAAGCAGCGGGTCCCGACCGCATTGCGGCCAGGGTGCGCTTAGTTTTCTGTTGGTGCTTGAACTGGGGATGATTCGGCTGGGGATGTCTGCTCAGGGACTGTTTGGCCTGAATCGGTCTTCTTTGGAGCAGACTTCTTTTTGGCCGGAGCCTTCTTCTTTGCGGCCGCCTTTTTTGCTCCTGGCTTCTTCGCCCCCGACTTTTTCTTAGCAGCAGCTGTCTTGGAGGCTGCTTTCTTTGCCGCGGGCTTCTTCGCTGCTGGCGACTTGGCGGGAGCCTTCTTGCGCGGGGCGGCCTTCTTGGCAGTATCTACAACAGCAGAGGCTGCGGTGGATGCCGCAGCAACTGCAGTAGTTGCTGCCGCCGAAACGGAGTCTGCAGCGGTGCTTGCGGCGTTGGTGACGGGTGCAGCAGCCGACGGGGCACGCTGAGCCAAATCTCGAACGGCAGCTTCGATCTGTTCTACTGCTCTGCGTACTTCGGTCTCGACTGATCCAACAAGGCGGCGGATTTCTTCTAGGCCTTCCTTGACGAATGCACTGATCTCTTGTTCGACGTTCGTACCCACGGGGTTCTCTCTTCTGTTGAATTTCTCGTACTACGACAAAGCGGTGTTATTGCCCACTGCCCCGACCACGCTAGTGAACAACCCCGCACGGGGTGCAATGATTCTGCAGTGCCGTCTGACACCCGGCCTCTGCACGGGAGCAAATCTTCATTCCCTTACTCCGACACTGTGCAGAGATTCGGTGTAAACGATGGGAGATGAATTCTGCTGATCTGCCCTCAACCACACACTCAACTGTTCCAACTTCGGCTGCCTCCGCTGTTGTGCCCCCGGCTGAGTCCCGCGCATCGAGCGCTAGGTTCACCGCTGCAGACTTTGGGCAGAAGTTCACCTGGGGTGTTGCCACGGCGAGCTATCAGATTGAGGGGGCTGCATCTACAGATGGCAAGGGACCGTCGATCTGGGACACCTTTACGCACACTCGAGGGTTCGGTGGACTACGCGAGCGCATCCGTGACCGATCAACGGGCGATCAGGCGTGCGAGTTCTACGAGCGCTACCCATCTGACCTTGCCCTCGCAGCAGAGTTGGGATTTGGAGCGAAAAGGTTCTCGATTTCTTGGCCGCGAGTCCTGCCGAATGGCACAGGTCAAATCAATCAGGCCGGGCTTGATTTTTACTCTCAGGTTGTTGACACCTGCTTGGAACTTGGCCTTGAACCCTGGGTGACTCTGTACCACTGGGATCTTCCCCAAGCCCTGCAAGATCAGGGCGGATGGGCCAACCGCGATGTCGTGGCCTGGTTTAGTGAATACGTAGCAGTTGTGGCCGATGCTCTTGGAGACCGAGTGCGCAACTGGATGGTCTTCAACGAGCCACTTAGCTTTGTACTCGTCGGTCATCTGCTCGGGGAGCACGCTCCTGGTATTCGCAGCAAGAGCAAGTTCTTAGCAGCCATGCACCATGTGAACCTCTGCCAAGCCGAGGGTGCTCGTGTGCTTCGAGAGCGGGTGAGCAACCCAGTCGTCGGAACTTGTCAGTATCTTGCAGACATCGTGCCCACGGGGAGTACGGCCGCGCATCAGCGCGCTGTCCGCTCGGCAGATGCATTCATAAACCGCACCTATATCGAACCTAATCTTGGACTCGGTTACCCCACCGAAGACTGCAAGTTTTTGGCACCAATAGAGAAGTACCAGCGGCCCGGCGATGAGGATGCAATCCAAGTGGACTGGGACTTCCTTGGAGTGCAGTACTACACCCGCTTCAAGGCGCTACTCGCCCCCATTCCAGGTCTCTGGACTCTGCCAATCTTTGGTCGCGATTTTCGCAACTACGAGATCACTGCAACTGGTTGGGAAGTCAATCCAACCGGGCTTCATAACGTGATCATGGCCATGCACGCGTACGGCAGATTTGACCGACTCGTGATCACCGAAAACGGCGCAGCGTTTCCAGACCAACTCCTCGGAAATCCGTTTGACATTGCGGACAAGCTCTCCGTTGATGACCCACGGCGGATTCTTTTCTATCAACACCATCTTGAGCAGGTTCTGCGGGCCAAACGCGACGGTGCTCCCGTGGAGGGATACTTTGCGTGGTCATTGATGGACAACTTCGAATGGGCCGACGGGTACGGCCCCAGGTTCGGACTTGTTTACGTTGATTACCCCACCCAAACCCGCGTAGTAAAAGGCTCGGGTCGCTGGTTTCAAGAGTTTCTCACGGCTGGCAACAACCCAGGCTGATTTCTTGGTGGCCTGAATCGCCAGCTAGGGACTTGTGTAGCTCGGGGCTTGTGTAGAAGCAGGGCTTGTGTAGATCAGGGCTTGTCTAGATCAGGGAGTGGTGTTGATCGGGGGAGCGAGCATGACTCCCTCGATGGGTGCATCCTGCTGCATGGCCGATCGAAGGAATCCGAAGCCGGGCACCGAGTAGGAATCTGCTTTGGTCAAGTCCACGTGGTAGCCGAGGTCAGCAAACTGCGCAATCGTGAGCCGGCTCAGTGGGTTGGTGCTCGGGCTGATGTAGCCAGTCATGAGCTCATTCCCAAAGGTTGATTCCTTCCAGTGCGATCCGACTGTCCCTGCTCCGCCAGTGTTCTCGAGAGGCACGCCACTCAGGCCTCCTAGCCGCGACCATTCCGCTACGGCTCGCCCGCCGGTGAATCGTGGATTTGCGCCGCCCAGTCCTTGGGTGACGTTGCGTGTTCCTCCGATGGAAGTGGTATTCCACAAGGTTCCAAACCCCAAGACGTGAGCCATCTCGTGCAGCACCACAGAAGAAAAGGTGCCGTTTGAAAGCATCGTCGTGACGTCTGCGGAGTCAAACTGAATGGTGCCATGCAGTCCCAGTTCGGTGGACAAACTCACGCAGGTTGGTCCGGCCTGGCCAAGAATTCCGTTCACTCCGTCGATCGGCACGACCGAGACATCAATGACAATGTCGTCTACCGAAGCAATGGGTGCGGTTCCTGCTGGAAGGCAGCTTGTTGGTACCTCGCCAAAGTCCTCTACGCCTGCAGTCAGAATCTGTTCCCATCGAGCTGCTGCGCCATTGAAGGCCGGTTGAGCGGCAAGGGGTAGTGAGCTAGCCCCACGAAGCGTGATATTGAAGGGTTCGGTCGGCCCAGGCTGCAGATCAAAATTGGTGGTTCGAACCACAGCCGCTGTGTTCGCATCCTCAACGATCAATCGGGCTGTAATGGTCTGTGCAACAGCTGGATCATCCAAGGTGACAGTGACGTTTCGACTGCCTCCAAACTCGCAGTTGCTAATGATTACATCGTCAGTACCGTCGCCGTTGCCATCAATCTTGCAGGTCAACGGATCACCGTTGGCATCGCTAGCCGTCCAAGAAAAAGTAACCAAGGCCGGGCTGCTTCCGATGTTTGCCGAGGTGGCAAAACTCAAGATGTTTGGCTGCTCGGGTGTTGTTGAGGGAATCGTGGTGCTGGTCGTGGTAGCGGGGCCAACCATGGGTGTACATGCGGCGCTGATCCCCCCGACGGCAAGAAGGATTCCTAGCAGCGGTAGGCGGTTTCGCCAATACCGAGTTGAATCTCGCAGCGCAGATACCTGCTTAAACTCTTGAACTTGTTTACCTAAAAAATTCACGGAACTCCCCGGATCGCCTTACCCAGCAAGTGTCACTGTAGGCGGCGCGGCGATCAAGCGCCTCTCATCCCATTGGGTGAGATTGCTCATAAGGACCCACCAGTTGGCCCCACCTGACAGAATCAGGCGTGCGCATCGACAGAGTTCGGGGAACTCTTGGCAGCTTCTGGGCGCAGTACTGGCTGCGCAGCTACCAAAAGAGCTGGCTTCGATTCGACGTGCTTGCAGGTCTGACGGTGGCCGCAATAGCGATTCCTGAGTCGCTCGGTTACGCCGTGATTGTGGGGCTACCTCCAGAGACAGGGCTGTACTGCGCAGTGCTCCCTGCAATTGTTTTTGCCTTTATCGGATCAACTCGACGCCTGGTTGTGGGTGCGGACTCAGCAACAGCGGCCATGGTCGCTGCGGGGGCTTCGGCGATTGCCATTCAGGGGGACTCAAATCACGTCGCTGCGATTGGAGCGCTCGGACTATTGACCGCTGTGGTTCTGCTCGTGATGTCGATTGCCCGCCTGGGGTTTTTGGCGAACCTGATTTCACGCCCAGTTCTGGTGGGAATGCTTGGCGGCATCGGCATCTCGCTCATGATCACGAAGGCCTCTGTCATGCTTGGTTATTCAACCTCTGGGTCGATGTCACACCGGCTGCTCGCAACATTCACGCACCTCTACGAGACCAACTTATGGACCGCCGCTGTATCGACTCTGGCTGTGGTGTTGATGCTTGTGTTCTCAAGGTTTGTTCCACGCGCACCGGCTGCGCTGATCTCGTTGACAGTAGCCACGGGTGTGACCACGCTGATTGGAGCAGAGGCTCACGGCATCGAGGTAGTGGGCGCAGTTCCTGCGGGCTTACCCAGCTTCAGCCTTCCGCTAGTTTCGCTGGGAGAGTTCACGTTGCTCGTCCCTGCAGCGCTTGCGATCTCGCTCGTGATCTTGGCTCAGAGCGCTCCCGTGGCAAAGTTCTACGCTCGACAACACCAAGAAGAACATGATGAGAACCTTGACCTGCTGGGCTTCTCGCTAGCCAATGCTGCCAGCGCGGTCACCGGTGGTTTTGCTGTGAACGGCAGCCCACCTCGCTCGGCAGCAGCGCAGGATGCTGGCGGCAGCACTCCGGTGGTGAATCTAGTCATGGCTGCCACCATCGCGGTGGTGTTGATTGGATTCACGGGGCTCTTTGATTACATCCCCGAAGGTGTGCTCGCAGGGATTGTCTTTGCTGTCGGTGTGGGTCTCATTCGCACCGAGGAGTTGAAACAGATTTATAGACAACGAAGAAGCGAGTTCACCGTAGCGATGGTGGCATTGATTGCAGTGGGTTTTATCGGCGTGCAGATAGGTGTGTTTGTCGCCGTCACTGTCTCGCTCGTCGACCGGCTCCGGCGTCAGTACCACCCAGTGGACCAAGTGCTCCTTGATGAGGACCAGATTGATCCAATCGTGGCAGCGCGGCTGGGAGTAAGCCATGTAGACGGGGCGATTGTCTATCGGTTCGGCGGCCCAATTCTGTTTGAAAATGCCGACTGGTTTGCAGAGCGGGTGCGAGAGCTACTGAAGCAGGCGATGACCCCGGTGACGTTGTTTGTCGTGGATTGCCGAGCGGTTGACGATATTGACTTCACTGCATCAGGGGTTTTGGAGGACCTTTGTCTTGATGTGAGCTCGCAAGGCGTGCACTTTGTTCTCACTGAGGTGTCGCCCGAGGTGCAAGAACTGCTGACTGAGTACGACCTCTCGCGGCACCTGCACTTCACTGCTGACATCGAGATTGCATTTGCTCAGTTCGGCCCAGGTGGTCCGCAGAGCTAGGTTCAGACACGCAGCGCACATGTGCGCCCCGGTCTGAAGGCAGGTCACGTGAAAGTTCTTGCACCCATTTACGGCCTCACGGATGCTGGGGCCGAGGCTCAGCGCCTGCAAGCGGCAGGGGTAGACGGCGCGTTCACTTTTGAGGGCCCTCACGACGTTTTCTTGCCGCTTGCCGTTGCCGCGGCCGCATCTGATTTATCGCTCATGAGTAACGTGGCCATCGCGTTTCCACGAAACGCAGTGCATATGGCGCATTCCGCTTGGGACCTGCAGCAACTCTCGCAGCACCGATTCACTCTTGGCCTGGGCACACAGATTCGCACGCATATCGAGCGAAGATTCGGCGAAGAGTTTGACCACCCGGTTGAGCGAATGCGAGACACCGTGGGCGCACTGCGTGCAGTATTTGCGTCCTGGCAGGACGGTGTTCCGCTTGACTACCACGGTCAGTATCGGACCCATACGTTGATGACTCCGATCTTTTCGCCGCAGCCCAGCGAGTTTGGACCTCCCTTGGTTGTAGTGGGTGGCCTAGGACCAAGAATGTGTGCCATGGCAGCCGAGGTTGCTGACGGTCTTGCCGTTATGCCGGTCACATCAGAACAGTTCTTTACGGAGTGGACGCTTCCTGCAGTGCAGAGCGGCCTTGGCCGCCGAGATGCTGCAGTCGGGACTGCTGAAAAGTTCGAAATTTTGCCCGAACTGATTGTGTGCGTGGGTCGTACCCCAGAGGAGCAGGATGCTGCAGATGCAGGATGTCGCGCTTTGCTGGGTTTCTATTCCTCGACACCTGCTTATAAGCCAGTGTTCGAGATTGAGGGTAAGGGTCATATTCAGCCACTCGCGCGCAGCTTGACTCGTGAAGGTCGCTGGGAGGACCTAGCCGAGTTGATCGATGATGAGTTGCTTCATGCGATCGCCGTGCGGGGCACCCCGCAAGAGGTCGCTGCTCAGATTGCGCGCCGATATGCAGCGCACACCGGGCGAGTTGCGATCTATACCCCCTATGGCTTGGCGGATGGACTGCTCGAAGAGGTCATCGACCAGATCCACGCGATCTAACGCGGTGGCGACGAGCGCATTGTTACCGAAGCGAGTGCTACCTGAGCGCCTGCTACCTCACAGCGCGCTTCCCGACAGCGGGCTTACTGAGCACGCAGTGGCTCAGCGTGTGGTGCTCAGTCGTACACTGCTGCGCTATGGCTGAATTCGTCTCCGAGATTTTTGACCCGCAAGCCTGGGACTCCGTACCCGGATTTGAACTCCAGGACATCACGTATCACCGAGCCAAAGAATCAGGCACGGTTCGTATTGCGTTTAACCGTCCAGAGATCCGCAATGCCTTTCGTCCAGCGACGGTGGATGAGTTGTATCGAGTGCTCGATCACGCTCGCATGTCATCTGATGTCGGGTGTGTGTTGTTGACCGGGAATGGTCCGTCCCCCAAAGACGCTGGTTGGGCGTTTTGTTCCGGTGGGGACCAGCGAATCCGCGGCAAGGATGGGTACCGCTACACCGTGGCAGATGGCGAGGCCGGCCAAGTGGGCGAGACTGCAGCGAGCATCGACCCAGCGCGCAGCGGTCGGCTGCATATCCTCGAGGTTCAGCGGCTCATCCGTTTTATGCCCAAGGTAGTCATTTGCGTGGTTCCCGGCTGGGCTGCTGGAGGTGGCCACAGTTTGCATGTGGTCTCCGACCTAACGATTGCTAGCCGAGAACACGCGCGCTTTAAACAGACCGATGCCGATGTGGCCAGCTTTGACGGTGGCTTTGGATCTGCATACTTGGCGCGACAGGTAGGGCAGAAGTTCGCTCGAGAAATCTTCTTCTTAGGAGATGAGTACTCGGCCGAGGATGCGCATCGCATGGGCATGGTGAACGCAGTGGTCGACCACGCTGACCTTGAACGGGTGGCGCTGGACTGGGCTCAGAAGGTGAACGCAAAAAGCCCGACTGCGCAACGCATGTTGAAATACTCCTTCAACATGATTGATGACGGCCTAGTGGGGCAGCAGATCTTTGCAGGCGAGACCACGCGCTTGGCTTATATGACTGATGAGGCCGCAGAGGGCAGAGACTCGTTCCTAGAAAAGCGCGAGCCTGATTGGTCGCCCTTCCCCTGGCACTTTTAGAAAGCCAGCACTTCTAGTAGCGCGGCACTTCTAGCCGGACGGCATGCGCCGAGCCGCGTCCGCACTGAGCCTCAGGCTGCCGCTTTGCGTAGCCTTCGCATAACTGGGAATCCCCAGAGGAACGTAGCTATGGCCCATCGGCCAGGTTGTTCCAAGTTGCTGCGCCGCGCGGACACGTAGGAAGAGGCTGCCTCGGCGCTGTGGATTGCGGCCGTCCCGACTAGCAACGATCGAACGGCCTGTCGGGGGAGTTTCTCACCCGCTACGGACTTCCACTTTTCCCAGGCTGGGTCGCTCACGGTGAGCGCAACCGATGTGCTCACCCCTACAACGACAAACAAACGCCAAGCCAAGCTGGGTGTTCTGACTGAACTCATGGATGCTCCTACGGGGACTCAGTGGTGGAAAGTGCCTTGACAACTTACTGCGCCGGGCTCAGAAGTTCCCCTCGAATACTGCCAAGGCACCCGCTCAGAATCTCATAGCCTCAAGGTGTAGGCAGGGTCCCACTGGGTCCAGTTCGACTCGGTGTCCAAAAAATCGTTGACACCCACACGGAAAGAAGCGTTCATGTTTGCGGGAATGAAGAGTCGAGTTTCCCCAACGAGCCGACCCCGTCGCAGTGTTGCTCGATCGGCCTCTGCAGCGCTTCTGGCGCTTGCAGTTGTTGGTGGCCTCCTAAGTTCTTGTAGCAGTGGCGAGTCTGCAGAATCCTCGACTTCCACGACCGAGAAATCTGCTCAGTCCAGTACCTCTGCAGTTGCAGCCGAGTCTCAGACTCTGCGCATTTTGGTATCCAACGATGATGGGTATGCGGCACCTGGAATCGATGCCGTGGTCCGTGCTCTAGCTGCGCTTCCAGATACACAGGTGGTTGTTGCTGCCCCTGCTGAGAATCAAAGTGGTACTGCCGGCAAAACCTCGCAGGGCGAGTTGCAGGTGAGTGAGGTCACAACTGCGAGCGGTTATCCGGCAACCTCGGTCCAGGGTTACCCAGCAGATGCGGTGAACTGGGCGCTAGATGGCGGTATAGGAGAACTACCCGCCTTGGTAGTAACGGGAGTCAACGCTGGCCAGAACCTGGGCTCGGTGGGCAACACGCTTTCCGGAACGATCGGCGCTGCTCGGGCGGCAGCAGCCAAGAACATTCCGGCACTGGCCTCGAGCACGGCCATCTCCGACGCTGCTGATTACGACTTGGCTGCAAGCTATGTAGTCAAGTGGGTGCAGGCACACCGCCAAGATTTGCTTGAGGGCAAACTGACGGGCAAGGAACTGGTCTTACAAAATCTGAACGTGCCGGTCTGCACTGCGGGTTCACTTCGCGCTCAGGTAGAGGTTCCCATGTCAGGCTCAGGCGAGGGGGCAATTGCCGATCAGGACTGCACCTCAACCCTGCAAGACCCTGCAGACGACATCACTGCGTTCAACAATGGGTTTGTGACGCTGTCAGAGGTGACGGTTCAAGCACCGGCATAAGCGTTGTAGTGCAAGACCTTTGCTCAACCGGTCGCTCAACACTGCGAATTGTTTTTCTCAATTCTGTTGACCACTGAGGTAATTCGGCCAAGACTGGAACTGTCCGCTTGCTGTGCGGACCAAATCAAGGGGACTGCCATGAAGAACGCTTACCGAGTTCTGCCCGTTGTATCCGCAGCAGTACTGCTCTTGGCAGTCTCGTGCGCACCAGCTCCAGGCGGCGGTGGAACTGCCAACTTGGCGCCCATTGCGGTTGCAACGGCTAGTCCACTTTCTGGCAATGCGCCCTTAAGCGCTGCGTTCGACGGCTCTAACTCTCTTGACGCTGACGGCTCAATTGTCAGCTACTCGTGGAGCTTTGGAAACGGCACCAATGGCAGCGGTGTGACATCCACTGGCAATTACCCGACGGCCGGCGCCTTTACAGCAGTCCTGACGGTGACAGACAACAAGGGAGCAACTGACACTGACTCGCTCACCATCACAGTGAACGGCGATGGTGATGGCGATGGAGTGTTTGTTCCCTCGGATTGCAACGACGCTGACAGCACAATTTTTCCTGGAGCCGCTGACCCGGCTGGGGACAACATCGATAGCAACTGCGATGGCATCGACGGGACCGAGTCCGCAGCGGTGTTCGTGAACTCCTCGACCGGAGCAAACACCTCAACTTGCGGAACCATTCTTGAACCCTGCGCTTCGATTACGCAGGGTCAGTCCCGCGCAGTGGCCGAGTCAAAGAGCAGCGTGTTCGTTGCCGGTGGTTCGTACAGCAAGTTCACTGTGCAAGCAGGCTTAGAGGTGCGCGGTGGGTACGGCCAGAACTTTCAGCGAGGAGTGCTGGCAACCTCGCCAAGTATTGCCACCGTCACGGTCGCGTTCGACGCAACGGTCAACGGCCCGGTTGGTGTGATTGCGGATGGCATTTCAACAGCAACCCGAGTGGCAGACCTGAGCATTGTGGGAGCCACCGCTAGCGCAGGCAACAGCAGCTACGGCGTGTTTGTTCGCGACTCCACCAATGCACTTGTTCTGGACTCGCTCAACATTGCCGGTGGCGTAGCGGGAGTGGGAAGCGCTGGTGCTACTGGCAGTTCGGGGTGGTCCGGCACAGCAGGCACTGGCAGCAATGGCGGTGACGGCTTTGAACCAGGTGGAGCCTGCAATACGTCTTCAGCTGGTGGCGGCGGCGCTGGCGGCGGGGGAGCCAATTCTGGCGGTTCAGGTGGCAAAGGTGGCGTTGTTGACGGGTCTTGCGGTTGGACTGGTC
>Ga0194051_1000696_pt1 | contig 18766 bp, 20 predicted proteins | sample SepL2320m_MetaG_FD_161275 | JGI IMG/M metagenome (GOLD analysis project Ga0194051, IMG submission 161275) | Anoxic zone freshwater microbial communities from boreal shield lake in IISD Experimental Lakes Area, Ontario, Canada - Sep2016-L239-20m | ecosystem: Environmental > Aquatic > Freshwater >... | reverse complement strand
ATCAAGTCGCCCAAGGGACCCAGAAGTGGACCGATCTCCTGCACCGCTTTCATGACCTGCTCAAGCCCAAGCTCGAAAGTGCGATGCAGGAAGATCATGTCAAGGGAAAGGGAGAACCGTCGCAGTATGCTTGCCCGGAGTGCCATCGACAGCTTGAATATCGGCTGGGAAAAAACGGTCGCTTCCTCTCCTGCAGTGGCTACAACGATAAAATCGTCGAGGCCGCGCCGGCTCCGACGCTGACGGCAAAGGGTAAGCCTCGCAAGGCTGCCAAGCCGAAGGAAGTGCCCTCCTGCCTATTTTCGATGCCTGTCGATCGTATGGGCCGTCCGCAACTGCCCCAACAAATCGACCTGCTTTCTCCGGCCGGTGTGCCGATGATCAAACGCACCGGACGCTTTGGGGCTTTCCTCGTTGAGGACAAACCCCTCCCCATCAAGCCCAAGGGAAAGAAAGCGAAGGATGCGGCGCCCGCCGAACCGCCGTCGTTCATTCTCAACCTCGATAAAAAAGGGAATCTCAAACTGCCCTCTGTTCCGCCGGTATCCACAGACATTCTCTGCCCCAAGTGTGGCAAAACCATGTATCTCCGCAGCGGCAAGCGCGGTCCGTGGCTGGGCTGTAGCGGATATCCCAAGTGCCGCGGTCGCGCAGCTTTTTCTGTGCTACCGGAACCGCAGCGACTCGCCCTCGAACAAGAGTTGGCCAATCACTTGCAAGGCCAGCCTCAGGTCTCGCTGACGCGTCGCGATGGCACCACAGCCGTGCTTGCCGGGACGCCACTGCTGTCCTTATTGATCGAATGCGGCGCTGCAGAACTCGCACTCTTTGTCGAATGACCCTCGAACTGGACGCGGACCATCGAACTCCAGCCTTGGCGTGGCTCGCGGATGAAGTCCGTCGTATGGCGTGAGGGTCTCGGGCAAGAATGACTTCATGCAGCGACCCGCGAGGCATCAACCAATATCTCCGACGCTCTACGACGTAAAGGGATTGCCCGCGAATGTCGACGGCACTTCGTCGAGCGCAGTGGCATACGCCGTGGCATGCGAGCGGCAGTGAGAGATGCTAATAAGAATACATCGAATGCCCAGATTCTCGGCGACCTCCAGCGCCCCCCCTTTAAGCAAGGCCTGCGGTCGTCCCCCGGGGGCGTTACGAATCTCAATGTCTCGCCAGCTGATTCCCCGCCGCCAACCGGTGCCCAGTGCCTTCAGCACAGCCTCTTTTGCAGCCCAGCGACCCGCAAAATGCTGCGTTGCCATCCGACGACTGCTGCAGTACTCAATTTCAAAGGCCGTGTAGACGCGACCCACAAAGAGTTCACCGTGCCGCTCGATCATCTGCGCAATGCGGAGACACTCTGTGATATCAGTGCCTATGCCCAGAACATTCATGGCCGCCTCCCTATTCCTTGCCGGCGACTGAGTCCGCAGGCCTGCTTCGCCCGCGTCAGCACTTCGCTCGCCTTGGCCCGCGCCCGAACCGCCCCATCGACAAGAATCGCTTCAATGCGTCCGGAGTCTCGCTCAATCTCAACACGCCGCTGGCGGGCACTCGCAAAAAAATGTGCCGCAGCCTCAATCAGCGATTTTTTAATTTCCCCATACCCAAAGCCGCCTCGCTGATACAGCTCAGCCATTTTTTGTCGATCGGCTTCTGGGGCAACCAGTGCGTAGAGGCTGTAGAGGTGATCGTCTTCAGGATTTTTTGGATCTGCCATCGGCCGTGAATCAGTCGCGATGCGTGAAATTTTCTTTTTCTGGATTCCCAAATCTTCAAAAACATCGAGCGTATTGTCGTAACTTTTGCTCATCTTTTGACCATCGGTGCCTGGCACGCGGCCGCCAGCTTCGACGAGCCGCGGCTTGGGCAGCGTGAAAACATCACCATAGAGGTGGTTAAATGTGCCGGCTAGATCACGACAGACCTCTATGTGCTGCACCTGATCCTCGCCAACCGGCACGATCGTAGCATCGTAGGCCAGAATGTCGGCGCTCATCAGCACAGGATAGGTAAACAGCCCCGCATCAGCGGTGAGTCCACGCATTTTTTTATCCTTATACGCATGGCAGCGTTCCAAAAGCCCCATCGGTGCCACCGTCATCAGTAGCCAGGTGAGTTCTGTTACCTCCGGCACATCTGACTGCACAAAGAGCGTGGCCCTCTCGGGGTCGAGTCCGAGTGCCACTAAGTCAATCGCGGCATCCAACACCAATCTCCGCAGCAGATCGGGGTCGCGAACGGTCGTCAATGCGTGCAGGTCAGCAATAAAATAGAACGCGTCGCCTGCGGTCTGGAGTTCGATGTACTGGCGGATTGCCCCAAAATAGTTGCCCCAGTGAAACCGACCTGTCGGCTGAATACCCGAAAGCACGCGGGCCGGTCGGACCTGTTTTCCATCAGCTTTTGCCGCTGGTTCTGACTTGTTTTCAGGATGCATGAGGTGGGTTCCCGGCTGGCTGACTGGCTGCTCGAACAGGCGTCAACAGCGTGCCGACCACATCGGCCATGCATGAAGCCCCAATTTCGGCAAACGCTTTTGGGAGCGCATCGAGGAGGTTCATGGAGACCACTGGATCAGCAAAGTTGGCCGTGCCAATCTGCACCGCACACGCGCCGGCCACAAAAAATTCCATGCAGTCGTCGATCGACAAAATACCACCAACGCCGATGATCGGAATGTCAATAGCCTGACGCACCTGATAGACGCAGCGTAGCGCAATGGGCTTAATGGCCGGACCACTCAAGCCGCCGATTACATTCCCCAGCATTGGCCGTCGTCGCCGCCAATCGATGGCAATTCCTTGGCAGGTATTAATGAGTGTGAGTCCATCGGCACCACCATCTCGCGCTCCTTTGGCAATGGCTACGATATCCGTCACGTTCGGCGTGAGCTTGGCAAGCACAGGGAGTTTCGTCACGCCTCGCACGCCGGCGACAACGCTGCGGCACATTTCCGGATCAGTTCCTAAGTCAACGCCATGACTCACATTTGGACAAGAAATGTTGAGCTCCAAAGCAACAATGCCGGGCACGCCTTCAAGCTGATCGGCGATCTGCACAAAGTCTGGTTGCGATGCTCCAGCAATGCTCACGATCACCGGCGCACGGCACTGCCGCAACCACGGCAGTTGATTTTTGAGGAATGCTTCGACGCCGTCATTGTCGAGCCCGATCGAGTTGAGCAAGCCAGAGGCCGTTTCAACCGTTCGCCACGGAGCATTCCCCTGGCGGGGCAAGAGCGTGATCGTCTTGGGGACGATGCCGCCCAAACGCTCAAGGGCTACGAATCCAACCATCTCTCGGCCGTAGCCAAATGTGCCAGAGGCCACCATGATCGGATTGGGCAGGCGGAGGCGGCCCAGTGAAATGGACAAGTCAGGGGACTCAAGCGGCTGGGATGAGGATGGTCTGTCGGAGTGAGCCATGAAGCGATGAAAACCAGAAAACCAAAAATGAGAACCAAAAAACGGTCCGGCCGGAACCGATCTAACCCGAGTCTAGTGGGTTTCCACAAACCCCCAAGCAGGCTGCCAGTATCGGCCCAACATCACAGCGATTTCGGGGGGATGGGGGCCAATTTTTTGGGACTGGACCGGCCTTCCGCCGAAAAATCGGATTGGGTTAAGTTTAGCGGATATGCCGCCGATACTACTCCAGTCGAATGAGGCGTTTTGAGGCAGCCCCTGAGGGCAACTTATTGACACTACTACCTGCCAGCCATAGGCTTACGACCAATCTTCCAACCGTTTTCGAGGCTGTTTTGAAAAGAATTCAGCGGGCCACGGCAGGCTAGCGTCTAGTGTCCATGAGTAAAACAAAAAAAGACCTTGTTCGAACGATTTCTGAGCAAATTAAAATTCCGCAACTTCGGACGCGAACACTTGTCCAAAGCACATTTGATGCCTTGATTGATGTGTTGGCCCAAGAAGGACGGCTGGAACTGAGAAATTTTGGAGTGTTTCAGATCAAGCAACGCAAAGCCCGCACGGCCCGTAACCCACGAACAGGTGAAGCGATCGCGGTAGGTGCCAAAAATGTAGTGAACTTTAAGCCGGGCAAAGAAATGGAAGCGAAAGTGCAGGAGTTTCAAAAAACGAAAGGTGCTGTCCAACAGCAGTCAGCAGCAAACGCCGAAAATGATCTTAAGTCAATTCCAGCAGAATAGGGACTTTGAGAAGCTTTTGATCGGCATCGTTTCAGCAGAATCTGTTTGGTACACCTTCCGGTGATGGATTTCGGTGTTGGATCCGCGTTCGCCAAAAAAATGCTCGGCGGGACAACTCAATAGGCGAAAAACACGATCTGAATTCTTAGTTATGTTGGTCAAATTGGTCATGGAGGACCATGCAATGAGGCAGTTAGGCTGGACCCTGTGTGCAATGACTCTGCTCGCGACGAGCAACGGTTGCCTCATTCCAATGTATTCAGGCGACCCGATTCGACGGGCTCAAGAACTGATCTACACTTCAGAAGACCTGCGGGCGATCACCGACGAGTGGGAACGAATCTGGTTTCTTGATCAACCATCACACATGACGCCCTACCGGACGCATGGTGGCATACTCTAACGTCGACAGCCTGCGTGACATTTCAGATCCGAATCTTGGCTGCCTGTTCGACGATCTTTTCCAAGGGCACGAGATTGCCTTTGTTGCAGCCTGGACAAGCCGTTGCCGCCTCTTGCCAGGCTTCTGGGGTGCGGATATTTGATCCCCAAAATGGCCACGTTTTACACTGCCTCGGTCTCTCCTCGTAGGCCGTGCACTTGCGGGTCTTTTCGTCGAGCAAAACGCAGTCACCGCCCGGCCGTTCTTTCAGCGTCCGGCGGACGCCAACTCGTTTGACAAATTCCGCTTCAAAGGCGGATGGCTCCATGCCGATCCGCTGCGACATCGCATCGATTTCCTCTTGGTTGACCCACACGTAGCCCTCCGATCCGGAGCAGCAGTCGCCACACTGCGTGCACTCAAACCGTAGCCCACCGGAATACCAGACTTCTTGGGGAATGCCGGCCATGATGACTCCTTACAAAACAAAAACCACTCACTCCACTCGCCGCTCGACACCTTACGAGCGGGCAAGACTCACGGGCACCGATGCCGCAAGCTTCTCAATCGTTTCGACCACCGCATCGATATCATCGGCTCCATTAAACGGTCCAAAACTCAATCTCACGGTCCCAGCCGATGGCCCCGAACTACTCGACAGCATCCCGAGAGCCCCGTGCACTAGCGCCGCACAGTGAAAGCCTGATCGCACCTGCACGCCAGCCGCATCCTCGAGCACAACAGCAATCTCGGCCGGATCATAGCCGTCCAACGTAAAACTCACAATTGGCGCACCGGCCAACCCCCCCGGTGCTTGGGATTGCTGCCGGAACACCCGCACGCCGGCAATCTGACGCAACCTCTCAGCGCACCTGTCGGCCATAGCCCGACAAGCCACACCGACGGCGGGAATGCTCTGCGCGAAAAGCCAATCGATCGCTGCAGAGAGACCTGCCAAAGCTGGTAAGTCAGGTGTGCCCGGTTCCATCCGCTCAAGAAAACTGGCTGGCATATCGAGGCTTTCACTGTTTGTGCCCGTACCCCCTTGCAAAAGAAGATCGAGTTCTATTCCCGATCGCACCCAAAGAATGCCCGCGCCAGCGGGGCCTAGCAGCCACTTGTGCGACGGGGCGACCACAATGTCGGCCGCAAATGCAGCGTCTACAAATGGCACCTGCCCCAGCGACTGCGCTGCATCCAAGAGCAGCAGCCCACCGTGGCTGTGAGCAATTCCTGCGATGGCCGCAGCATCCTGCAAAGTGCCAGTGACATTGGAGGCATGCGAACAGACGACTAACTTTGTCTCTGGCCGCCACGCGTTAGCAATACTCTGCGGATCGACGAATCCCACGCCGTCGCAGGGCACAATCGTGGTTGTGATCAGGCCGCGGGACTTCAGCCAGTGCAGCGGCCGCAGCGTGGCGTTGTGATCAGCAGCGGTGGCAATCACATGGTCACCAGGCTTGAGTAGTCCATGGATTGCCATGTTCAGCGAGAGTGTTGCCCCAGACGAAAATGCCACCCGGCTCCTATCAACGCCCCCCAGCAGAATGGCGACCTGCTCTCGCAAACCAGCGGCAATCGCGTTGGCTTGGCGAGCCTCGTTGTAGCCGCCACGTCCCACCGTACCCCCAATGACTCGCGCTGCATGTTCCCAGGCTTCAAAGACGATCGGCGGCTTGGGCCACGACGTGGCCGCGTTGTCGAGATACCGGCGAGTGAGCTTCCTAGCCTCCGTTGCCTGCTGTGCTTGCGAAGTTGTCATCGCCTTTAACCTCCGATCTGATACATCGCCCGCTCAGGGCGAATAAAATCTTCGCTGCCGATGCCGTGGGCAGCGCGTTTGTCACGCACACACTCCTGCACCAACTCCGCGAGCGACACATCGCAACCACCCGACCGCAGCACCTGCCGAGCGTCCCACTCTGTTGTGGAAAAGAGGCAGTTGCGAAACTGCCCGTCAGCAGTCAATCGCAGCCGATCGCACTGCCCGCAAAAAGGAGCCGTCACTGGGTCAATAAATCCAATCATGCCACTGCCATCGGCCCAGCAGTAGTCGATGGCGGGCTGGCTGGGATCGCTGCGAATGGCCGGCACAAGCGGCCCGAAACGCCGCTCCACAATTCCTCGCACCTCCTGCCCGGAAAGCACCTGCTGGCTTGACCACCCGGCATCTGCATCCAGAGGCATGAATTCGATGAATCGCAGATGAAATCCTTCGCGGCGGCAAAACAGCGTCAGCGGCACAATTTCATCTTCGCTGAGACCACGCATCGAAACTGCGTTGATGCGAATGTCGCGAAATCCCGCCGCCTTGGCCGCGGCCAACCCGCTGAGCACACGCTCTAGGCCCTCAGCTCGAGCGATCTTTTCAAACACATCTTCCCGGAGGCTGTCGAGGCTGACGTTCAGCCGCGAGAGGCCGGCTCGATAGAGAGACTGAGCTTGCTCGGCCAAAAGCAGGCCGTTGGTTGTCAGCGCTACTTGCTCGATGCCTGGAATCGCAAGGAGCTGCCCAACGAGTTCGTCAAGACGGCTCCGCACCAGCGGTTCGCCACCAGTGAGCCGAATTGTTCGAATCCCCAGGCCAGCTAGCACACCAGCCACTCGGGCAATCTCCTCGTAAGTGAGCAGTTGGTCACGCGGCTTAAAAACCACTTCCAGCGGCATGCAGTAGGTACATCGCAGATTGCAGCGATCGGTGACACTGATCCGCAGGTCGGTGTGGACGCGACCAAATCCATCGACCAGCCGCCCTGCCGTTTTGGGTATCGATTCGGTTCTCATGCCGGACTCGATTCGTTGGGCGTAGCTGGCAGGAACCCCATCGGTACGCTGCCCGAGTGCACCCACTCCCGCGATCCGTCTGCGGATTGCTCGCACTTCCAAATCGGCACCTCATGCTTAATCTGTTCCATCAGCCACTGCGTTGCTTCAAAGGCCTCACGACGATGGGCAGCACTCGTTGCAATCGCAACGCTTGTCTCACCTACCTTCACGAGGCCGAGTCGATGGACAACATGGCAGTCGATGAGTCCAAAACGCACAATGGCCGCATCGCGGAGGGAACCAAGAGTTTTTGCGGCCATTGGCTCGTAGGCTTCGTATTCGAGCCTCTGGGTGACAACGCCATCGCTCAGGCTGCGCGTCGTGCCGATAAAGAGCACGGTGGCCCCTGCGACGGGACTGGCAACCGCAGCCAGCACCTGCGCCGCATCGATCTCGTGCCGCACCAAAATAGGAGTTGATCCCCAATGGCTCAGCTTTTCTGGAACGGACGACACTGGATCGGTCATTCCTAGAGTATAAGGCCTCGTGGAATCTTTCATACGGCGCGGTTTTATCCGCCGCTGACCGGTGGAATGATCGCCACCTCCGCACCGCAGGGCACATCTGCTGCGTCTTGGGCATACGCTCCAGCAATCGCCACGGCACTGCGACTGAGTAGGGTTTCAATGGCTGGTATGCACGCGGCCAACCGGGATCGTAAGTCACCTACGGTGCCACCCGTCCATTCAATCTCTACGCTGCGGCAACCGGAAACGTCGGCCATGCCTGCAAACAGATTGATCCGCAGCGTGCCGTTGTCAACATTTGTTACGGGCCGTTGGTCGTGCATGTAAATCTCCTCAACTCGTTGTCAACCGTCCGCTGGCTTGCGTCAGGAGTGTATCGAGCCCTTGGGGCCCCGGTCCGTTGAGTAGACCGTATGCCTTGGCTAAAAGCTTGATGGGGTGCACCGTCGGTTTTTTTGTGCCCTGCTCCATCTGGATTCGGCAGGCGCTACAATCCGTGACGCCTACCTCTACGCTTGAGCTTCGCAGCGATGAAAGCAAGCCCAGCCCGGCCCGTAGGCTTGCCCGGTAGTGTTCGCGGGCGAGTCCAAATGTGCCCGCCATACCAGAGCAACCACGGTCGGCAGCTTGGAGCGAAAGACCCGGAATGAATCGCAGCAATTGCTCGCTGGGGCTGCCAGTCGCTGCCGCTCGCAGATGGCAGGGAGTGTGGTAGAGCACCTTGGCGGCGATGGTTTTGAAATCGAGCCGCAGCTTTCCCTCCCGATGCAACTCGGCCAGGAATGTCATCGCATCGCAGGTGGCGTTGACGACCCGCGACATATCTTCGTCGTCAATTAAGAGCGGATAGTCGTGCGTGATGCAGGTGACGGCCGACGGCTCAGTGCAGACGATTCTGTATCCCAGTCGCACTGCTTCGGCAAGCACTCGTACATTTGTGCGGGCCAACCTTCTCGCGCCATCGAGATCTCCTTCCGACACCAGCGGCATTCCAGAAGAGACCTGTCGAGGATCAATGAACACGCCGATGCCGTTGTGCTCCATGACCGCCACAAATGCCTGGCTTAAGAGCGGATCGTGGCGGCGGGCGTAGGTGTCGAGAAAGTAAAGCACTCGAGGACCCGCTCGCCGCGAGGGTCGTGTCAGCCCACGACGGGCCGCCCATCGCAGCGTTTGATTGCCTGTAAAAAGCGGCAGCTTACGGCCCTGAGCGATGCCGAGTAATTTCTCAATGAGCCATCGCGCCTGTGGATTGCCAATCGCCCAGTTGGCCAGTGGCTTAGTAGCGCCGCCCAGAGCACTCAGCGCATCGACACGCGAGAGCAGCCACTGGGTTGTGCCGAGACTATTGGTCGCGAAGTGGGCCGCCTTTAATTCGGTCACTAAACTTGGGATATCGACGCCCGCAGAACAGTCAATCCTGCATTGATGGCAGTTGAAGCAGGTGTCGGCAATCGCTCGCACGGCATCAGCTGACAGAGCTTTTGGGTCTAAGCGGCCGGCTAAAAAAGATCCGAAGAGATTAGCCTTGGCTCGCGGCGAAGCCTCTTCGGCAGGATTTTCTCGATACCGAGGGCACATCCGCACGCTTGTGGACTGGCTACGGCAGGCCCCGCAACCATTGCAGGCATCAACCTCTTGCCTTACCCGATCCAGCGACCAGTTGAGAAGGGGCAACACCGATAGCGACAAACTATTTCGCGGCAGTCCCTCCGGAAAAACTGGCTCGCTGTCTGGCAGCAGTGCTAACTCCGTACCAGCCAAGTTGGCGAGAAGTCCTCGCTCTGATTGATCGGGCTGCGCGACAAGGACTTGGCCTGCTGACGTCTCCCCGCCCACGGCTGTTACCCCAGAGCCGCCTGACGGCATCGGCGACAACATTTTCGCAGACACGCCTAACGCGGATCGAAACGGCAAAGCATCGGCCGGATAGTTTGTTGTCAGGCCGACAGCACCGCGGACAATCTTACCGGGATTGAGAATGCCCAGCGGATCGAACAACTCCTTTATTTTCACAAAGACTCCAGACAGCTCTGGAAAATACTCCTGAAAAAAGGCCGTTCGTGACAGCCCTAGGCCCTGCTCACCGCCGATCGTACCGCCGATCAAAACCACCTCCGCATAAAGGCTGCGGGCCAAGTGCTCCAGCCTCACGCGCTCGGCTGGATCGCGGGGATCGGCAAAGGGTCGCACGTGCATCTGTCCATGCGCGGCGTGGGCAAAGAGCATCGCTGTCGCGGCATGCTGCTTGAGCACAGCCTGCAGCCGACGCAGAAATTCCGGGAGTGCCTGCGGCGGGATGACAATGTCTTCGATGAATGCCACCGGCCGCAGCGCACCGCGGACGCCATGAATCGTGGAAACCACATTTCGCGACAATTCCCAAAACAGGTTCGCGTCGATCTCATTCTCGGCACGGCGGATATCAAGACAGAGTCCTGGCACTCGCTGTAAAATCTGTAGCGACTTATCAAGGAGCGCATTGGCTGCGGCAGCATCGTCACCGCAAAACTCCACCAAGAGACCGGCATCGGCAACAGGCGGTATCAACAGGTCAAATGTCACTTTGGCGCTACGGGCCATCGCCAGATGTCGCTTATCAAAAAGATCGCAGGCACTGGGCTTGAGGGCTTGCAGTCGCAAAGCTGCCTCGGCCGCCCTGTCAAGCGAATCAAAGAGCACCAGCGCAACGGCCGTCGTAGCATCGACCGGCTTCGTTTTGAGCGTGACCTCAGTCACGATACCCAGTGTGCCGGCCGCTCCGCAAAGCATTCGCGGCAGGTCAATGAGGCGGCCAGTGGCTTGCTTACTAGAGCCAGTGATATCTAGGTCGTCCAGCGAGTAGCCTCCATGCGAGACGCGATTGGAGGGCTGAGCGTTTGCAATCAGAGACTGCGACTCATCCAGAATTGCTTGCACTCCAGCAGCCAGGAGGGCCAAACGCGATTCTTCTGAATCAACACTCGCGCGGCCAACCGTCTGCGGCACCGCTGTCGGCACCATTTCCACAAGGGTTCCATCGGCCAGAACAACTTGGGCCGAAGCAATCCGGCCACGCACCGCGCCGTGCCGCGAAAATCGGCTACCAGAGGTGTTGCGACCGATCATTCCGCCGACAGTTGTCACCCAACTATTGGCCGGATCTGGCCCAAATGTTTGGCCTAAGCGACCCAGATGTTCTTCGAGCTGTCCGCTGACAACGCCCGGCTGAACGCGTACATGTCCTGCCCCTGTTCCCAAAATCCTCCGCATGAAACGGGAGCAGTCAATCACGATTCCGCTGCCCAGACTATCCCCGGCAAGACTCGAGCCAGCCCCGCGAGGATGCACGGGGATCCGCTGGTTAGCAGCCCATGCCACCGTTGCCGCCACATCTTCGGCAGTGCGTGGTCTGACGATTGCCAGTGGCCAGACTTCGAACACGCTGGCATCGGTGGCATAGAGCGCGCGGCTGGCATCGTCGCAGAGCACCTCACCGGAGACGATGCCCCGCAAGTCTTGCTCAATTCGCTGTCGCGCACCATCCATGGCCAAAACACCTTCTTATGCCCAAAGGCAGGTTACCTGCAATCACCAGAATGCGAATCATTGATTTCGAAACGATTTCGAAACGAGCCATGATTCCGCTTACGAAAGACTCTCCGGCGGTCGCGTCGACAGTTGCTTGGTCCGAGCCACTTGCTGCCGATACTTTTCATGCGTTTCTAAATCAAATTCGCCATAAGTATCAGTCACACCATCGCCACTGTAGCGGGCTTGACAGCGGTAGCAGCTCAGGCAGTTGGGCATAAAAAGATAGAGCACAACATCCACGATCGCCGTCGCAAAGAGAATGCTAAATGTGAGAAAGAGTTCGCGAAACGCCCACGCCACACAACTCGCAGCCAGTCCCGCCACCACAATCCCCACGCCCACTCGCTGCGGAAAATTTTTGCGGATAAAAAGCTCCGTGCTGGGACAGATCACGCATCGCCTCAGACGCGGCTGGCTGTCGAGCACAACCGCCGCGCCGGCGGTCATACCCCGCAAAAAAGCATCCGCCGGAATGGACAGCGTCGCCCGACACGCCGGGCACTCAACCACCGCCAGCGTCTCAATGGCATCGCACATGACCGTCGCCTGGCAGGCAGGGCAGGCATAGGTGACTCGCATTGGTTTCCTCACTTTTAAAATTGATAGTCCCAACCTGGAAAACCAGCTACGGTCCAGCCTGCAACAATTGCGCTGCCAGTTCGCCGACGATCGCCGCAAGGCACGCTACATAGAGAATCCCTGTGGCACTTTGCGTATTCGGAATGTCGAGCGTTTTACGACTCAAGAGCAACAAAATCGGCAAACCCACAAGCCCTGCCAGCCAGCGCAGCGACACCATCGCCAGCGTAGCAGGATTGGCCGGGCGAATGGGGGTGGCCGTGGCGAGTGCCAGACTTATCAGCACGACGGCCGCCTGCAAGAACCATGCTGCAAGTGCCGAATCGATCATGCGTCGCAGGGCGTCCACCCGCATACCAGGAGCGTTGAGATACCAGTGGCCCAGCAGCATCGCATGCACTGTAAGACCAACAACCAAACCGGAGAGCAGTGCCGATACGCCCTGCTCAAGTGATTCTAAATGAAGCATGCACGTGGCCGCCGCCAACAAGAGAGCGCAGACAACACACAGCACGATTCCAGGACGCGATCGCTCCGCCAGCCAGGCAATGCTTCCCAACCACGCCCCCACTGCTGCCGCCGCAGGCACCAGCCACGCCCGCTCGACGAGTGTTCCCGAGGGCGACGTCCACTCAAGGAGCGCCGCCAATGTGGCGAGCCCCAGCACAACTAGCAGATTGACACGAAAAAATCCGGCCGGCACAAGGCGGGCAGGCGTGAGGACTAGGGCCAAGGAAAGGCCCCAGCCGAAACGGCAGAGAAAATCGGTGAGCAGCATCATCGGCCAACCCCTGGCTTCTTAGGGTGTCCGACTACCATAAATCAGCGACATCACCTCAGCCCGACTCGAGACATTCGAGCGAAAGATTCCCTTCATGGCCGACGTCACGCAGAGGCTGCCTGGCTTACGCACTCCGCGAATTGTCATACAGGTGTGGGAGGCCTCAACAACCACTGCCACCCCCTTGGCCCCCAGATCATTTTCCAAAAGGTCGGCAATCGTCTCGGTCATTCGCTCTTGCACCTGCGGGCGATGCGACACCACTTCCACGAGGCGGGCCAGTTTGCTCAAGCCCAGCACCCGGCCATTGGGAACATAGCCGATGTGGGCGTGGCCCATGAATGGAAGCAGGTGGTGTTCGCAGACACTGTTAAACGAGATGTCTCGCACCAGCACAATCTCATCATATTTTTCTGTGAACGCTTTTTGCAAATGAATCCGTGGGTCTTGGTGAAGACCACTGAACATCTCGGCGTACATGCGGGCCACGCGGGCCGGCGTTTCCAAAAGCCCTTCGCGATCAGGGTCTTCGCCAACGGCAGCCAAAATCTCCCGCACGGCGCGTTGGATGCGGGCAATGTCGACCGGCCGACTGCCAGCCACATCGAGTCCTGCGAGAGCGTCGATCGCCGCCTGAGAGTCAACGGCGTGGGTTACTGCAATCGATGAATCTGTCGATGAGTCATCGGAGCACCCGTTGCCACGACTCAGAGCAGCGGTGTGTGAGGAGAATTTGTTCATGCTGAGAGTTTAATTGAGGCTGAACGCCGGGGGAAACACCCTGGCAGAACCGGCCACAGAACGCTCGGCAATCGCTTCGAGCAGGAGTTGCGTGCGTTTGAGAATGTTGCATTCGGCAAGCAATCGCATTTTCCATTCGAGATCAAACTCGATTGTGTACGCGACGATATCGGTGAGCATGCCGAGCGTGATCTGACTGCCAAGCAATTGATCGAGTTGCTCATAGGCATTGGGAATCTTTGGCATTGCTCGCTTGAAGGCCGCTAGCAACTGCTGCTGTAATTCTGCCGCACTGCCAATGGATGGCTTTTCAGACGCGGCATCGTGACTGCCATTGCCGGACGTGTAGTCTTCCAGGATCTCCGCCTCGACGACACGGAAAATTTTCTTTGGGGGCAGTTCCTTGATCAAACGCAACCGACGAACTCCAAGCAACAGGACGTTGTAGGTGCCGTCATCGGTGCGCTGGTGCGTGGCGATCCGACACAGACACGCAGTCGAGCGAAGCGTCGGCCGTCCTTCGGGATGCTGCTGCTCCCACCCAGGCGCCAGCACGCCCAGAGCGATCAAGCGATCGCTCTCAAGGGCCTCCTCAAACATCGCGCGGTAGCGAGGCTCAAAAATATGCAACGCCTGCATGACGTGGGGAAACATCACAAGGTTTGGCAATGGAAAAACGCGCGCCTGGCCGGAAAACTGATCGGGCGAGAAAGAGAGGGGTTCGTTGGGCATCAGGGTTCAGCCGGTGGCGGGGGGGTTTAAATGAATTTCAGGTAACAACTCGGGGTTGAGTTCGATGGATGGGAATTCCTCGGTGCTTGCGGCTACCTCGGCTAAGCAGGCATCGAATCCCTGTAAAAATGCCACGATATTCAGCCCCAGGTGCTCTGGAGCATAGGATTCCATGTATCCGTGAACGCTTTTGTGAAGTTTTCGGGCACCGCGAATGTTGCCGTTACCAAAATGATAGAGCGCTACGGCCGCTTGAATGAGTCCCTGATAAAATTTCCTGGAAGGCCCCCGGTATTCTGTCCAGAGTTCTTCCCAGACTTCATGGCTTTCGTAGTAGTCACACTCATTAAATTTTTCGATGCCTTTAAGATAGAGCGGCTCGTAGTCGGCAGAAGGTTCAAGCGGCGTCATTGATTTTTCTCGTTTGTCAACAGACAAAAACTCTCTCGGAACTCCTGGAGTATGACAGCCCGCACGACAGCCTTGAAGTCCAGCACTCCAAAGACCCCCGCGAAGCAGCCAAGGGCTCAATCCAACCGGCGAGAATCGATCGCCTGCCGCACAAAGCGGGCCGACTCGATCGTGGCAAAGCTTGCCCACGCTTACCCCGGCGCAGCTTGTTCACTCAATTTTACAAGTCCTTTTGAGCTCATTGTGGCCACTATTTTATCCGCCCAGTGCACCGACAAACGCGTTAATCTGGTCACCCCGCCTCTTTTTTTTCGCTGGCCCACACCCGCCGCAATGGCAGCAGCCAACCCGAAAGAACTCGAGGTTGCGATCCACAGCACAGGCTTTTTCCGCGCGAAAGCTAAGAATATACGCGGCTGCTGCCAAGCCCTCGTTGAGCGACACGGTGGGGAAGTGCCGCAGCAGCTTGAGGATCTGATTCGCCTGCCTGGCGTCGGACGCAAGACAGCGAATGTTGTTTTAGGCTGTGCTTTTGGCATGGCGACAGGGGTTGTTGTCGACACTCACGTCGGTCGAATTGCCAGAAGACTCGGACTGACGCAGCACGAGTCTGCAGTTTCAGCCGAGCGGGATCTCATGCGGGTGTTGCCTGAATCCCAGTGGATTGCCTTCAGCCATCGCCTGATCGAGCACGGCCGCAGCGTTTGCCAATCCCGCACCCCTGATTGTGCTGGCTGTTTTCTGGCCGATCTGTGCCCCCGTAAGGGCCTCGCCTCGGCTAGAAAAACTGTGGACCACAAGTGAAAAATCCTGCTCCAGACTCGACGCCCGACCGCGATCCCTGCAGGGCGGCCGTTGCGGGATAAAAAAGTTCGCACAGTTTCGGGCAACAGCGTACAATCCGGCCGCGTCGGCCCCCGCCAGTACTCGTTGAATGCCGATTTTACCTCCGTCCGATTTGTCTCCGCACGGGAACCCTTCCATGATCCTCTCTGGCAATGAGATCAAGCAGCAGCTTGGCGGCAACATCCTCATCGAGCCCTTTGACGATGTGAACCTCAATCCCAATAGCTACAACCTCTCGCTTCACAACGAACTTCTCGTCTATGAAGAAGTCGTTTTAGACATGCGAAAAAGCAATCGCGTGACACGGGTAGACATCCCTGCAGAAGGGCTTGTCTTGACTCCCAACCAACTTTATCTTGGCCGCACGATCGAACGCACTGAGACTCACAACCTTGTTCCGATGATTGAGGGCCGCAGTTCAATCGGTCGACTGGGGCTTTTTGTGCACGTCACGGCGGGCTTCGGGGATGTCGGCTTTTGTGGCTACTGGACGCTGGAGATGTTTGCCGTCCAGCCTGTCAAGATTTATCCCGGCGTCTCCATCTGCCAACTCTTTTTCCATCAGATTGCCGGCGACATCACTGAGTATTCTAGTGAAAAATATCAACACAATCGTGACATTCAGCCAAGCATGCTCTACCGCGAACTCTCGCTCGATCAAGACGGCGAGCAACAACTTGAGTTAGAATTTGGGTCGGATCGGCTTCGAGCCGAAAACGCCAGTAATGGCCCGCCCCGATCAGGGCAGCGGCTCGTAAAAAGCGTGGCTCGGTAGTCACGAAAGTCGTAAGGGTAGCGCAGCCGATGCTTCAGAAATCTCTCGCCTGGTCGTCCTTTGCAACGGCGATGCTCTTTGCGATTGCTGCCTCGGTGGCTGTTTTTGCTGGCGAATCGCTCCGGGATTCAGCCCAGAGCCTGCTACTGGTAGCGATTTTCCTACTGGTGATTTCGATTCTTTTGGCCATTGCCTTGATGGTTGTCTCACTCTTTGATTGAGAGCAGAGACGCAGAGTGATTCTTTGATGTGTTGTCGTTAGAAGGAAGGTTTTTTGTGCTGAGAAGTCATACCTGCGGCGAACTTCGGATCTCAAATCTTGGCGACAAGGTTTCGCTCTGCGGTTGGGTCGATCGTATCCGCGATCACAAGGGGGTGATCTTCATCGACCTGCGCGACCGCTGGGGCCGAACGCAAGTGGTTTTTGGCCCCGACAATTCGTCTGCCACACTGGCGGCAGTGAAACTGGTGCGATCGGAGTGGGTGGTACTCGTGGAGGGCACCGTCGGCGCGAGACCCGAAGGCACCACCAATCCAAAACTCGCCACGGGCGCTATCGAGGTTGCCTGCCAGACGCTCACAATACTCAACGAGGCCGAGACGCCGGTCTTTCAGCCCGGGGCAGCCGACTTGCCGGGCGAGGAGATTCGCCTCAAACATCGCTGGCTCGATCTGCGTCGGTCTGTCATGCAAGACAATCTGATACTGCGCAGTCGAATTGTAAAAATCATGCGCGACCACTGTGATGAACTTGGCTTTATCGATGTCGAGACACCGGTGCTTGGCCGCAGCACGCCGGAGGGAGCTCGCGATTATCTTGTGCCGAGCCGGCTGGAACACGGTTCATTTTTTGCCCTGCCACAATCGCCGCAACTTTACAAGCAACTTTTGATGATGGCCGGTTTTGATCGCTATGTGCAGGTGGCTCGCTGCTTTCGCGACGAAGACCTCCGCGCCGATCGGCAACCAGAATTCACACAACTCGATCTGGAAATGTCGTTTGTCGAAGCGGATGATGTGATGGCCGTCATTGAAGGCCTCGTGAAGCGTACGGCGAACGAAATTCTAGGAACTGACGTTTCGCTGCCTCTGGAGCGACTGTCGTGGGATGAGTGCATGGAGCGGTTTGGGCACGATGCTCCCGATCTTCGCTACGGACTTGAAATTGTCGATTTGACAGCCATCGCAGCCACGAGCGACTTTCGCGTCTTTCGCGGAGCTGTTGAGGCCAGCGGTCGGGTGCGGGGCATTTGCGTGCCGCAGGCGGCGGCACAGTTTTCGCGGAAGGATCTCGATGAATTGACGGCCGTCGCCGTTGAAGCCGGTGCCAAGGGGCTTGTCTGGCTCAAGCTGGAGCCCAGCGGCGAATGGTCGGGGCCGGTGGCCAAGAATCTTGGCGGCCCGGGCAGCGACTCCGTTGGCGGGCGGTTTATCCAATTGCTCGGTGCCCAACCGGGGGATCTGGCATTGATCGTCGCCGATTCATTTGAAGTCTCATCGAAGGCCCTGCACACGCTACGAAAACGACTCGGCCTAGCGCTCAAGCTCTACGATCAAAGTGCTATGCATTTTTCCTGGGTTGTCGACTTTCCGATGTTTGCCCGCGACACCGAAAATAATTCTTGGGCGGCAATGCACCATCCTTTTACCGCCCCCCGAGCGGAGGATGTGGGCCGACTGGAAAGCGATCCCGCGGGCTGCCGGGCTCAGGCCTACGACCTTGTCATCAATGGATCGGAAGCGGGGGGCGGCACGATTCGAATCCATGACAGTCGCACGCAGGAAAAAGTTTTTCAATTGCTGGGGATCTCGCCCGAGATGGCCCGCGAGCAGTTTGGTTTTTTGCTCGATGCGCTCTCAAGTGGTGCGCCCCCGCACGGGGGCATCGCGCTGGGCATCGATCGCTGGGTGATGCTCTTTGCCAAACTGGATAACATCCGCGATGTGATAGCCTTTCCAAAAACGCAAAAAGCCAGCGACTTAATGACCGGTGCGCCATCTCCTGTAGCAGTCAAGCAACTCGTGGAACTCGGCGTCCGTACCATTGCGGCGGCGAAGCCTATCGACCTGGTGCAACCGATAGAATCCGTTCAGCCCTAGAATCCATGAGGGAGAATCGCCGATATCATTTTCAGGTTGATCTGCGGGCGAATAGCTCAGTTGGTTAGAGCATCTCGTTTACACCGAGAGGGTCGGGGGTTCGAGTCCCTCTTCGCCCACTAAACGTTTGTACACTACTCCTGTTTTGTTCGGTAAAACCGTGATAACTCTCGGCGATCGATCGGTTTCTGTTCCGTCTTGCGGCTCGTTGCGGATGCTTGCTGCGCTCGATTTTGCGCTGTCGGTGCGCTGGATTTTCGGCCGGCATTAACGACAGCTTCGAAGTGATGATTGCGGGCCTGTAAGTAGTGGGCTGCTGCGATCGCTGGAGAGTGTCCCAGCCATGCGGCGCACTCGTGGGCAGGGTGCTTCTCCACCT